>Ga0207683_10000931_pt1 | contig 26945 bp, 19 predicted proteins | sample KBSM73metaG_FD_184333 | JGI IMG/M metagenome (GOLD analysis project Ga0207683, IMG submission 184333) | Miscanthus rhizosphere microbial communities from Kellogg Biological Station, Michigan, USA - KBS M7-3 metaG (SPAdes) (version 2) | ecosystem: Host-associated > Plants > Roots > Rhizosphere >... | reverse complement strand
TCTCCACGCGGGTACGTGCGCGCGCCACTTCCGAGCGGAGGAACTCAACCTGTGCACGATCTGCTCCCGCCTGGGGCGCTCCATGGGCCAGGTCGTTTTGCATCACAAGGATCGCCTGCTGGTACTTCGCTTCACTTGCGGCTAAATCGGTGCGCCATTCCCAGTCGTTCATAGCTCCCAGGACATCACCCGCGGCAACCCTCTGGCCTTCATGAGCAAAGACGCCTGTGACGTTTCCGTCAACCGGTGCAGCAATCGTAACGAGATGCTGCGGAGCAATGACTGCATCGCCTGAAACCCGCATGGGGAGGGGACAGAATCCCAGGAAGAGAACGCATCCGCAAAGGACACCGTACGTCATCCAGCGGCTGCGTCTGCTATTCAGCAAAGCTCGCTTCTTCCTGACCAGCGGCTCGATCAGGCTGATCAGCGGCACTTCGCGGTAGAGCAACGCATTACGAATTGCGACCGTGGCCTGTCCGGCGAGAATTTTGATCATCTCGATGTGAGGCAGGTCAAGAAAATCAGGATCGCTGCTCTCGTAGAGAAGCAGGCCGACACGGCCCTGGTCGTCCGTAAGTGGTAACGCATATAGAGCCCGGAAACCGGTTTCCTGGAAGTAGCGTGCGATCGGGGCAGGAAGTTGGTCGGGCGTATCTGCCGCGGAATCGTCGCGTTTTCGGAGATGAAGAAGTTCCGACTGGGAAGTGAGCCATCGCGTCAGTTCGTTGAGGCGCTCAACGTTTACGTCGCCCAGGGGCAAAGTTGCCATCCCTGAGACAGCTTTGAGTTGCAGCTTTCCGCGGTAATCGAGCGCCACGGCGCAACGCTCGTAGGGCAAGACATTCTGTGGACTATTCGTGATGATCTGAAGAAGGCGATCGAGACGAAGCGTGGAGGTAATTTCTCCGCTGACATGAACCAGGGTCTTCAGGATTTCGAGCTTGCGCTCGGCAAGCAGCAGGCTCGCATTCTTAAGAGCGCTGCTGATCGTTTCAGCCATCGAGGTAAGAAGAAACTGGTCGTCTTCATCGAAGGGCTCGCCCTCTTTGTTGATGGCCTCGACCACGCCGACTTCCGCGTCATCCTGCAGTAACGGAACCAGCAAGGCATTTGTGACTTGCGGAAAGCCGCCGGGCGGGTTCAACGAAGCGTTGCGTTGGATCAATCGTTCGTCGTTCGGGTCGTCGATCAGAAGAGGTTCACCCTCCTCAGCCATGTCTGCGACATAACCTTCGCCGGCAACCTGCGTCGTGCCGACCTCTACGGTGGCGTCGTCTCCGCTAGTTGAGACAAGGCGGAGGACTTCACCGTCAAAAAGCCAAAGGTGGATGGCCTGACATGGCAGCATCGCCGAGACTTTGACAGGAATGGATGCAATGACTGCATCGAGTTCGAGGGTGGAGTTGAGAGACTTCTCGAGATCGTACAGTTGCGACATCCGGTGCACAGAGTCGAGGAGATCCTGACGCTGTGACTCCGTGTCTTCTGCTGCGAGGATCGCGGGTGCGGCCAGTTGGGTGATCGGCCTAATGGCCTCCAAATCCTGCGAGCGGAGAATTGTGGTGAACGACAGAATTTCTATTGCGCCCACCAGCTGTGAATCGTGCAACAGGGGAATATATGCGATCGAAGCAATGGACCGCGAGACATTCAGGTGCGAGTAGTCTTCGCGACGGATTGTTGCAGCGGGACAGATGATCGCCTGGGGCGGATCAGAATACAGGGGCGCAATCAGACGGTTGTCGGCCTGCATCGCAACGCGCTCGACCGAAATCTCTCCAGCCGCACCAATGACGGTCCAGGATTGTTCCTCATTTTCAGCGGAGAAGCGGTGTATTGCGCACGCACATTCAGGAATTTGCTCGACAATTGATACGGCGATGATCGATGCCCGCGATGCCGCGTCGGGCACTGCCAAGAGCAATGCGCCGACCTCTAGAGCAGCATCGTTCAGCGGAGAGATCATGGGATATAAAGCCGCTCAGTAAATCTCCCCTTGACAAGGAGATTAGTGGTTGTGATTCTCAAGTAGTTGCATGCTTGGAGTTTCGACATTAACAACTGCAACTTCTTGCTGTAAAGCGAATTCTGGCGTGGAGAATGGGGAAACCGTGGATCTGGACGTACGACAGAATGGCAGCGTGTGCACTCTGAAGTTGAAGGGGCGACTAGTGAGCGGAGAGCCAGTGAACCAGTTTGAAAGTGCTTTTCAGTCTGCTCTCGCCAGCGGGCACATCTTTTTGATTCTCGACCTCGAGGCTTTGCCATACCTGGACTCATCCGGCATTGGTTCCGTTGTGAACTCATTGAGAATGGCAACAAAGCTGGGTGGAAATGTGAAGTTGGTGAATCCCAGCTCATTCGTTTCCAAGACTTTCAAAATGGTTGGTATCTTGACGCTTTTTGGCGTTTATCAATCGGAAGACGATGCTGTTGCCGCCTTTGGCGGTTCTTAGACGCCGTTGAATTCGCCTAATGGGAGTGGGTGGCTGAACAGGTATCCCTGAAACGAGTGGCAGCCGAGGCGAGCGAGGAAGGCTCGTTGTTCTTCAGTTTCCACGCCCTCAGCGATTACTTGCAACCCCATGGCCTTACCAAAAGAAATGATTGCCTGAGCTACTGCTCCGCTGATGGGGTCGACCAAAATCTCGCCGACAAAGGTTCGATCGATCTTGATCTGATCGAGAGGAAGACGCTTGAGATATGCCATGGATGAGTAGCCAGTTCCGAAATCTTCCAGCGAAAATGTAACTCCGTGAGATTTCAGACGGATCATCTTGGCAATGATTTCGTCCACGTTCTCGGAAAACATGCTCTCGCTTAGCTCGATCTTAAGGTTCTCGGGATTGGCTCCAGTTCGATCGAGGGCCATCAAGACGTGATCAACGAACTTGGGTTGGCGGAATTCGCGGGCGCTCACATTCACAGCAACGGAAAGATGTGCCCCTCCTCTTCGGTTCGCCCAGGCCGCGATTTGTGTGCATGCAGTTTCCATAACCCAACTGCCGAGAGAGAAGATGAGGCCAGTTTCCTCGGCCAGGGGGACAAATTCTTTGGGAGACATGAGCCCGCGAAGGGGATGTTTCCAGCGGATAAGCGCCTCGGCGCCAGTCAACAACCCGCGATCGAGCTGAGGCTGGTAATACAACGAGAGTTGGTTTTCCCTTATCGCATGTCGAAGGTCCTTTTCCATTGCTGCCCGGGCATTAACTGATGCCTGCAATGCGGGAGCGAAAAAGAACATCGCATTGCGCCCGGCCGCCTTGGCCTGATACATCGCAATGTCGGCCTGCTGAAGGACCTCGTTGGTGCTTTCACTTTGGTTGCCGAATACGGTGATTCCCATGCTGGAAGTGGTGTGGCATTCGCGCCCTTCGAGCATGTATGGCTGATCAATCGCAGCGAGAATCTTCGCTCCCACAGTTCTGGCTTGAGCGGCCGCGATCTCGGGAACCTGGCTGAGATCTTCGAGTATGACGACGAACTCATCGCCGCCGAGTCGCGCGACGGTGTCGACCTCGCGAACACAACTTGAAATGCGCTGGGCTGTTTCCTGGAGCATCAGATCGCCGATGTGATGACCGAGCGTGTCATTGAAGGACTTGAACGCGTCCAGATCCACGAAGAGGAGGGCGTGTTTGCACCCGCTTCTTACGCTGGTGATCAAAGCCTGGCGGAGTCTTTCCCAAAGGAGGCGTCGGTTTGGCAGCCCGGTCAAGGTGTCGTAGAAAGCCAGATTCCGGATCTTCTCTTCGTCTGCCTTGGCCGCAGATACGTCTCGAATGAAAGAAAGAATGCTGGAGGCGCCCTCAATATCAGCAAAAGATGCTGACAATTGGCCCCAGAAAACCTCTCCGTTCTTCCGCCGCATTCGAACTTCGAGATCGCGACAACCAAGCTCTTCTTGCAGCGCCTCTGCAAGGCGATGTCGATCGCCATCATCAGCCCAGATATCCAAAGCCACGGATGTCCGCCCCACAACCTCTTCGCGGTTGAAACCCATCATTTCGAGAAATGCCGGATTCGCGTCAATGATGGCTCCGTCGCCGACACGGGCAATCAGCACTCCGTCTGGACAGGTTTGAAAGGCACTTCGATAACGCTCTTCGCTTGTCTGCAGTGCCTCGGCCGCTACTACTGTGCTGGCCTCCGCGGTCCGACGGCTATTGACGTCTTCGACGTGAGCGAGAAGGTGGGAGGGCCATCCTTCCCGGTCGCGAAGCAACGAGACGGTAACTTTCGCCCAAGTAAGATTTTTATCCTTGCGAATAAGGCGGATCTCAAGGCTCACCGCATCTGTTGAACCAGTCCATAGCCGCTGAAACGCCTCAACGCAGGCTGTTCCATCGGCCTCCGGAGTAATCTGCTGAAACAGGAGGCCCCGAACGTCTTCACGGGGATAGCCGATGATGTCGGCAAATTCCGCATTGCACCTTAATATGTGCCCCTCTGGAGTAGCATGGACGATTCCGACAGCAGCCTGTTCAAGGAAATTCCGGCTTTCTAGTCTAGGCTTTTCGGACATTGGAATTTCCGTTCTCAGGTGTGTGTCCTCGAATTGTAGCGCTCGTTGGCTTGTTTTCAATGACTTGACTTAATTATCAGACCGCAAACGCGGCTCTATTCGTCACCAGTCAGAGGCACCAGCGTAATCAGATGTAAAGACCTGTGGGGCACCTTTGAGGCTAAGTGGCGGCACCTTGGGGTGAAAATAACCCGAGAGTCGTAGTCTTGCCACACCAGGGACCAGAAGGGAATTGCTGAAATGGTGATTGTGCAAAGCAAATTGCATCTGCGGCCAGCCAGTCGCGGAGTGCTCCAGAGAATCTTTTATGGCAATTAAATGTCTTGTTTTCATCAGCTTAAATTGGTATCGCGGATGCTCGGTCGTAGCCAGGTTAGCGTCTGCTCCTTTCGGAGTTGCGCGTGCTCATCTTCCTTTGGAGTTCCGGATTGTTTTCGGTCGGGTCCACTATAACGATGGAAGTGCGCGCTTGCCTCTATTCACTCGTAACCTGAATTACCATCCATCGAAGCTGACAGAGCTTTCTGATGGATTGCCTTCGTAATGATTTGAGTTGGTACAGCCGAGCTTAAAGCCATGATCGATCGGTTCGCAAGCCCTTATCGAGCTCCGTACCCGAAACCGGGTTGATGCCGGATTCAGCAACGATCTGGATCATATGTATCCGGCGCTCTGAAACCGGAAACGAGCGGGGTGCGAATCCAATTGTCCGTTGCTCACCGTGTAGCATACAAATCAAGCGCGCGTTCTCCGCGACATCACGCCATATGCTTCGTGTAGGGTATCCGACAACTTTACCTGCCGATCTTTTCGCAGGTTTTCCTGACACCGTGGAACTTGTGCCGCTGGCAAGCCCTCTTGACCACGACGTTGAAATCGATGTCTGGATTCCCGACCCCTATCCAACACGAGCCTTACGCATTGTTCCTCATCTTCGCGGGGTCAAACTCGTCTTGTCGCTAATGGCCGGGACTGAGTGGATTCCAGACGCAATGGGGCCGCATGTCACTATCTGCAATGCTCGCGGTGCTCATAACATATCCACTGCCGAATGGACGGTTTCATCGATTCTCGCGATGTTGAAGTATTTCCCACTCTTTATGGACGTTCAACGATCCGGCGACTGGAAGGGGCGCTTTGGAGCCAGTTCTCACTATGCGGAGATCACGGGCGATGCGAGACCGCTTTATCCTCCTGTGATGCTCGAAGAGCTCACAGATAAGAGTGTGTTGCTTGTGGGATACGGCTCCATTGGCAAAGACATTGAGCGCATGCTTGAGCCGTTCCACGTCCAGATCACGCGGGTGGCTCGCAGTGCGCGCGCCGAGCCCCTTGTTCATGCGGTTACGGAGCTTGATCGACTGTTGCCGCAAGCGCAAATCGTAGTGTTGATACTTCCGTCGACTCCTGAGACGCATTGGCTTATCGACGCGCGCCAACTTGCTTTGATGAACCAGGGGACGCTGCTGGTCAACGCCGCTCGCGGACCCATCGTGAACACGGATGCACTGGTATCTGCTCTGCAGTCGGGCAGGATTCGGGCAGCACTCGACGTCACCGACCCCGAGCCGTTGCCGGTTGGCCATCCGCTCTGGACCTGCCCGAACTTGCTCATTACCCCGCATATCGGCGGATCGAGTCCGCAATTTGCGGTTCGAGGTGTGAAGATTGCCGCCGACGAACTCCGGCGCTATATTGCTGGGGAGCCGCTGCGCAATGTTGTACAGGCTGCGATCTGATTCTTCGTCGCGGCTCGGCGCCAATCGCGGAGGCCAAGGATTGCAAGCGCCACGAGGATGGCCGAAAGGACGGCGGTAAGCCGCAGGTCCTTGTAAACGTACTCGCCGATGTAAACGAGATCGACGACGATCCAGAGCCACCAGTTCGCAATGTTCTTGCGTGCCTGCCACCAACTTGCGACGAGACTGAAACTGGCTAAGGACGCGTCGAGGTAGGGCAATGCGGCACCGATTCGCAACATCAGCCATCCCAGAGCCACCGTGCCCACCGCGCCAGCAGCTAGTCCCGCGACCAAGCCGAGTACGCTAAGCGGAACAACGCGCACCTCACCCTCTTCCCGTGCACCTCGCCACCAGTGCCACCACCCATAGAGGGTGAAGACGATAAAGAATATCTGTAGCAGAGCATCGGAAAAAAGGCGCGCATGATAGAAAACAACAAGATAGAAGATATCGGCGGCCAAGATGACGGGCCAACAAATCAGCAGTCTCTTCGTTGTCAGCCAGATGCCGACGGCAGTTGTAACAAAGCCGGCGAGTTCGATCCAGTGCGCTACGATGTACAGCGCCACTGAGCCAATCATTCGTGCACCACCATTCGATTTCGATCGGATGCTCGCTTGATCAGAGCATCGAGCAGTCTGCTTCCGCCCTCGCTTCGGAACCACCGTGCATGCCCAACTAGATAGTCATGGCTGGCTACACGAGCCCTCTCAGGTGAGTGCAATACGCTCAAAAAGTAGTCTGCCTCGGTAAGCGCGAACTCAGCGTGACACAGCGCTGTCATCGGGGCCAGAGCCGCTGCTTCCTCCTTGCTAAGGATCCGCACAGATTCATAGCCGTCCAGCAGCGCGCTCAGATGATCGAGGTGAACAGGTACGTTCTTAAAAGAAGCCGAATCTTGAGTCAGGACAAGCCACTCCACGATGTTGCGCTCGATCGCCTGCGCCAGATCGTGGACGGCATTTGTGCGATCTGCGAGGCCAAAGTCGATGACCGCGGTCGCGTGCGAAGCGTCGCCTGCGGCACTCCAAAATAGATTGGACGCGTGTAAATCGTTATGAGTCCATAGAGGCTGCAATGACGGCAACAGGGGAAGCAATTCTGCGTGAAATGGCGACAGCAGTTCCGATGCCCATTCGCAACTTCTGTGTGTCGACGGATCTGCATCCAACGCCGGGCGTGCGGCAAGATAATGGGCAAATGCTGCGACGGGATCATGCGCAGCGAAGACAGTGAAACTTGTTACCAGAGGACGTGGCGGACGTGGCGGCGCCGAGTAATTCCTTGCGGCGACGTGCAACTGCGCGAGAGCTTCTCCGGCTGAGCGGGCATGTTCTGTACTTCGAAACGGCGTCCACGATAGCGCGTCTTGATAAAGGTCGACGCCCTTCGGTGTTTCATGGACCTCGTACGTCCAGTCGCCTGATTCGATAGCCGTATCACCGGTGGAGGTTGAAAGCACATGAGGAACCGGCGCTCCCTTCGTTCGCAGATGGGCCATGAAGCGATGCTCTTCTTGCAGTCCCTCCGCGTCGCGCACCGACCGATGGTGGCGCTTCACGAAGACGCAGCCTCGGTTGGTGGCAACAACACTGGCTGCGGAGAAGGGTCGTGGACTCACGGAAGAAATCCGCAAGGGTCGGCCGGCGCCTGGAAAGTGCGTGAACACCGGGAGCATTTCGTCCAGCGTCAATGGCGGCCAGTCGGCATCGACCAGCGTTCCGTCCATTCCATGCACTCGTGCCTTCGTACTCATTCGAAGCTCAATTCCTCGTTCCTCACTTTTCCATACCAATCAGAAAATATAGTGAGCTGAAAGCTTAACTGTTGTCGGCGCGCCTTGGTGAAGGAATGTGTCGCCGTAGCTAGCGCCCGTGTCTTTCCAATAGCGCTTGTTGAAGATGTTTTCGGCATAGAGTCGCAAGATGAGGTGGCCTTGCTCGCCTCCCGGCGAGTAACGTGCGCCCAGATTGAAGAGGTTGTAGCCTGGCACGCTCACCGTGTCGTCGCGGGTCGCTTCTTTGCTTCCTGTGTAACCCCATCCCGGCATCAAGTGGAGTCCTCGGGCATGGGGCAGCAAAACATCCGCGAACAGCGCCGTTCGAAAACGCGGAACATTGATGACTTGTTTGTCGTTGAATTCTGCTGTGCCCGTATCAGAGGAGATCGCTCGCATCGCAGTGACTGACGCGCTCAACTGTACCCAATTTGCGGCCTTTCCTTGCGCGTTGAATTCGATGCCATCATGTGTTTCATGTCCGGCGGACTCGAAGCACAAATCACCGGGATTGCCCTCGGGACAGAATGTGTCAGGCCCCTCGATGACCTTGGGATAGAAGAACGGTTGCCGCATCCTGAAAAAGGCAGCGGTCAGGAGGATTCCGTGTTCGTACTTCGCGCCAACTTCAGTTTGCCGAGTGAAGAATGGGCTTAGAAACTGAGCCGAATTGTCAACCCACCATGGTGCTTGAGGCCCAAGCGAGAGCAGAACGCCGTAGTTTCCGTAAATCATCAAATCCCGCATCGGAGAGTAGGTGGCTGCATACTGCGGCAGCCAAAGAGAACGCGGCTTTTCATAGTTGAAGTCGCTCACGTCCGCAAATCGTCCGCCGGCCTGCAGCGTTACGCCACCAGGCAGGTGGGCGCGCTCCTGGATGATTCCCGAACTTTGGTGGTTGAAGTCGGCCAGGGCCGGGGGTCCCGCCTGCTCAGGAGGGAATTCTTGTTCGTAAGAGAGGTTTGGCTGGTAGACATTCTCGATACCAAGCGGGGTGTACACGGCTGAAGATGACAAATCCACGGAGCGGTGGAAGAGCGATCCGCCGCCGACCAGATCGTGCTGCACCGGGCCGGTTCTAAAGTGGCCCAGAACGATCGCTTCACCGAGGGCGTCAATTCGTAGTTCTCCAGGGCTGCGATAGTCGTAGATCTCATAGCTTCCATCTGGGCAGAAAAAGTAATAAGGTGAATCCGGGCATAGAGAATTTCCGTCTGCGTCGAGGGCCGGCCCGTATGGCCAGATCACGTTGTCGTCAATGAGTGAGTGGCTATACGAACCGGCGACGCGGGCCGTCCAATTTGGGTTGATCTTATGCTCTAATCTCACGCCCGCATTGAAAACATCAAACGTATTCGGTTTCGACCATGACTGAAATCCGAGCATCACAGAGGGATAAACAGGAGCCGGCACGGTAGTTCCGCCCAACAACTGGTAACCGGCTTCTGAACGCTGCACACGATGCTGGTACTCAAAATCAGTCAGGAGTGTTGTCCGATCCGTGAGACGCCATCGGCCATCGACAGCACCCATGCCGCGCCAGCCATTGGCGCCTTCCACGTAGGTGTGCATGTTCTCGCCAGCCAAGTTGAAAAGCAGCCCAGATTCGCCGAACTTGCGTGGGATGCCGAATTCGATGGCCCCGTACGATGTTCCACGTTGATCTGTCGCCATATCTACAGATGGGCGTTGACCCGCATTCGGCTGTTTGGTTTCGTAATTGATCAGGCCACCTGCTGAGGCGACCCCGCTTTCCAAGCCGGCGATGCCTTTTACAATCTCGACTCGTTGCTTGTTTTCGAGCGGAACATCTTGTTCGCCTGCGATCGTCAGTCCATTTATCTGTATGCCAGTCGCAAGATCAACGGGAAAGCCGCGGATCTGAAAGTCGCCGTAGTAGCCAACGGGAGCATAGTCTTCGCCAACGGATGCGTCGTTCTTGACGACGTCAGCCAACACACGCGCCACTTGATCACTTATCATTGCATCGCTGACCGCTGTCACTGAAAGCGGCGTGTCCTTGATCAGCGTTCCATCCAGGCTGCTCGCGCGCGGAGAGTCCGACAGGTAGTTATCTTTCACCTCTCCATGAACGACTACAGTTGTCGTGACGCGCGCAGGCTTTTCCTGTGCTTCAACGGGATTCTGTGCATCGACAGGAGCAGGATCCGCACTCTGAGGAAATACGCGTGCACTTGCGACTGCGCATCCCAGAAGAGCCAGCACAATCGGCCAACGCTTCGCTGGTCGCAGGAAGGACGCTGCGCGGTCGAGCGCCGAACCAACGTCAAAGATATTCACGATCTGATTGGACCCGCCATTGACGGAGTTCGAGATGGAAGCAGCAAGACGCATAGTTCTCTTGTTCCCACTTTCATGAAACAAGAGCGCTTGACCTGCGAATCGAAGAAGGCTGCCTGGCTTCGAAAGCTTCCCACGCCGGTATTATCCGGATCGGGTTCGAGGGTATCTTCTCAGCTCCACCTCGTGGAGCACCCCTGTTTCAATAGAACTGATTGAAACACTCGCCGCAGAAAATGGCAAATGGAGCGCTGAATCGGAGGAAGCCGACCGTCGGCATTTGGATGTCAACCGGCGCATGCGGTATGGCATTCGACCTTCTGTGGGCAACCGGTACAAAAGAAATTGTGGCTCACGCGATTCCCAAAACCTGATTCACGAATCCCACGATGTATTTCCATATCAGGTAATAACCAGCCAGAACGGCTGCAAAAACGATCGCAATCATGCCGTACGGGACGTGGAGATATCCGAACCAGATGGCGTGGGCGGCACCCAATTGGAGCGCGCCGAGATGAGTGGCAATCCACATACCCGCGGGTAGCAGCAGGAAGGGCAAAAGGGCACCATGCAAGCCAAGAGGCAGATGCGTGCTCGAATGAGACCGCTGCCACACGATGTTCCAAAGCCCCCAAAGTGCCGGTACCAGAGCCATGGGGAAGACGAGGCCGCGCTCAATGGGAGTTGAGATCTGCAGCCCCAGACGGAGCACGATGAACCCGACCAGAAAAAGCGGCAGGACTAAAGTTGGCACTAGAATGCCTGCCAGGAACGCACGCAAATAAGGATGGGTGTTCATAAGAGCCTCGGCTTTCTGCAGGCACGGAGCCTGCACATTCACAGGTAATAGAGAAGCACCGGGACGGAGGCAGGAGCGCAGGCTGCAAAAACAATAAGGCCAGCGACCAATGCCCAGTCGATCCAACTCGGAATTGCCGGATGCACGTCAAGTTTGCGGAGCAGCGCGGGCCATAGATCCCGAGTCGGCTCGAGTTCGGAAATTGGAGGGAGCGCGTGATGAAGCAATTGCCTCATGCGTTCGTCGTCGTGTGGATTCATGGCGTGATCCCCTGTTGCTGCAAGTCTTTTCTCAGCCGGCGCAATGCGCGAAATACCCTCACTTTTACGGCCGCGACGGAGATGCCGAGTGCTTCCGCTACCTCTTTGTGTGGCCGTTCCTCGACGACTGCGAGGGTGGCAGTTATTCGCAGTCGGGGCGGAAGGCGAGCAAACGCTTGCGCGGTTTTCCGTCGAATTTCGGAGGAGATCGCGGGATCGGAGATTGCATTTGCAGCTAATTCGGTAGCTTGCTCGGCGAAATCCTCGCTTTCGCGTCGATGCCCGCGAAGCCAATCGAGCGCCGCGTGAGTGGCGATGGAACGCGCCCATCCTTCAAATCCGCGAGAGGGTTGAAAGCGCGCATGTGCTCGATGGATACGCCAGAACGTCTCTATGGTTACGTCTTCGGCGGCTGCCGGGTTGCGCACGATTTTCATGATCCAGGCATAAACGGCGCGCTGGTGAAGGCGAAAGAGCGATTCGAAAGCGTCTACGTTACCCCGCCGGAACTCATCGAGGACGTTGCTCTCTCCGTCCCACATCGCCGTTCCCCTTTCTATCTACTGTTACTCCCCATGCAGCACAAAGGTTACATGCACTGGCTGAGTGTCAGAAGACTTCGAGCGAGATTGCAGCGGGCGACTGAACGCGGACGTCTGACGGCTCGAAGGGAATAAAGCGATTTTCCACAAGGGAATGATTGATTTGGAGTGCTCTTGACAGAGTCTCCGGAGAGCATTAGGGTTGGCTGCCGGAGGGCGAGTGCAAAGTTTTTCGGCCTAAAAAATTTCTGGAGTTTTCGCCCGCCGCGAGGGAAGCGATGAAGACATTTGGAATGCGATTGATTTCTGCAGGACTGGCATGTTGCGCAATGGCATTGTCGGGATGGGCGCAGAGCACGGAGAAGCCGGCGTATCTTGACCCTAGCCTGCCGCCCGAACAGCGCGCTGCCGACCTGGTGCATCGAATGACGCTTGAAGAGAAGGGCACGCAACTGCTGAACCAGGCGCGGGCCATTCAAAGGCTCAATGTGCCGGCCTACGACTGGTGGAGTGAAGCGCTTCATGGCGTCGCCGTAAATGGAACCACGGAGTTCCCAGAGCCAGTTGGACTGGCTGCAACCTTCGACCCGGCAACGATTCATGAGATGGCGATCGCCATCAGCACGGAGGGTCGGATCAAGCATGTGCAAGCGGTGCGTGACGGGCACAGCAACATCATGGAGGGCCTGGATTTCTGGTCGCCAAACATCAATATCTTTCGTGATCCTCGATGGGGACGTGGCCAGGAGACCTATGGCGAAGATCCTTTCCTGACCGCGAAGATGGGTGTTGCCTTTGTTACGGGCATGCAGGGCGAGGATCCAAAGTACTATCGGACGATTTCAACTCCGAAGCACTATGCCGTCCATAGCGGACCGGAGTCCACGCGTCACTCAGCTGACGTTAAGGTGAGCAAGCACGACGAAGTTGATACGTATCTGCCTGCATTCCGGGCGACCGTGGTTGAGGCAAAGGCCGGGTCCGTGATGTGCGCATACAACAGGATCAATGGAGAACCTGCCTGCGCGAATCAGTTCCTGCTCGAGGATCAATTGCGCGGCAAGTGGGGATTCAAGGGTTATGTTGTTTCTGATTGCGGCGCGGTAATCGATATTTTTGCGGGCCACAAATTCACCAAGTCGCAGCCTGAAGCCTCGGCAATTTCGTTAAAGCGCGGAATGGACAACGAATGCGGTGACTTTTTTGCGAAGGTGAACGACGATCACGATTACAGGCCCTATCTTGATGCGGTGAAACAGGGCTATTTGAAGGAAAGCGACATTGACGTAGCGCTGGTGAGGCTCTTTACCGCGCGGATGAAGCTAGGCATGTTCGATCCACCAGAGATGGTGCCGTTTACAAAGATCGACGAGAAGGAACTGGACAGTGCGGAACATCGCGCCCTGGCTCTCAAACTGGCCAACGAGTCGATGGTTCTCCTGAAGAATGATGGCGTCCTTCCGCTGAAGACTTCGGGAACCAAGATTGCGGTGATCGGTCCCTTGGCGGACCAGACGAAGGTGCTGTTGGGCAACTATAACGGCACACCGACGCACACTGTGTCGATACTTGAGGGGCTGAAGAAGGAGTTTCCTAACGCGACGATCAAATACGTTCCGGGCACGCAGTTTCTCGGGAAGGATGCATCGCCCGTTCCCGCTGAACTGCTGACAACGGACGGCAAACCCGGAGTCAAGGTCACCTACTCGTCGATGGTAAATGTGGACATCACGAATCCGGCATCCAAGCCGACGCCGTTGGCGACTCGCGTTGAACCGACACTTGACGCGACGGCTTCTTCACTTCCGTCCGAGCTCAAAGGCGTATATCCATACGCCATTCGCTGGGAAGCCACTCTTACGCCGACGGAGAGCGGTGAATTCAACCTGGGCCTCAAGGCCAGCGGGTTCTTCCGCGTTTCGCTCGATGGCAACGAAGTGACTTCGGCATGGAATTCCAGCGGCAAAGATTCCAAGCTTGCCCGTGTTCATCTCGACAAGGGAAAGGCCTACAAGCTGGTGGTGGATTACGGTCCGTCAAGGGACACGGGAGCCGATGCGCGGCTAGTGTGGTCAAAGGTCGATCTCAAGCCGAGTCCCGAAGCGGTTGCGGCCGCCAAGGAAGCCGATGTGGTGGTAGCCGTAGTTGGCATCACCAGCGAGCTTGAAGGCGAAGAGATGAAGGTCAATGAAGAGGGCTTCCAAGGCGGCGATCGGACAAGCATTGATCTGCCCAAGCCGGAAGAGGAATTATTGAAGGCACTTTCGACCGCGGGAAAACCGATGGTGGTGGTGCTCACCAACGGGAGCGCTCTCGGAGTGAATTGGGCTGATCAACATGCCAATGCGATCCTCGACGCTTTCTATCCCGGCGAAGAAGGAGGAACAGCGGTCGCCCAGACACTCTCGGGCAAAAACAATCCCGCGGGACGGTTACCGGTCACCTTCTACAAGGACGTCAGCCAGTTGCCACCCTTTGAAGACTACGCGATGAAGGGTCGCACTTATCGCTATTTCGAGGGAAAGCCACTCTATCCATTTGGCTATGGACTGAGCTATACGAAGTTCAGCTATAGCGGGCTGGTGGTGCCGACTGACGCGGTCGCTGCAGGCTCTCCGGTGTCTGCCGAAGTAACGGTGACGAATGATGGAAAGCTGGCGGGCGATGAAGTGGTGCAGCTGTATCTCAGCTTCCCGAAGGTCAAGGGTGCGCCACTCCGCGCGCTGCGGGCCTTCCAGCGCGTGCATCTCGAGGCAGGCGCTTCACAGAAGGTGAAGCTTGAAATGCAGCCTCGCGACATGAGCATGGTAACGGAGGCCGGCGATCCGATCATCGCAGAAGGAGAGTATGGAGTCTCAGTGGGCGGAGGGCAACCGAATACCTCCGCGCAGGTGGTGACGAAAACTTTCCAAGTGAAGGGAACGAAGAACCTGCCTGAATAGGTGTCGGTAAGGTCACGTAACAAGGGGCGCTCCGTTTCATGGATGCGCCCCTTTTTATGATCAGGAATCAGTCGGCAGCTTGCCTTACCTGGTTTCGCAAGACTTCTTTCATCTTCAAATAGACAGCATTGGTCCAACCGAAACCAATCACATTGGCTTTATATCCGGCACTGACCTGCACGTTTGCATCGCCTGAAACGACGTTGTACTTCTCACGGATAGTGGCGTCGTTTGCGAATCCCACGTCGACAGTGGAATTCCATTTTCCCGCGAGGCGCTTTGCGTCTTCTCGAAAGCCCGCGGAAACAAGGCCGGCAACGCCAATCCAATTCGTCGGCGCCCAACCGAAAGGCTCGTCCCACTGGGTCCCGGTGTTTGTGTTGCTCATGGACAAGCCGCCTGCGCGCTCAAAGAGATTGAGTTGGGCGACGACTTTCTTTGCCTCTTCACGTGTTGCTACTCCCGCCCACAGAGGATAGAGAGAAGAGACGTAGGCATAGTCGGATGATTTGTGGTGAACGAAGTCATAGTCGGCAAAGAGGCCTTGCTGAGGCCGCCATAAATAGCGATGGATTGCAGCGTTGCGCTTCTGTGCCCGTCGTGCCCAGCGCGTGGATTCGGTTGGTTTGCCTAGCAGCAATGCAATGTGCTGCATGTCGCGTTCGTATCGATAAAGCAGACTATTCAGACAGACCGGCGCATAGTGATGGGTAGATCCAGAAAACGGGCCGAAGCGAAAACTGGGATCGAATCCAGACTCGCGCATGGCGCGATCGCCGAGATAGAAATCTTTGCTGAGACGATAACCCTCAGCAAAAGCGTGCAAGCAGACAACGCTGGCTTTGACATCACAACTGGTCTTCTGCAGTCGCTCAGCTTCCACTGCGTCGGGCTGCACGGATCCTTTGACGAGATAGCCATTGCCACCATCGCGAGAACTTGCAGACGCGGGATGTGCAATGAGCCAGCGGATTACATCGGAGTAGTAAGTGCTGTCATCGGCCATCTCGGGGACGGGGCCGGCTCCATAGTCGAAGTAGCGGGCGAGACCGGTGGAACCCGCTGCGTGTTCGGGCCGCGTCCAGATGGAGTAGTCCTTTTCAGCGAGGGAGTATGCGCGTTGCAACCACACTCTTGCCTCGGTGCGCCCTGCGGTGTTGGCGGGAAAACTCGCGGGGTTCTCATACACGGCGCGGATCATCGAAGTGAGAAAGGGTGGCTGCGATCGGGTGAGGTAGTAAGTCCGATTCGCGTTGAGCACTGCTCCGTAGTGCTCGATTTCGAAGAGGAAATTATCGACCATGCCTTTGGCGAGTGCTTCGCGGTGGTCTGCTTCAAGACCGAGAAGGATGAAAAAACTGTCCCAACCGTACATCTCATTGAAGCGTCCTCCCGGAACCACATATGGGTTCGGGAGGTAGAGAAGCCCGGCAGCGGAAAGCTGTTCTGGGCGTACATCGCCGAGCTTTTGAATGTGCTGCGGAAGAGAGATGACCTTCACGTGGCACTTTTCACTGAGAGCTGCAACTTCTGGCGGAGCTGGCGTTTCGGCGGGCACGTAGAGTACGGGATTTGCGGTTACCTTGATGTCGACGAGCGAATGACAGTCCGTCATCGAGCGCGTGAGTGTGTCCCATGCGCCATGAATGTACTCCAGGGTCGCGGCGGGATCGGGTGTTTTCGTTGTAGCGGAGACAGGGTTCGAAGACTGGGCATCTTGAGCGTGCGCAAAAGAGATGTGGATTGCGGCGATTGCAAGCAACAAGCGAAGCAGTTTCATACGAACTCCGGTTTTGAGAAGACCGTGAATCTTCTGGAGTGTAACGTAACCGGTGCTCCGCGTGTTCTGTTCCGCCGTCAGGAACATTTCATACAGGTGTGGTGTCTACATCAGCACAGTGGTTCCGATTGGGATGGACGAAGGGCCGTGAACGTTCGCTGCCGCGCCAAACAGCGCGTGCAAAGCGGGTGAGCTCCCCTGCGTTTCTCAAGGCTCTTCGCCCCCAGTTGGCGCGGCTGCAATGCTCGCTCGGAGGCACGCCATGTTTGAAGACTCCACTTTCGCATCGACAGGCAGACTTCACACTCGCAGCCGCCTCTGGATGATTGTTACCTTCGCCATCAATGGCTCGATCCTGCTGGCGCTCATATTAATTCCGTTGGTCTTTCCGGATGCATTGCCGCAGCATGTATTTCCTTTTCTGGTCGTGACGCCGGAAACACCGACTCCCAAGCAGTTGCCGCCGGCGCACCACCCTGCAAAGTCGATTCATGACGCGTCAGAGATTCAGGATGGCCATGTCATCGCACCTACCGGGATTCCGCCAAAGATAAGGATTTTCACCGAACGGGAGGAACCAGTGGGCAGCACGCTACTCACTATGGATCAAGGTCCGATCCCGCAGGGCGGGGGTCAGAATCCATTTGGAAATCGCAAACTTGTCATCGTCGCGCGTAATGAGAATAAGGGGCCCATGCGCGTCTCTTCCGGAGTCATGTCGGGCCTCCTGATAAGGAAGACGATTCCATCCTATCCACCAATCGCAAAGGCAATGGGGATTCAAGGCACGGTTGTTCTGCAAGCAACGATTTCCAAGTCTGGAACGATAGAAAACCTTCGCGTAGTCAGCGGTCCGGCGGTGCTGCAACAAGCGGCGGTGGATGCCGTGAAGTCCTGGCGCTATAGTCCCTATTTGTTGAGCCAGGAGCCCGTCGAGGTGGAGACTTCGATCAACGTAATATTTACGATTGCGCGGTGAGTCATTGAATGGGGAACCGTCTTCCAGGACTCAATGTTTAACAAGCTTCTCTCGGATATTCACCCGATGGGACTGGCGTCGAGCGAGCCCCATCGGCGACAATCGCTGATGCCATGCCAAACTATCTTCGCCGCGAGTTTCTGATGAGTGCCTCTGCAGCCACACTTGGCTTAGCCACTGAAAGCTTTGCCGCACCCCTTCGGCAACGAGTGTTTGTCGCGACAGGCACTCCAAATGGAATCCTGTCGTATGACTGGAATTCCGCCACAGGCGAACTGAGCAGCGCGGGTGTGGCTGCGAACGTAGCAAATGTAGATTGGATCTGCTTTTCACCGGATAAGGAATTTCTTTATGCAGCCTGCGAGGTGGATACCTTCAATGGGAAGCCTACGGGCGAAGTGGCAAGCTTTCGCGTGGCGAATGGGGGTCGTCTGGTTCCGATCTCTGCGCAGAATTCAGCGAGTGCAGGGACATGTCATGTGGCGGTGGATCGCACCGGTCGCGTTTTGTTGGCGGCTGACTACGGCGGAGGAAGCGCAGCCAGCTTTCTGGTCAACAACGGGAAGTTGAGCCCCGCTGTCTGGACCGAGCACTACACCGTTCATGGTCCCAATGTGGATCGGCAGCAGAGCGCGCATGCACATTTTGTTTCATTCTCACCCGATAATCGCTATGCCTATGTCAATGATCTTGGCGGCGACCTGATCCACATCTACACGATGGATGCGAAGACTGCAATCCTGACATCCGCCGGTGAATACAAAGCGGCGCCCGGAGCGGGTCCGCGCACACTCCACTTTCACCCTAACAATCACACCGCTTATTCGGTTAACGAACTGAATTCAACGGTGGACGTGCTGGAGTGGAGCAAGACGAATGGGAGCCTGACGTTGCAATCGCGCATTGAGATGCTGCCAAAGGATTATCACGGCGATACACGCGCGTGTGACACGGTTATTTCCCACAACGGCAAGTTCGTTTATTTCGCGAATCGGGACAAGGACTTTCTGTTTACGTGTAAGGCGAATCCGACAACGGGAGCCTTGACTCCGATGGAGCGTTCCAACTGCGGCGGTAAGATTCCGCGCAATTTTACGCTCGATCCTACAGAGCACTGGATGCTCGTGGCCAATCAAAACTCGAATCTTCTGACCGTTTTTAAGCGCGACCCTATTACAGGGAAGTTGGCCGAGGAAGGCAAGAGCGTTGCAGCTCCGGCGCCCATGTGCATTCTGTTTGTATGAGAGATGGTCGCGCGAGCAGGAAAATCAGATGCCCAGGAAAGCGGGCTTCCGAAGGCTGGCGCGGGTAAGCGTCGTAATCTCGGATTCTTCAGTGGATGCAGAGGAAACGGGGACATGGGCCATTTCCCAGGCTGAACGGTCCTTCATCAAACGCGCGACCAGGGCGGTGTGCATCGCGTGACCGGCGCGCTCAGCAACAACGTGTCCCTCGATGCGGCGTCCGGCAAGCGCGAGGTCGCCAATCAAATCGAGCACCTTGTGGCGAACATATTCGTCGCTGAACCGAAGCGGTCCGTTCTCTGGACCATTCGAACCCAGAACAATTGCATTTTCGGGGCTGGCACCGCGTATCAATCCCATGTCGCGGAGTTTCTTCTCGTCGGCCTTGTAGCCGAACGTTCGAGCTGGCGCGATGAATGTGCCGTAAGTTTCTGCGGCAAGATCGATGCTGGATTCCTGGCGGCCGATTGGTAACGGAAATTCGATGGTGTATTGAATCCGGTAGCCGGAGCCGGGATAAACGCCGATGAACTTGTTTCCTTCACGCACCTCTATGGGGCTCAGTACGCGTATGGATTCGCGGCGGCGGCGTTGAGTCTTGATACCGACTTCTTGAAACGCCTGGACATATGGCAGAGCGCTGCCGTCGAGGATGGGAAGCTCAAGATTGTCGAGTTCCACGATGACGTTGTCTACGCCCATTCCGATGAGCGCAGAAAGCAAATGCTCCGTCGTGGAGATGAGCACGCCTTGCCGCATCAAGCTGGTTGCGTAGCTCACCTTGGCTATATTTCGTCCAATGGCGGGAATTTCAAAATTGTCGAGATCGGTGCGGCGGAAGACGATGCCTGATCCCGCGGGTGCAGGAAGCAACCGCATGGTGACTGGTGCGCCAGAATGGAGACCGACCCCGGTGAATTCCAACGGTGCTGCGACGGTCTGTTCCAGGTGCGCTGGAGGTACCAAAGAACCTCTCCGATTCAAAGAAATTGCGGCAAACGTTAGATTAGACGGGAAATAGCAAAACCAGAGTGTGGTATTTTTGCAACAGTTCGCCCAGTCGATGTGTCTAGTTTTTCGCCCGCCTTGCCAAGATTTGCAGAATCAGGCGCCTAGACGGAAGGCCAATGTGTCGGCAGCTGGGTTACCAGGGTGCACCGAGTCGCTGGCATCGTAGAATCGGTGAGGCTCGGCTCGATGATGAATATCTGAGCAGAGAACGGACGTAAGTATGGCAGATTTTACCGACAGCTCAATATCGATGCGCGCGTTTCTCGCGGGCGCGCGGCGAAAAGAGTCGGCACTCCTTGATCTCACCCGAAGGCTCGTGCTGGCGGAATCGCCTTCAGACAACAAGGCGTCAGTGGACAAGTGCGGGGCTGTGGCCGCCGCTAAAGCAAAGGAGTTGGGCGGACGGATCAAGCTGCACAAACAGCCGGGCTTTGGCGACGTTCTTGAGGCGCATTTTGGCGCAAAGCCAAAGTCGGACAATGCGCGCCGAATACTGCTACTGGGGCATCTGGATACGGTTTGGCCACTCGGCACGCTGACGAAAATGCCCTGCCGAATTGGTGAGGGACGGCTCTGGGGGCCCGGAACACTTGACATGAAGGCAGGAGTTTCGATGGCCCTTACGGCAATCGAAATGATCATCGAAGCCCGCCTTCTAAGTCGCGAGATCGTGCTCCTGCTGAATACTGAGGAAGAGGTAGGGAGTCCTGTGTCGCGACCGATAACGGAAAGTATCGCCGCTGAGTGCGAAGCGGTATTTGTGCTTGAACCGGCACAAGGGCTGGCGTATAAAACTGCACGGAAAGGGACGGGGAACTGGCGCGTTGACATTCGGGGAGTGGCGGCACACGCGGGGGTGGACTACTCCAAAGGAGCAAGCTCAATTCTCGAATTGGCGCGAGCGGTGGAGACGATGAGCGGATGGACCGACCTCGCACGAGGGTTGACCGTGAGTGTAGGAGTTGTTGGCGGCGGAACGAAGATCAACGTAATTCCAGCGGAAGCGTGGGCGGAGGTGGATGTGCGGATTGCGCGGAAAGCGGACGGTCCTCGCATTGAGCGCAAGTTCGCGGCGCTCAAGGCAAAGGACAGGCGTTGCTCTCTCAAGGTGACCGGCGGCATTAACCGGCCTCCGATGGAGCGTACGCGCGGCACGGTCAGACTCTACGAGCGTGCACGGATGTTGGCTGCGGATCTGGGGTTCAAGCTGGAAGAGGCAGCGACTGGAGGAGCTTCCGACGGAAACTTCACGTCATCGATCGGCATTCCAACGCTCGACGGCATGGGCGCGGTTGGAGAAGGTGCGCATGCCGACCACGAATCGATCTTGATCGAGCATCTTGCGCCGCGTACTGCATTGCTGGCTGCGCTGCTGGCAAGTTAGCTTCGTATTCGCTCGCCGTTAATTTACGGATGAACGAAGTAGTTCTGCATGAAGAAGTAACCTGCCGTAACGAATCCGATCATTGCAACTGTCCAGCGCATGGCACGCTGATTGATCTTGCGACTGTAATGCGCAGCGAGGTAGCCGCCCAGTCCCGCCAAGATTGCCATTTCTATGCAAAATCGCCATTCTACTCGGCGAGCGATGATGAACGTCACTGCCGGAATGCCGATGGATATCGCGGCGGTGAGCACTTTCAGAGCGTTCATCTCGTGAATATCGTGGACGCCACAAATGCCGAGCAATGCCATGACCAGAAATCCGCCGCCTGCTCCGAAGTAGCCAACGTAGATGCTAACGAGGAGCATTCCCACGAGGAGCCAGGTGTTGTAGCGGCGCCCGCCGGAAAGATTCTGCAACCATCGGCCAAGAGGAAAGCTAAGCACGAACATCACCGCTGCGAAGAGCAACAGCCAAGGCAGGAGTTCTCGAAACATCTTATTGCCGGTTCGCAGAAGAAGAAAGCCTCCGATCTCTCCTCCGACTCCAGCAGCCAAAGCAAGGGGCAGCAGTGTCCAGCCATGCCCATGAAGTTGTTTGCGGAAGGCTACGAGCGAAGTCAATTGGCCTGGCCACAGAGCGACGGTGTTGGTGGCCTGCAGGGTTACAGCTCCGACGCCAACGACCGCTGCGTTGGCGAAGAGTGCGGGCAGAGATAGAAAAGAACCTCCTCCGGCGATCGAATTGAGGACTCCGGCAAGGCCAGAAGCGACGGGAAGCCACAGCAGTCGAAGAAGATGAAGGGAAGAAGGCGACATCTACACACTTTACCTGCAAGGTGCATAAAGATTCGTAAGGAGCCGAGGATTTCGAGCTTCCAAGCGCGAGAGGGTCGACTGCAAATTCGTGCGGGGGGACTGTTAAACTCGCCATGAGAACGAATCCGGAGTAATCCTACGAATGAAACAAACCATTTTGGTTATGCTTCTGGCGATCGGTGCTTCAGTTTCAAGTGCGCAAGCCGCCCCGAAGACTACGACGCCCAAGCCGGCGACTGCAGCGCGGCCCGCAACAACAGCAACAAGCACCAAGCTTCCTCCGGGAGTTCCTGCAGTGCAGGGCGGCGTCGTTAAGACCGCTTTTAGTCTGCGCTACGAGGAAATCAAGATTGGCACCGGTAAAGAAGCGGAGCCGAACAAGATTTATAAGGTGCACTACACTGGATGGCTGGCTTCTGATGGACGCAAGTTTGACTCCTCTTACGATCGCCGCGCTCCGGTGACCGGCGCTGACGGCAAGCCGGAGATGGGCGCAGATGGCAAGCCGAAGCTTGGCGAGCCGCAACCTATCAGCGTTCCGCAGGGATTTGGACGGGTGATTCCGGGCTTCGATCAAGGCTTCAATGGGATGCGGATTGGGGGCAAGCGTCGTTTGTTTATTCCTTGGCAGCTGGCCTACGGCGTGCGTGGACGGCCCGGACCTGGCGCGGCGAATCCGGGGATTCCTCCGAAAGCAGACCTGATCTTTGATATCGAACTTGTGGCAGTAGATGATCTTCAGTTGCCGGCGAACCATCCTGGGATGGGCGGAATGCCTGGCGGTGCACTTTCCCCAGGCACAACCGGATGCACACCGCCAGGCATTCCGCCCATCCCAGGATGGTTCGCCGGCACGTCAACGACACCGGCAACGCCGCCACCGACGTCTACGCCGGCCGCTCCGAGTACGTCAACTGCGCCACCTGCGGACAAGCCGCAGCAAAAATAGCTGCGAGGCTAAAACCAGAGGTTCATGTACCGCTGGAGTTGCCCGTTGCGATGGGCAGTTCCGGCGTGGCCGCCAGCAGTTGGCGTGTGTAGGCTTCTTTGGGGGCTGCGCAGAGAGATTCAGCTTCGCCCGTCTCAACAAGGTGACCGCGCTCCATCACTGCGATGCGAGTGCTGAGATACCGTACCAGTGGCATTGAATGTGAGATGAACAGATAAGTGAGCCCGTATTCGCGTTGAAGGCGGCGAAGCAGGTTGATGATCTGTGCTCCCACGCTTACGTCGAGTGCCGAAACCGGTTCGTCCAAAATCAGCAGCCTGGGGCGAAGAGCCAGTGCGCGTGCGATGTTGATACGCTGCCGCTGGCCGCCGGAAAATTCGTGGGGATGCCGGCCCAAGGCAGACTCATCAAGGCCAACTTCTTTCATCAACTCGATGGCACGTGCTCTCAAGGCGACGCTGGTGTTGGCGGTTCCCGTCGAGGGTTCGGGCCCAGCATCGAGACCATGAATGGCCCATGGCTCGGTGACGATCTCCATCACCTTCATGCGCGGATTGAGCGCAGCGTAAGGATCCTGAAAGACGGGCTGCATCTGACGGCGGAGGCTTCGCAACTCGGGGTGAGAGGCGCGCGCAAGATCAACGCCATCCACGCGAATAGTGCCCTGAGTTGGCTTGATCAATCCGAGAATCATTCGGGCGACGGTGGTCTTGCCTGATCCTGACTCACCCACAAGCCCTAGCGTCTCACCGGCAGAGATCTCGAATGAAACGCTGTCGACGACCTTGCGCAAGTCGGTGTGAAGTCCTGTTCGCCGGGCATAGCTTTTTGAGACCTCAGTTACCTCAACGAGAGCCATGCCCAAATGGTACATGGATGAACGACGAATGGATGAACAGCGGAATTCGGTCGGTGCGAGTCTTCAATCCAGCTTGGGGTGAAGTTTGTTGAACCCAGTGGCTTGTTGGTATGCGAGTGCAAATGCAGCTAGTTTAGCGTCGTTGTAGTGGCCAGCCAGGAACGTGAGCGAAACCGGTGTTCCAGAGCCTCCGATGTCGTCACTATCGCCGTCGTCGACTTTCGGCGGCTTGGGAGCATCAGCTCCTCGCAGTCCATTGGGCAAGATGATTGCGGGATGACCAGTAAGGTTTGTCGCCAGTAGCTGTTTGCCCGTCGTTGGTGTGACGAGGATGTCGACTTCGTTGAAGAGCGCGGAGACTTGTTGAATGGCGAGTGTGCGGGCACGATTGGCTTGGATGTACTCAACTGCGGGATAGAAACGAGCGACCCGGAAGTCGTTGGGCCAGTCTTCAATGCCCTGCTCGGTTAGCAAGCGATCGCGGCCAGACAGAGTGAGGTCGTCGAAGGCGGCGGCTGCTTCTGCAGTGAGAAGCGGAACCATGGCGCCGTAGGGAAGCTTCGGTAATTCGACGGGGATGAGGTCAATGCCCATCGCGCGTAGTTTTTCGAGGGCAGCGAGGTCGTAGCGGCGGTCATATTCCCGTCGCGTGGTTGCGACTTTTTGCTCTGCTTCGTGCTTCTCGCGTTCTTTCTTTTGCTGTGGGGTTTCGTTTGCTGAGGTTTCGGCAGGCTTAGGGATCGGCGGTGAATCGAATTCGCTTTTTAAGTAGCCGATGCGAAGTTTGCGCCAATCCATAAGTGGATTCCAGTCGAAGCTGGCCGCTGCGACGGATGTGTCTTTGCCGTCGGGGCCATGGATTGCATCGAGCACGATGGCGCAGTCTTCAGCGGAGCGGGTGATCGGGCCAAGCTTGTCCATCGTCCAACTAAGGGCCATTGCACCGGTGCGGGGTACGAACCCAAAGGTTGGCCGCAGGCCAGTGACGCCGCAGCGCGTGCAGGGGGAGCTAATCGAGCCGAGTGTCTCAGAGCCGATGGCGAAGGCGACGCATCCTGCGGCAACAGCACTTGCAGAGCCTGCCGAAGAACCGCTGGAGCCCTGATTCGGATTCCACGGATTGCGGGTGCGACCGCCAAACCACTTGTCTCCCATGGCGAGCGCACCGAGCGTGAATTTGGCGACGAGCACAGCGCCGGCGGCGTCCAGACGCTGAACAACGGTCGCGTCTTCGTCGAAGGACTGGTGTTCAAAGCCGCCGGCGCCCCAGGTGGTCGGATAGCCCTTTACGGCGAGCAGGTCCTTCGCGCCCCACGGGATCCCGTGGAGCGGTCCGCGATACTTGCCGCCTGCAATCTCGGCGTCCACGGCTTTTGCCTGTGCAAGCGCGCGCTCTTCGGTGAGTGAGATAACGAAGTGGAGTTTGGAATCGTAACGCTTGAGCCGCGCGAGATACATCTGTGTCAGCGCGAGGGAAGTAATTTTGCGTGTGCGAATCAGGCCGGCTAGTTCACTGATCGTGGAGAACGCGAGATCTTCGATATTTGCGGGCACTTCAGGAACAGTCTCTGGGGCAACGGACGGCGACGGCTTCGGTGAGGCTGAGTCAGGCAGAGTTGCGCCCGCCGGCATTGGATGAAAGACGTAGGCAGGGGCGATGGAGTTGGGCAGGTGCAGCTTGCGAATGGCTTTGTAGGAGCCGTTGTTATCTACAAGTGCATCGACCATCATCTGCTTTTGTTCTGCGGTGAAAGGGCCCAGTCCGGCCAGGACGGCAGCCTGGTCGATCATTTCGGGAGTGATTTTGGGTGGCTTCGACTGGTCGGTATTATCACTCGGCTCCTGTGCCTGCGCGGCCAGGGTGTACAAAATGCCGGGTAACAGTGGCGAAGCGATGCCGGCGTGGCTGCAAGCAGTCAAGAAGCTGCGACGATCGAGAGTCATTCTGGTTCCTTTTAGGCGAGAGTCTGGGTTCGCACACTATAGCGAAGTCGCGCAAGGAAATTGTCTTATTGCTAAGTAGTCAGTCTGTCCGTGGAGATTGCGTTGAGTGGCCAATGCGAGAGCGTTCCGGAATGCTCGCCGGTGAGCCCGATCTCAAGTTGTGTAGCGCCCGGCTTCAGATCGTAGACGCGGCTTGTGATTGCCTCTCTTCCCCCGATGAAGGACTCGATGATTGAGCCATCGAGAAACATCCGCAGGTTCGGTCTCGGCCACGGTAACGAGGGAAGTGGAAACTCCTTTTCGCCGCATCGAACAATGTTTCCGGAAACATCGACCGCAATTCCCCAGACTTTCTTGCCGTTCGATAGCAAGCGTACACTCGATGTTCCCTTTGATAGCGCGATGGGCAAGTTCAATTCATGGCGAAGAGTATCCAATTTGATCTGATAGGGCTGATTCGCTTTTAACGTTACGTGTTCCACTGAGCCGCGAAGCTTTTCCACCGCAACGGCTGGATTGATCTGCAGCTGCCCCTTGCTGCCGATCGTCAGCACGCGGGGGAGCGCCATCGCGCCTGACCAACCCGCGGCAGCGAACTCTCTTTCGGGGCGAGTCTCTCGAATCCAACCCCACAGGATTCGTCGACCATCTGGGGCGAGGAAACTCTTGGGAGCGTAATATGCTCCGTGATCGAGAATCCCCTCACGCTTCGCGGTATAGCGATGCTCTTTGGTGTCGTAGTCGCCCGTTGTCCAGATGACCTTGTCTTCGGTGGAGTACAGAAGGCAATGACGCCCATCCAACTTGAAGAAGTCGGGGCACTCCCACATCTCCCCGCTATCACAAGGATTGGCCGCCACTTTGCCGTTGGGTTTTCCTTCTGCGAGTTTGTGCAGATACTCCCAATGGCGCAGATCGAGTGAGCGATAAAGAAGTACGCACCCGCCTTTGACGCGCTCACCCGATCCGACTCCCATGTACCAGGTATCGCCCTCGCGCCAAGGGCACGGATCGCGAAAGCCGGTCACGACCATGCCCTCGGGCGGTGATGCAATGACAGGCTCGGCCAGCTCCTTCCAGTGAAGC
>Ga0207683_10000930_pt1 | contig 26947 bp, 19 predicted proteins | sample KBSM73metaG_FD_184333 | JGI IMG/M metagenome (GOLD analysis project Ga0207683, IMG submission 184333) | Miscanthus rhizosphere microbial communities from Kellogg Biological Station, Michigan, USA - KBS M7-3 metaG (SPAdes) (version 2) | ecosystem: Host-associated > Plants > Roots > Rhizosphere >... | reverse complement strand
TCGGCGGGTGGGGCCCGCGGGAGGGTATTGCCGCCTGGGCCTTCGCCGCAGCCGGGCTCGGCGCGGCTAACGGGGTCACGGTCGCCACCCTCTATGCGGTGCTCATGCTGGCCGCGGTCGCCCCGGGCGCGGGCCTGCTGCTGAGGGACGCCGTGCGCCGCCACCGCGGCCGAAGGCCCAGGCAAATCGGACGCCGCGGCCGGGGACACCCGGGCGAGCCGAGGGAACCTGACCCGGCGCCGCTGACGAAGGAGGCCGTTCGTGGCTTACCGGCCTTTCCCGTGACCGAGGCGGTCCAGGCGGCAGCGATCCGCCGGCGTGTTCGCATCCCGCTGCGCTTGGCTGACGGCTACTCAACCACGGCCACGATCGTCACCTTCACCGGCCTGACCGACGCGCAGCAGCACGTGGCGCTCGAGTTCGGCCGGCCCGCCGCGGCCCGGCTGCCCCTGGTACGCCTGCACAGTGAATGCCTCACCGGTGATGTGTTCGGCAGCCAGCGATGCGACTGCGGGCCGCAACTGCGCGAAGCGATCGAGCGGATCACCAAGCACGGCGGGTACGTGCTGTACCTGCGTCAGGAGGGGCGCGGCATCGGACTGTACGACAAGCTCGACGCCTACGCGCTGCAAGATCGCGGCCTGGATACGTACGACGCGAATCTCGCGCTCGGTCACCGGGCCGACGAGCGCGACTACACCAGTGCGGCCCAGATGCTGCGCGCGCTCGGCGCTAACCGCATCGCGCTGCTGAGCAACAACCCGGACAAGGGTGCTCAGCTGGCCCGCCTGGGCATCACGATCGCCCGGCAGGTCCCCACCGCCCTGCACCTTACCGAGACCAACGCCGCCTACCTGACCACCAAGGCCCGGCGCGGAGGGCATGATCTGCTCCTCCGGAGTTTTGAACGCGCCGCGGCCGTAGGCCCAGGCCAATCCAGCGCCGCCGAACCGCACCAGCCCGCCGGGAGCTAGCCGGGCGAGCGGCCTACGAAATCAAGCTGGTGGGCGATGTAGACCAGCTCACCCGCTGCCAGCTGCCGACCGCGCATGGCCAGCCAGTCGGCCAGGTCCGCCGGTTCGACCCGATCCGGACGACTCCGCAACGCATCCTGGATCGTGCTAAGGATGCTGCGCAGGAAGTAAGCCTCATCGTCCGGGTAGTTCCCGTCCGGGCCGGCGCTTACGACCCAGTCGGACGAACCCGCCGCCAGCGCGGGCGCCCCCGCCGCCCGCAGATTGTGGAACAGGCGGCGGCCCGTCCGGCTATCCCCGGCCGGCCGGCCGTAGCGGACGCGCTCATCCATGTCGCGGTGGTAGGCCTGCAGGACCTGGTCGTCGTGGGGGTGGCCGGGCGCGAAGATGCTCTCGCCGTCGTAATTGATCGTGAACCAGTAGACGCCGCCGGGGACCAGCACCCGCAACAATCCGGGCAGGATGGCCGGCACGTCCACCAGGTCCAGTACGGCGTTGGCGATCAGCACATCGGCTGGCGCCCCGTGAGCGGCCTCCAGGTACCTGCCGAGCTCGGCGTGCTCCAGGCGCACCCGCAGATCACCGACCTGCAGCCCATCCGGCAGCAGGTCGCTGCGCAGGCCCCGCGCGGCCGCCCAGTCGCGCAGCCACCGGCGAGAATCATCCAGCAGCGGCCGATCCGCATCCAGCAGGATGTACTCGCCGGTGCCGACCACACCCCAGTCCATCAGACGGGCCACCATCGTCCCCAGGCCGGCGCCGACCTCCAGCACCCGCGGCGCACCCGCGGGCATGAGGCGGCGCAACTCGGCCAGCACATGCCGGTTAAGCGCCCGGTCATCCACGGACGTCTTCGCGGCCAGGTAGCGGGCATAGCCGGAGGTCATCGAGGCTTCGTCGAAGCTAGTCACTGCTTCTCGGCTACCATCGCGAACTTGCGCACCCGCCCGCTGCCGAGCCAGTCACTCCATAGCTGATGGGCCGTGATCAGCTCGGCGGTCGCCTGCTTCCCGATCTGGCCGGCGATCTGAGGTGAATCAGCTCGGTAACAGCGAAGCAGCGCCGTCGCTATCGCGTGATGTGCGGAGCTGTACTCCTGCCGCCAGGTCACGGCCAGCCCCGCGTTGCGCAGCACGCCCGTCAATTCCTCCAGCTCGATGGGCCAGACCGTATCGGCGGCGGGCATCCGTGCCCGCTCCTGCTGGGTGAGCGGCCGGCCTTCCTCGACCGTGAAAGCGAAACGCCCGCCCGGCTCCAGCACGCGCGCCACCTCACCCGTCAAGACATCCTTGTCGGGGAAGGCCAGCATCGTCTCCAGCAGGAATACCACCTCGAAGCGGCCCTCGGGCAGAGGCGGCAGGTGAACGTGCTCGAAGCGGCAGGGAAGCTTCCCGGCCAGCTGCCGGGCGGTGGCCAGTGCGCTGGCGGAGTGATCGACACCCAGGTAGTGGCATCCCGACTCCGCCGTGATCATCCGGCCGGGGCCGGCCACCCCGCAGCACAAGTCGAGCACCGAGACGCCGGGGCCGACCCGGGCCTGGAGAGCCAGCCTCCGGACCTCGGCCGCCTGCATGAAACTCTCCTGGCCGACATACTCGCCCGCGGGGTAGGCGGTCGCCCGGGCCCGCTCTAGCGCTGTCAACACTGGTGCTCGCTGATCCTGTCGTCTCGGCTCGAACCGCGTCTGCCGCTGCTACGTATTACCTTGCGTCAGGTATGACGGATCGGCGGCGGGTGTGGTTCAGCCCGGCCGCGAGGGGGAAGGCTGGCCGGAGCGGCAGCCGCTCTGGAGGGCCGGAACATCGTGCGGGTCCACGTCGTAGTGCCCGAGGGGTTCGACCATCCCGGCCAGCCCAGCGGCGGCAACATCTATGACCGGCGGGTCTGCGCCGGACTGGCCGAGGCCGGCTGGGAGGTACGGGTCGCGAAGGTCGCCGCGCCGTGGCCGGCACCCGGTTCGGGTGCCCGCGCCGACCTGGCCCGCATCGTTTCCGCCATCCCCGACGGTGAGACCGTCCTGATCGACGGGCTCATCGCCTCGCCGACCGCCGCGCAGCTGCTGCCCCACACCGGGCGGATACGAATGACCGTGCTGCTGCACATGCCTTTGGCCACCGCCCTCGACACGCATCATGATGCCAGCGCGGAGCGCTCCGAACGGGCCGTGCTCCGCGCGGCCGCCGGCGTGGTCGTTACCAGCGAATGGACCCGGCGGCAGGTCCTGACCCGGTACGCGATCCCGGCCTGCCGGGTGCACGTCGCCCGGCCCGGCGTCGATCGGGTCGCTGCCCCGGCCCGGCCCGTCCCCGGCCACCTGATCTGCGTCGGAGTCCTGGGTTCCCACAAGGGGCAGGACCTCCTCGTCGAGGCACTCGCCGAGCTCGCCGATCGGAACTGGCACTGCGTGCTGGCCGGATCGCTCGACCGCGACCCGGACTTCGTCGAGCAATTGCGGACGCGTATCTCGCGCCTCGGCTACGATCACCGCATCCAGCTCAGCGGCGTCCTGATCGGCGCGGCGCTCAGCCACGCGTATGCTACCGCCGACCTGCTCGTCGCACCGTCCCGCTCGGAGACCTATGGCATGACCATCACCGAAGCGCTCGCCCACGGCCTGCCCGTCATAGCTGCGGCTGTCGGCGGGCTGCCCGAAGCGCTCGGCTCCACCGCCGATGGCACCCGCCCCGGCCAGCTGATCCCTCCCGGCGATCCGGCTGCCCTGGCCGCCGCGCTCGCCGACTGGCTGGACGACGAGCGCCACCGGCACCGGCTCCGGGCCGCCGCGCAACAGCGGCGGTCGACCCTGCGCGGCTGGGAACAGACCACACAAGAAATAGCTAACGCACTGACCGCCCACGGGCGCAGTAAGCCTGTACCGCCCGTCGTGAAGGAGAATTCCACCCCATGACATTCAGAACCGAGAGCCGCATAACAATCGCCGGCAGCGTCCATGAGGTGTGGGCGTATCTGTGTGATGTCGGACGCTGGCCGGAGTGGGCGCCGACGGTTCTCGAAGGCCGGGTCCGCGGAGGAGGTCCGCTTCAGCCCGGCTCGCGGGTGGAGCAGCGGGCGAAGCTGATGTTCGGGATGAGCCGCGGCCGGAGCCAGGAGGTGACCGTGGTCGAGCCTCCCCGCTCCCTGGCGTTCGCCGGGCCCATGGGCACGTCCGCGGCGCGCTGGGGAATGGAACTCGAGCCGGCCGACGATGGGCGGACCGACACCATGATGTGGATAGAGGTCGACCTCGCAGGCATCATGCGCGCCATCCCCGCCCGCATGCTCAAGGACAGAATTCAGCGCGTAAGCGATATCGAGATGGTGGCGATCAAGGCTGCGGTCGAGTCCGGCGCGCGGGAAAGCGCGGAGTCCTAAATGGGGCGGCGCGGCTCTATCGCGACGCTGCCGAGCTTGAGGAGCACCCCGTGACCCAGGTCGACCGTACGCGAGAGCACCTGATCGAGACATACCGCAAGAAGGCGAAGCATTACGACATCACCTCCCGGCTCTACCCCGTGCCCGGCTACCCCCAGCGGGCGCAACGCCTCCGCGCGGTACATGCGCTCGGCCTTCGCCCGGGTGACACCGTGGTCGACATGGCCTGCGGCACAGGCCTGAACTTCCCGCTGCTTGAAAAGGTGGTCGGTCCCGGCGGCCGGATCGTCGGCGTCGATCTGACCGACGCGATGCTCGCCCGGGCCCAGGACCGGATAAAGACGAACGGCTGGAGCAATGTCAGCCTCGTGCAAGCCGACGCGGCCGGCTTCGACTTCCCAGCCGGGGTCAACGCGATCCTGTCCACGTACGCCATGACGCAGGTGCCCGAGTGCGCAGAGGTCATCGCCCACGGCGCCAAGGCCCTGTCCGCGGGCGGACGCTGGGCCGTGCTGGATCTCAAGGTTCCCGGCCAAACGCCTGGGTGGCTAGCGCGGCTCGGAACCGCAACCGTGCGGCCTTTCGCCTCCATAGATCAGTGGATCATGCGCCGTCCGTGGGAGGTGATTCAGGCAGCCATGCAGGAAGAACTGGCTGATCCCTCCTGGACCGAGTTGTTCTTCGGGACCGCGTTCCTCGCGGCCGGGTCCCGCGTAGTCGGAGACCTAGCCGATCCGGGTCGGCGAGCGCATGATGGGAGGATTCCGCAGCGCGCGGAGTGATTCCTCCTGGGGGGAGGCGTGCGATGAGCGAGGACACCGAGCGCACCGTTCCGCCGGCCGCCCCGCCCGGCAACGTCCCGGGTCAGCGAACGGCCCGGCAGCGGCGCCCCACCGGCGCGCCGCCGCCGCTGCCGCACCCGGTCAGGGTCAGCACCACGGCCTGGCTGGTACTGGCGGTCGTGATCGTGTCCTGCGCCTTCGTGATCTCGGCTCACACCCCGTGGCTCGGGCTCGGAGACCGGACCAACACCCGGTTCCTGCGCCTGCTCGCGGAGGTGCGGACGCCGTGGCTCACCGATGTCGCCCGGGCCATCAAGGCGGCCGGCAGCGGCTGGGGCGTCACCGTGCTCGGCCTGTCGGTGGTGGCGCTGACCATGATCTTCCGCCGCTGGCGGCATCTGCTGGTCTTCCTGGGCAGCTTGTTCTTCCTGGAGATCGTCGGGCAGTGGATCTACTTCGGCCTGTCCCGCCCGCGCCCGTACGGCATCTCGATCATCAGCGGCTGGGGCGGGTACTCGGCGCCGTCTCCGCCGGTCGCCGTGCTGACCCTTTTCCTGATGGGCGCGGTGTACTGCCTGGTGGTGCCGGGGCGCCCGCGCGCCTGGGCCAAGGCCGCGGTGGTCGCCGTGGTGGCCCTGTTCGGCCTGGCCCGGCTGTACCTGGCCGTCGATCACCCCGACGACGTGCTGTTCGCCGTGGCGCTCGGGGTCGCGATACCCGTCACGGCCTTCCGCTGGTTCACCCCGAACGCGGTGTTCCCGGTCGTCTACCGCCGGGGCCGGACCGCTCATGTCGACGTCGGCGGCCGCCGCGGCGACGCGATCCGGCTGGCCGTCCGCGATCAGCTCGGGCTGACCGTGCTCGAGGTCAAGCCGGTCGGGCTGGAGTCGTCGGCCGGCTCGACGCCGCTGCGGCTGCGCGTCGAAGGCGGGCCGGACGAGTACGTCTTCGCCAAGCTGTACACCAAGGGCCACGTGCGCGCCGACCGCTGGTACAAGCTGTCGCGGACCATCCTCTACGGCTCGCTGGAAGACGAGCATCCCTTCCAGACCGTGCGGCGGCTGGCCGAATACGAGGACTACACGCTGCGCCTGCTGCGCGACGCCGGGATCCGCACCGCCCGGCCGTACGGGATCGTGGAGATCACGCCCGAGCGTGAGTACCTGATCGTCACCGAGTTCTTCGACGGCGCCGTCGAGATCGGCCACGCCGACGTCGGCGACGAGGTGATCGACCAGGGGTTGCAGCTGATCCGCAAGCTCTGGGACGCGGGCATCGCGCACCGGGACATCAAGCCGGGCAACCTCATGGTCCGCGACCGCGAGCTGCTGCTGATCGACGTGGCCTTCGTCCAGGTGCGGCCGTCGCCGTGGCGGCAGGCGGTCGACCTCGGCAACATGATGCTGGTTCTCGCGGTGCGCACCGACCCGGGCCGGGTCTACCAGCGAGCGCTGGGCTACTTCACCCCGGCCGAGCTCAGCGAGGCGTTCGCCGCCACCCGGGGGGTGGCCAGCCCGACTCAGCTGCGCGCGTTCATGAAAAAGGACCCGCGCGACCTGCTGGGCACGTTCCGCGCGCTGGCCCCGCCACGCGAGCCGATCGCGCTGCAGCGCTGGGGCCCGCGGCGGGTCGCCCTCGCCCTGGCGGTCCCGGCCAGCCTCCTGCTGGTCTGGGCCGTGGCCGGCGACGCGTTCCTCCCGGCCGAAGACATCGGCGCGCATCCGCCGCTGTGCGGCACCGGCCATGCCATGATCCTGGCCGCGCAGGCGGTCCCGTCCGCGGCTCAGCTGCCCTGCGTGTCCGAGCTCCCGTCCGGCTGGCGGATCGGCGGCGCCGACATCGTCAGCGGCCGGTCCGTATTCTGGCTGGATTCCGATCAGGCCGGCCCGCGGGCCGTGACCATCACCCTGTCCGCGGCCTGCGATGTGGCCGGCGACCAGCCGGAGCCTTCCGACCGGCCGGGCACGCAGCGGTACGACCTCCCGCCGGCCGGGGGCACCCGGTTCACCGGGCTGCGCATCTACACCTTCCCCGGCGGCTGTGCCATGTACCGGTTCGATTTCGCGGCCGGCGCGTCCCAGATCCTCGCGACCGCGGTCGACAGCGGGGTCGGCTTCATGCCGCGGGCCAGGCTGGTGAAATACGTCCGGGACCAGGAGGGCCTGGCGCTGTGCGGACGGGGTGCGTCATGCCCCGGGTAGCGGAAGACCAGGTGCTGGCCGCCCGCCGCCGGGACGCGGTCGTCACCGTGGCGGTGCTGGCGCTCACCGCGGCGGCGTTCGCCGCGGTCGCCGACCACGGCGTCCTGACTCACCTGCAGCGGGCCGACGACGCGTGGCTGCGGCTCATGATCTCCGGCCGTTCGGCGCCGGTCACGGCCGCCGCCAAGGTCTTCAACTGGCTCGGGCTGGTCTACGTCACGCTTCCGGTCCGGATCGGCATCGCCGGTTTCCTCGCGCTGCGCCGCCGGTGGTGGCACCTGGCCGCCTTCGTCGCCGCCATCGTGCTGTCCGAGGTCCTGATCGGCACGCTGAAGGGGATCTACGACCGGGCCCGGCCGCCCGGATCGCTGGTGGTCACGAGCGGTACCTCGTTTCCCTCCGGGCACTCGGTCGCCGCCACCGTGACCGTGGTCGCCGCGGTCATCGCGCTGGTACCGCCCGGCCGGGCGCGGGTGGTGTGGGGCGCGGCGGCGGCGGTCTTCTCGGTCCTGATGGCGCTGTCCCGCGCCTATCTCGGGGCGCACTGGCTGTCCGATGCCCTCGCCGGGGTCCTCCTCGGCGCCTCGTGCGCGCTGCTGGCCGCCTTCGCGGTGGGCGAGCTCCAGGGCCGCTGGACCGCGCATCGGGCGGCCCGTTCGGCCCATCCGCCCCTCCCGGGTACCGTCCGGCCGGCTGACCGGCCATGAGCAGCCCCCCGGTCGCGGTCCCGGCGGGTCCCCACCCGCCTCCCCGGCCCTCTGCCCTGCCGTCCTCCCGCTACCGTCACCCGGGAGACGTGATCCGGCTGATCTCGGCGGGCCTCCTGCTGGCCGGCGCGTTCGCCGCGTCGGCGGTCGCGTTCCGGTGGCTCCTCGGCCCGGCCGCATCTGTACCCGGCGGTCTCGGGACAGCCGGCCAGGTCATCACCGGCCTGGTGCAGGTGGCCTGCCTGGCCGCGGTGGTCGTGGTGGTCGCGGCCACGCTGCGCAGGCGCCGGTTCCGGCTGCTGGCCGGGCTGGCCGCCGGGGCGGTGGCCGCGGCCGGTCTCACGTCCGGGATCTTGGCCCTACTCGGTGCCGAACGCCCGGCCACGCTCACCGCCAATCAGGCCCGCGGCTCCTGGCTGGCCAGTACCGCGTTCCCCGTCCCGGCGCTGCTCGCCGCCGCGGTCGCCGTGGTCGTGGCGGCCGCGCCCTGGCTGAGCCGGCCGTGGCGCCGGGCGGCGTGGCTCGCGCTGCTGCTGGCCGCCGCGGCGCGGCTGCTGGCCGGGGCGGTCCTGCCGGCGGAGCTGATCCTGGCCCTGGCCGCCGGGGTCACGGCGGGTGCCGCGGTGCTGGTGACGTTGGGCGTCCCGGACCGGCGGATCGGACCGGCCGGGATCGCGGTCGCGCTGCGGCAGGCGGGCCTGCCGGTAGAGTCCGTCCGCCCGGCCGAGGTCGAATCCAAGGGCTCGCGGCCGTTCGCGGCGGTCACGGCGGACGGCCGGCGGCTGTTCGTCAAGGCCCTGGGCTCGGACCAGCGCGACGCCGACCTGCTGTACCGGGCGTACCGGGCGGTGCGGCTGCGGAATGTCGGCGACACCCGGCCCGCCGCGTCGCTCCTGCACGCGGTCGAGCATCAGGCCCTAGTCGGATTGATGGCCGAACGGGCCGGGGTTTCCGCACCCGGAGTCGACCGGGTCGTCCGGGCCGGAGACACCGTGCTGCTCGTCATGCCCTGGGCCGGCGGCTGCTCGCTGGACCGGCTGCCCGCCGGCCAGATCGGCGACGACCTGCTCGCGCGGCTGTGGGCGGAGGTGGACAAGCTGCACCGGGCCGGCATCGCGCACCGGTCGCTGCGGACCGCCAACGTGATGGCCGACCCGGCCGGCCGGCCCACGATCGTCGACTTCAGCTTCTCCGAGCTCGACGCCACGCCGCGGCAGATGGACCTGGACGTGGCCGAACTGCTGGCGTCGCTGGCCGTGCTGGCCGGCGAGGACCGGGTCGTCTCCGCCGCGGCCGGTGTCCTCGGCGCCGGGCGGCTGGGCCGGGCGGTGCCGCTGCTGCAGCCGCTGGCCCTGTCCGCGGCCACCCGCCGCGCGGTCGCGGGGCACGACGGCCTGCTCACCAGGACCCGGACCGCGGCCGCCGCCGCCAGCGGCCTCCAGTCGCCCGAACTGGCCCGCGTGCAGCGGGTACGGCCGCGGACCCTGCTCGCCATCGCCGCGCTGACCGGAGCGTTCTACTACCTGCTGCCCAAGCTGGCCCAGGTCGGCAGCAGCTGGCACGCCCTGCAGTCGGCGCACTGGATCTGGCTCCCCGTGGTCATCGCCTTCTCGGCGCTGACCTATCTGGCCAGTGCCATCTCCATGCTCGGCAGCGTGACGGTGCGGCTGCCGTTCTGGCCCACGGTGCTGACCCAGGGCGCCTCCTCGTTCATCAACCGGGTGTCGCCCGCCAACGTGGGCGGCATGGCCCTGAACGTCCGCTACCTGCAGAAAACCGGGGTGGAGCCGTCCGAGGGCGTCGCCGCCGTCGGGGTCAACGCGCTGGCCGGGGCCATCGTCCACGTGATCCTGCTGGTGATCTTCCTCAGCTGGGCCGGCCGCGGTGCTGGCCAGGCGTTCAAGCTGCCGTCGGGCAGCAAGCTGCTGCTGATCCTGGCGATCCTGGCCGCCGTGGTCGGCCTGATCCTGGTCACGCGCCAGGGCCGGAAGTTCGCGGTGAGAAAGCTGCTGCCGTCGCTGCGGTCATCCCTGGCCAGCCTGTGGCGGGTGGCGCGGAGCCCGGTCAGGCTGGCGTTGCTGTTCGGCGGCTCGGCCCTGGTGACCCTGGCCTATGTCGGCGGATTGGTGGCGTCGGTCGCGGCCTTCGGGGTGAGCGCGAGCATCGCCCAGGTGGGCGCGGTCTACCTGATCGCCTCCTTCATCGCCGCCGCCTCTCCGACCCCGGGTGGCCTGGGCGCCATCGAGGCCGCGACCATCGCGGGCCTGACCGGCATCGGTATCTCCTCCGGTCCGGCCGTGTCCGCCGTACTCGTCTACCGCCTGGCCACCTACTGGCTGCCCGTGCTGCCCGGCTGGTACTCCTGGCGCCTGCTGCAGCGCAGGGACTACCTATAGGGGAAGGGGGTGTGTCCCGTGCAGGCCAGCCGGATCGATGTGCCCGGGGCGGAACGCCAGGCGCTGGCGCCAGGGGCCGTGTGGCACACGCTGAGCGCCGAGGAGGTGCTGCGAGCCCAGGAGGTAGACCCGCGGCACGGCCTGAGCTCGGCGGAAGCGGCGTCGCGGGCCGACCGGTTCGGCCGCAATACGCTCACCGCAGAGGGGGCAGAGCCTCGCTGGCGCGCGTTCATCCGCCAGTACTCCGACCCCATGCAGATCGTCTTGCTCGCGGCCGGCCTCCTCAGCCTCATTCCCCTCCGTCAGCTGGGAACCGGCCTTCTGCTGATTCTGCTGACAGTGGCTAACGCGGTTCTCGGCCTGCAGCAGGAGGGCGAGGCCGAGGGCGCCGTGGCCGCACTTCAGCGGAGGTTGATCGTGACCGCCCGGGTGCGGCGCGATGACCAGGTGGCCGAGATCCCCGCTGAACAGCTGGTCCCCGGCGATGTCGTCTCGATCGAGGCGGGTGACGTCGTTCCGGCTGACGGCAGGCTGCTCCGGGCGGCCACGCTGGAGGTGGCCGAGTCCGAGCTGACCGGGGAGAGCCTGCCGGTCTCGAAGGGCACGGCCCGAGTCGGGGAAGCCGACATGCCGCTGGGCGACCGGACCGACATGGTGTACATGAACACCTCTGTCACCCGCGGGACGGGCGAGTTCGTGGTCACCGCGACCGGGATGGCGACCGAAGTCGGCCACATCTCGGGAATGCTGCAGGCGCAGCCGACAGTCAAGACCCCGCTCACCCGTCAGCTCGACCGCCTCTCGAAGCAGCTCCTGCTGGTCGCGGGGGTCGCGCTGATCGCGTCGATGGCCGTGAACCTGTCTCGCGGCTATACCTTCAACGCGGTGTTGCCCGCCGCGGTCGCCTTCGCCATCGCGGCGGTCCCGGTGCAGTTGCCCATGGTGGTGACGACGATCCTGGCGTGGGGCACCCGGGCTCTGGTCAAGGTCGGCGCCATCATGAAGCAGCTCCCTTCGACCGAGACCCTGGGGTCCACGTCCGCGATCAACACGGACAAGACCGGGACGCTCACGCTGAACCAGATGACCGCGGTCCAGATGGTCGTCGCCGGGCACCGCTATGCGGTCGAGGGAAAGGGCTATTCGACCCACGGGCGTATCAATCGCGCCGCCGGACAAGCGGAGATCCCGCTGGACCAGTTCCTGATGCCGATGGTCCTCGCCTCCGACGCCGTGCTCAGCGACGGCGACCTGATCGGCGACCCGACCGAGGGAGCCATGGTCGCGCTGGCCGCGAAAGGCGGTATCGACGCCGTCTTGACCAGGCAGGTACACCCGAGAATCGCCGAGCTCCCCTTCGACGCCGAGTACAAGCTCATGGCGACGTTCCACAAGATGACCGACGAATCGGGGAAGGCGGTGATCCGCTGCTTCGTGAAGGGGGCGCCCGATCAGCTCCTGGCCCGGGCCACCACGGTGCTGGATCCGGCCGCCGGCCCAGTTCCGCTCGACGGCCGTCTCCGCGAGCGTTACCTGGCCGATAACCACCGGTTCGCGGAAGAGGGCCTGCGGGTCATGGCCACCGCAAGCAGGGATTTCGACCCGGCGGCCTTCGATCCGGGGGCTGACCTGCTCCCGCTCGTGACCGATCTGCAACTGCTGGCTCTCGTCGGAATCGTGGACCCGCCGCGGCCCGGTGCCAAAGCATCGGTCGGGGAGGCGAAGGCCGCCGGGATCGAGGTCCGCATGATCACCGGTGATCACGCGGTTACCGCGGCCGCGATCGCCCGCCAGCTCGGCATCGAAGGCAAGGTCATCAGCGGGCCGGAGTTCGGCGCGATGACCGATGACGAGGCGATGGAGGCGATCGCCGGTGTCGGCGTGATCGCCCGCGTCACTCCGGAGCACAAGGTCCGCCTGGTGGACCTGCTCAAGCGCGAGGGCCATATCGTCGCCATGACCGGCGACGGCGTCAACGACGCGCCCGCGCTGAAGAAGGCCGACATCGGGATCGCGATGGGCGAGACCGGGACCGAGGTGGCCAAGCAAGCCGCGGTGATGGTCCTGACCGACGACAACTTCTCCACGATCACCAAAGCGGTGGAAATTGGCCGCGGGCTGTATGACAACCTCGTCCGGTACATCCGGTTCGAGATGGGATGCATGTTCGGCTTCATCATCACCTTCCTCGGCGCCAGCATCTTCGACATCGCCCACGGCGAGCCGCTCCTTCCGCTGCAGGTCTTGTGGGTGGCCTTCACCACCGTGACGATCCAGTCCATCGGGCTCGGGTACAGCAGGCCGGTCGAAGGGCTGATGGAACGCCGGCCCCGGCCGCCCAGCCAGCCGATCCTGACGGCGGGGGTCCTCAGCTGGCTCGTCTTTGTCGGGCTGGTGATGGCGATCGGCACGCTGAGCGTGGTCAGCTGGGCGGAGCAGGCGCACACGCTCGCCATCGCGCGGACCATGGGCGTGGTCGTGTTCTCGCTGTTCAACCTGTTCTTCTCGCTCGAGTCGAGGGACCGGCGGGAGTCGGTGTTCTCGCTGCGCACGTTCGCCGACCGGACGTGCATCGTGACGACCGGGGCGTCCCTCTTCCTGCTCGTCCTGGCCACCGTCCTGGCGCCGTTCCAGGCGATCCTGAAGACCACCTCGCTCGACGTCGATCAGTGGCTCCTCTGCACCGCCGTGGCGCTGTCGATCATCGCGGTCACCGAGATGCGGAAGGCATTCCTGCGCCAGACCGTCGGTCCGGTCCGGTTATGACGATCGCCTCGACGTCGGCTGCGTCGTAGGTGCCGCGGGCCCGGCCAGGATCAGTTCGGCCGTGGCCTCGACGGCGAGCCCGAGCGCCACGCCACCCGCGACGTCGAGCGGCAGATGGGCTCCGACGTAGACACGGGTCAGCCCGACCATGGGGATGACGCTCAGCGCGACACTGCGGCCGCCCGGGCCGAGGTAGGGAAGAGCGGCGGCACCCAGGGCGATGGCCACGGCAGCGTGCCCGGACAGGTACCCGAGCCCAGTGGCGTCAGGGCCGCGGCCGCGGGATCCGGGCACCAGTGCCGCCGGCCTGGGGCGGCGCACGGCCTGCTTGACCACCTTCGACAGCGCCCATGCCGCGGTGCCGCCGGCCAGCATGCGGCCGGCGAGCACGCGGTCCCCGGCCAGCCAGGCGGAAGCAGACGCAACCGGCACGGCACCGAACGCGCCCGCCTGCATCACCACCCAGGCGGCCGGGTACAGGGCATCGGTCAGGCCGTTGACGGCCAGGAAGACCCTTGCCTCCCGGGGACCCACGCGGTCACGCCGCACGGCTATGACCGTGCCCAGCAGCCCGCCAAGGCCAAGACCGAGCCGGGTCCGGGGCTCGGTCAGCACCTCGGCAACGCCGCGCCAGGACCGTGTCATGGGGTCAGCTGGCGTCCTCGGGCGGCTTGACCTCGCGGCGCAGGATCTTCCCGGTCGGGCCCTTCGGCAGCTCGTCGACCAGCCAGATCTGCCGCGGGTACTTGTAGGCGGCGATCTTGTCGCGGGCGAACGCGCGCAGTTCCTCCGGGGTCGCGCTGGCGTCCGGCTTCAGCGCCACGGCCGCGCCGACCTCCTCGCCGAGGTTGTCGTGCGGGATCCCGATCACGGCCACCTCGGCCACCGCCGGGTGCTCGTGCAGGACTTCCTCGATCTCGCGTGGGTAGACGTTGTAGCCGCCCCGGATGATCATGTCCTTCTTGCGGTCGACAATGTAGAAGTAGCCGTCCTCGTCGACCTTGGCCAGGTCTCCGCTGCGGAACCAGCCGTCGGTGATCGCCTCGGCGGTGGCTTCAGGCTTGCCCAGGTAGCCCTTCATCACGTTGGGGCCCTTGATGGCGATCTCGCCGATCTCGCCCTCAGGCGAGGGCCGTCCCAGGTCGTCGACCAGGCGCATCTGCACGCCCTCGACCGGGACGCCGATCGAGCCCGGCTTACGGGGCCGGTCCGGGAGGTTGAACGACGCGACCGGTGAGGTCTCCGACAGCCCGTAGCCCTCCAGGATGACGCAGCCGAACTTCTCCTCGAACCCGCGCAGGATCTCCAGCGGCAGCGAGGCGCCGCCGGAGATGCAGGTCCGCAACGTCGCGGTCTGCGCCGGGTCGCCGCCGGGGCTGTGCAGCATGGCGGCGTACATGGTCGGCACGCCCTCGAAGATCGTCACCCCGTCGCGCTGGATGATCTCCAATGCCTTGGCTCCGTCGAACCTGGGCAGCAGCGTCAGCGTGCCCGCCGCCGCGACGGTCGCGTTCAGCCCGCAGGTCAGGCCGAAGACGTGGAACAGCGGCAGGCAGCCCATCGTCACGTCGTCCGTGCCGTTCTGCAGCAGGGTCCGTGTGACCAGGTCGGCGTTGCTGGTCATGTTGGCGTGGGTGAGCTGGGCGCCCTTCGGCTTGCCGGTGGTCCCCGAGGTGTACAAGATGACCGCGTCGTCCTCGCCGCCCCGGCCGGACGCTCCCGCGGCGGAGGCGTGCCCGGCGAGCAGGTCGGCCAGGTCGGCGGTCTCGGCCACCAGGACCTGGGCTCCGGCATCGGCGGCGCCCTTGGCCGCCTCGCCGGCCGCGGTGTGCCAGGCGAGCAGCACCCTGGCTCCGGAGTCACCCAGGTAATAGCCGATCTCCCGGCTCTTGAACAGGGGGTTCATCGGCACGACGACGGCCCCGGCGGCCAGCGCACCGTAGAAGGCGATCGGGAACGCCGGGACGTTCGGCAGCATGATCCCCACCCGGTCCCCGGGCGCCACCCCCGCCGCGGACAGCAGCGCGCTCATCCGCCCGGCGGCCTCGCGCAGCTCAGCGTAGCTGAGGACGTAATCGTCCAGCCGGATCGCGGGATGGCCGGGATGGCTGGCGGCTGAGTGCTCGAGGAAAGAACTAAGGTTCGCCAGGGCCTCGTCGGGATGCGCCATTACTGTTCCTCCCCTTTACGCGGCTGATCGATAGCCACGACTGCCCGCGCCTGACCAGCCAGGTGCTAATCGGAGTATGGCTCTCGACGTGTCAACCATCGCACAGTGGCGTTTCAGGCGCGAGTCACCCGGACAGGAAGGCCGTCGACACTCAGGTCCTGGCGACCAGGTAACGGAACACGTTCTCCTGCCGGTAGGTGCCATCGGGCTTTCGGCTGCCGGCGAAGGCGCGGGTGAGCGCGCCACGGGTGGCGGAGAGACCGGAGTGCCGGATGGCCGCGCGAGCGGGGCCGGAGCTGAGCTGGGTACGCACCGCGGTGGCCAGGTCGGGATAGATCAGCGGGTTGGGCACATCGGTGACGGCGACGGGGGTGAGGCCGGACAGCGCGGCGAGATGCTCCAGCTGCCCGTCCTCGCTCCAGGCAATCGCGCCCGGCGCCTCGCCGGGCCGGGGCGGCAGCAGCGGACCGAGTTCGGCGAACATCACGCCGCTCTCGCATTGGTCCGGCGGCCCCCAAACCAGCAGGCTGATGAGCCCGCCCGGCCGGACCAGCTGGCTCAGGTTCTTGACCACGGCCACCGGGTCGGCGGCGTACTGAACCGAGTTGAACGCCGTGATCACGTCGAACGAACCCGGACCGAAGGGCAGCGGGTCCTCCAAGTCCCCGACGACCAGGGACGCGGCGGGCACCCGCTCGCGGGCGATGTCCAGCAGGGCCGCGGTGGCATCCAGGCCGGTCACGGTGGCACCCCGGCGGGACGCCAGCAGCAGCGCGAAGCCGCCGCCGCAGCCGACGTCGAGCAACTGGGTCCCGGCACCGACACCGGTCGCGTCCAGGACCGCCTCGTAAAACGGAGTGCACATCGGCTCGTTGTAATCCGACCAGTCGCGCGCCCCCGGCGTCCAGAGTTCCGCTTGCTCGTGGCTAGTCCCCATGGCTGTTCCTTCCTTCGCGTGGCCGGCGGCCGCGGATTGCGGCCGCGCTACGAGGGCTATCGTCGGCAGGCACCGGGCTGACGCGCATCGGGGCAAACACGAGCCCTGGTCCCCGACCCGGCGCAGCGGGCCGGGCCGTGTACGTGAGAACACGTATTTGCGCTGGTGGTAATGCTCCGGGCCGTGCGCTGAGCGGGGCGGCGAAGCATACTGATCTCGTGGCGGACCCGCGGTGCCCGGTGGTGATCGGCCGCGGAGCGGAAACCGGCGCGCTGCGGACGGCGCTCAGGGCGGCCGCGGGTGGGTCGGGCGGCGTGATGTTCCTGACCGGGGAGGCCGGGATCGGAAAGTCCCGGCTGGCCGCCGAGCTGGCCGCCGAGGCGCGGGCCCGCGGTGCGGTCGTGCTGGCCGGGCGCGCGGTACCGGCCGGCGGCGCCAGTCCCTACCGGCCGCTGACCGAGGCGCTGCTGCAGGCGCTGCGCAGCGGTGCCGACCGGGTCGGTGAAGTCTTGGCTCCGTGGCGGGCGCCGCTGCGGGCGATAGTCCCGTCCCTGGACGGCGCAGAGGGCCAGGACGGCGGGAAGGACCTGGGAGGCTACTCTCCTGCGGTACGCGGGGAGGCCGTGCTGAGGCTGCTGCGGCGGCTGGCCGGCCCGCCCGGCTGCCTGCTGCTCGTGCTGGAGGACCTGCACTGGGCAGATCCGGACACGCTGGCGGTCCTTGAGTACCTGAGCGACAACCTGGCCGCGGAGCCGGTCCTGTGCGTGGCCACCTGCCGGGACGAGCCGGCCTCGCCGGCGTCCGAGCTGATGGCCCGGCTGCACGCGCGCCGGGCCGCGGGACGCCTCGTACTGGGCCGGCTATCCCCGGCCGAGGTCGCAGCGATGGTGCGGGCGTGCCTGCCGGCGGCGGGCGATGACGTCATCGCCCGGGTCCAGCGGCACGCGGACGGGATCCCGTTCCTGGTCGAGGAATCACTAGCTGCCCCGGGCGTGCCGAGGTCGTTCGCCGACGGAGTCCGCGCCCGGCTGGCCGGCCTCACCGGCCCGGAACGGCTGGTGCTGCACACCGCGGCCCTGCTCGGGCGGCAGTTCGACTGGCAACTGCTCCCGCAGGCCACTGGGCTGCCCGCGGATACCGTCGCAGCCGCCCTCGAGCACGGCATGCGGGTACAGCTGCTCGCCGTGGACGACGGGACCTTCCGGTTCCGGCACATGCTCACCAGGGAAGCGGTGACCGCCGGGCTGCTTCCGCCCCGGCGGGTCGCGCTGGCGGCGCGGGCCCTGGCCGCGCTGGAGGCGGCCCAGCCGGGACTGCCGGGCGCAGCCGGGGACCTGGCCGCCGAACTGGCCATCCAGGCCGGCGAGCCAGGCCGCGCCGGAGTGCTGCTCACCGAGTCCGGCCGTTCGGCGCTCGGGCGCGGAGCGCTGGCCACGGCGGCCTCCGCCCTGCGCCACGCCGCGGATCTGCTTACCGATCCTCACCTTCGGGCCGAGGCCGAGACGCTGCTGGTGGAGGCGCTGGCCCTAGCCGGCCAGGTCGACGAGGCGATGCGGATAGGGGATCGCCTCATCGCCCAGCTCACGCCAGGTGGCACAGACGCCATCCGGCGGGCGGGTATCCACCTGAAGCTGGCCCACGCGGCGGTGGACGGCACCCGGTGGACAACCGCGCGGCGGCACATCGGCATTGTCCGTGACCTGCTCGCCGCCGCGCCCGAACCCGGCCTAGCCGCCCAGGCCGCCGTGCTGGACGCCGAGGTCGCGGTGGCCGGCGACGAGCCCGGCCGGGCTCGCGTCCTGGCCGAAAGCGCTCTGGGCTCGGCCGCGGCCAGCCCTGAAATCCGCTGCCGGGCGCTTGAGCTGCTAGGGCGGGTCCGCCGGGTTAGCGACCTGGACGGGGCCCGGGCCGCCTTCGAGCAGGCCCTGTCCACGGCGGACGCGGCCGGGCTCGCCCTGTGGCGGCTGCGCGCCCTGCACGAACTCGGCACCATCGAGATGTTCGAGCGGGCAGGTGATACCCGCTTGTCCCAGGCGCAGCGCCTGGCCGGCGAACTAGGCGCGGCCAGCACCGGTGCGGTCATCGGCCTTCAGCTCACCGCCGCGGCCATGTTCCGATTCGACCTCGACGCGGCTGGACGTCACGCCGAGTCCGCACTCGAGGCCAGCACCCGGCTCGGGCTCGGACAGACCCGGGCCATCGTGCTCGTCTTCCGCGCCGAGATATGCGCGCTGCGGCGGGACGCCGCCGAGATGGAACGCTACATCGCCCAGGCCATCTCGGCCGCTCCCGGCGACCCGGAAATCGAAGGCAGTGCCCTGGCCGGCGCGCGGGCCATGCTGGCGCTGCTCAACGGCGACACTCCCCGCGCCATGGACGCCTTGCGCCGGGGCGTCGCCATCCTCGACAGCGGGCCCCCGGGCGGCCCGGCCCACTACCGCGGCCTGTGGCCCCTGCTGCTCGCCGCGCACGGCGAAGATACGGCGGCGGAGGCGATCAGCCACGCCCGGGCGATCGGCCTGACCGTCAACCGGGCCAACCGGGGACTCCTCGGCTACGCCGACGCGATCCTGGCCGGCCGGGTCGGCGACGAATCCCGCGCCACCGACCTGGCGGCGGCGGCCGACCTCGACCTGCAGCATTATCCGGTCTGGGCCGACCTGGCCCGGCTGATCGCGGCCGAGCCTGCGCTGCTCCAGGGCTGGGGTCAGCCGCGGCCGTGGCTGGAAGCGGCGGCCGCCGTATTTGGCCGGCACCAGCTCGAGCCGCTGGCCGCGCGCTGCCGGCAGCTGCTGGCCAGGCCGCAGCCGACCCGCTGGTCACGGCTAGGCGTCACCGACCGGCAGGCCGACGTGCTCCGGCTGGTGGCCTCGGGCATCTCCAACAAGGAGATCGCCGCCCGGCTTCACCTGTCGCCGCGCACGGTAGAAAAGCATGTCGAGAACTTGCTCCGCCTCACCGCCGCCCAGTCCCGGACCCAGCTTGTGGTCCTAGCAGGCCCGGAGACAGATTGACCCTCGGCCACGGCCACAGTGGCGGCCAAGCCGGATCGAAAGAGCGCGGCCAACAAGCAGCCAGCAAACAGAGTGAACCGGCTCACGATGGGCAGCAGGAGGGCCATGTCAGCCGCTGCCAGGCGCACTCTCGCACCGCTTGCCGTCGTCACCGCGGCGGCGTTCGTCTTCGCGCTCCTGCTTGTCCTGGTGCGACTGCAGTGGGCGCCGCTCGAGTCTGCGGACCACGGCGCGGCGGCCCAGCTGAACAGCCTCGTCGCCGGCCATGCCGTGGCTATCGGCATCGTCAAGGCGGTGACCTGGCTCGGTAGCAGCGGCGTGCTGTGGGCGCTCATCGGGATGGCCGCCGTCGTGCTCGCCATCAGGCGCCGGTGGCGGCTCGCGATCTACCTCCTGGTTACTGGCGCCGGCGTGCTGACGCTTGACCCGGTGCTCAAGGCACTGGTCGGCAGGCTGCGCCCGGTGGTCGCCCATCCCATCGCCTACGGCAAGGGCGACAGCTTCCCCAGCGGGCACGCGCTCGGCTCGATCGTCTGCTACGGCGCGCTGTTCCTGGTCTTCCTGCCCGCGACCCGCGGCATATGGCGCCGCGTGTTCACCGCAGTGATCGTCACGCTGATCGCCGCGATCGGCATCAGCCGGCTCCTGCTCGGTGTGCATTACCTCTCTGACGTGCTGGGCGCCTGGGCGCTCGGCATTACCTGGCTGGGCCTCACCGCCTTCGCCTTCGAACTATCCCGCCAGGCCGCCGGGGCACCGGTGACCGATCCCGTGACCGAGGGCCTTGAGCCCGAGGCCCGCGCCGACCTCCAGCCAGCAGAACCGGAGACGACCATGCAACATGACCGGGCTCGAAAATACGGCCGCATCGCGGCCGGAGTCGTAGTGTGCTGGGTTCTGATCGTCGGTGTCCTCACCGGCATCGGCAAGCTGATCATGATCACCCGCAACGGCAACGGCAACCTGCTCGGCGACCACACGATCCCGCACTGGTTCGCCGCGCACCGCACGTCGGCGCTGAACCACTGGAGCCTGATCGGCAGCAGCCTCGGGGCCACCCAGGACATCCTCATCGTGGGCGTCGTCAGCTGCGTCGTGTTCCTCGCCGTCACCCGCCGCTGGCGGCCGGTGGTCTTCCTCGCCGTGGTCATGTTCGGCGAACTGGCCGCTTTCCTGACGATCGCGGCGGTGGTCAAGCGCCCGCGACCTGACGTTCCCAACCTCGACTCGAATCTGCCCACGTCGGCATTCCCGTCCGGCCACATGGCCGCGACCACATGCCTGTACGTCGGCATCGCCATCCTGGTCATCGGCCACGCCCGCGGCTGGTGGCGCTACCTGTTCCTGATCCCCGCGATCGTCATGCCGGTCATGATCGCCGTGTCCCGCATGTACCGGGGCGAGCATCACCCCACCGATATTCTCGGCAGCCTGCTGTTCGCCGCGCTCTGGCTGACCGCCACCACGATGCTCATCAAGCCGAACGAGAATGCGTTCGACCGCCCGGGCCGCATGCCTCTGGGCCGGCTCCGCCGGAAGGCAGGCGACCATAGCCCAGAGACCGCGCCCGCAACCCGGTTAGGAACGGCCCCAACTGTCTATTCGCGGCGCCCGGACGGGACGCAGACCGTGACCGAGGCGGGACGGACCTTGATGCGCAGCTTCTTGCTCGCCGGGCGCGCGCCGCCGTCGAGCTCGTAGCGGACCTTCTGACCGAACCGGATGCTGAACTTCTTTCCCTGCGTGACCTTGACGAAGGGGGACACGGCGGCTTGGCCGCGAGCGAGCCGGGCGAACGTCCGGGCCCACTGGACCGGGTTCCCGGCCGTCACCACGCCGAGCTCGAGCCGCCCGTCGTCCGGGCGCGCCTCGGGGAAAGCCTCGATCCCGCCGAGGATCTTGCCGACGTTCGCGGCCAGCACGCACGAGACCTTGCCCTGGTAGAAGGGCGTGCCGTCCACTTTCACGGTGGCCTTCACTCCGCGCGCGCCGAGGTTCCTGATCCCGGTGATGACGTAGGCCGCGCGGCCCAGCCTGTCCTTCATGCCCCGGTCGGCGTCGGAGATCATCCGCGCGTCGAAGCCCGCGCCCGCCATCACCGTGAAGCGCTCGCCGTTGACCGAGCCGGTGTCCAGTCGGCGCCGGTCCCCGTGCAACCCGACCCGCACCGCCGCGGAGAGATCGTGCGGAATCCCCAGGTTCGCCGCCAGCAGGTTGGCGGTTCCCGCGGGCAGGATCGCGACCGCCGTGTCCGTGCCGGCCAACGCATCGATGCAGCGCTGGACCGTGCCGTCGCCGCCCCAGACGAACACCACGTCGGCTCCCTTGGCCGCGGCCCGGCGCGCGCAGGAGGGGGCGCGGCGGCTCTTGCTTACCTCGTACCACAGCGGGTCGGTGACGCCTTCCCGGGTCAGGATCTCCCGCAGCTCGGGAAGACCTCCGCCGAGGCTCTTCCGCGAATGCGCCACCACGGCGATAGCAGCCACTGGGCTCAGACCTTCCGCCAGCGGGCCTCGCACAGCCCGTACACACCGAAGACCACCAGGCCGAGCGCGGCCGCCAGCATCAGGAACTCGCCGAACGGCTGGTTCCGCAGCGTGAGCAGCGCCTTGTCGATGCCGCCGGACTTGGACGCTTGGTGTGTGATCGCCGCGTCCACCACCAGCACGCCTACCAGGGCGAATACCAGCCCGCGCGCGATGGTTCCGGTCATGCCGAGCACCTTGACCACGCGGCGCGTCCGGGGGCTCATCTCCGCCGTCCGCAGGTACTTCATGAACTTCTTGCGGGCGCCCTCGACGACGAGGACCAGGCCGCAGATGACGATGATCAGCCCGGCGATGCCCACCACCCAGCGGCCGGCCGGGTGCTGCATGACCGTGCCGGTCACGTCCTGCTGCTGGCGGGACTGGCTGCTCCCCGCGCCGGAGATCACCTTGAACGTCAGGTAGGCCAGGCCCGCGTAGATGACCGAACGGGCCAGGGACTTGAGCCTCGGTCCGGCACCGGGCGGTTCGCCGGTGACGCCGAACGCGGCCTCGCTCAGCCGCCACAGGGCGTAAGCCGCGAAGCCGATGCCGAGCAGCCACAGCGCTACCAGCCCGTACGGCTTGCCCGCAAGCAACTGCAAGGCACCCGACTGGTCCGCCTCTTGCGAACTCTGGCCCAGCGCGACCAGCACAGCGACCACGCCGACCAGGATGTAGATCACCCCGCGCGCCGTCAGGCCCGCCCGGGCCAGGAAATGCGCGGCCGGGCTGTCGGAGGCTCGCCTGGCCGTGCGGGTCACATTCGCCGTTGATGCTGAGGTCATACCCGTCTCTACCTCGGCAGAAGCCGGGCAAACGCTGAGGACCAGCTGCGGCAGCTGTTTGGCAGGTGAATCGGGGGGTAGCTCCGCGTCGGCGGCCGGCCCGAGTACCCGTGGGCGAAACAAGCAGCGGAGGACGAGCTGATATGGCCAGCGTGAGCACCTGGGAGCGGATCGAACGCCAGAAACTGCGCCGGCGGGAGCGGCGGATACGCCGGTACCGGCCGGGCGACCGACCCGATTCCTCCCGTCCGGCTGGCACCGACATGCTGCCGCAGATCAAGCACATCGTCGTCCTGATGATGGAGAACCACTCCTTCGACAACTACCTCGGCACCCTCGGCCGGGGGGAGGGGTTCCCGCTCGGCGACGATGGCACGCCGGATGCCGAGAATCCTGACTCCGCAGGGACGATGATCCGGGCCCATCACGCGAGCTCCACCGTGCAGGGCGACGGCGTGCCCTGCCAGAGCTGGAGCGCAAGCCACACGCAGTGGGCCGCCGGCAAGATGAACGGTTTCGTGACCTCGACCGAGCAGGCCGCGCCCGCGGGCGACAAGACCGCGGCCATGGCCTACTGGACGGACCAGGATCTGCCCTTCTACCACGGGCTGGCCCGGACGTTTCCGCTGGCCGACCGCTGGTTCAGCTCGTGTCTCGGGCCGACGTTCCCGAACCGCCGGTTCCTGCTGGCCGGGACGGCCAACGGCCTGATGGATGACCTGCCCTTCAACCTGCTGGACCGGCCGCGGGCCGGCACCATCATGGACATGCTGACCCGGCACGGGATCTCCTGGGTCAACTACCGGCCGGACGGCGGCGACCAGTCCGGGTTCCGCCGCTACCTGCGGTACCGGCACCGCCGGAGCCGGCACCATCTGTCCTCGCTCGGCCGCCCGCTGCGCCAGACCAGCGACGTGTTCAAGCGGGATCTCCAGTTCACGTCGGCCATTTACCCGCTCGGGATGGCCAGCTACATGGCCCACGTCCGCAGCATCGAACGGTTCTTCGCCGATGCCGACTCCGGCAGCCTCCCGTCGTTCTGCATCGTCGACCCGGACTTCGGCAGCTTCTCGGAGGAGAACCCGCAGGACGTCCGCAAGGGGGAGAGCTTCGCCGCCGAGGTGATCAGCCGGGTCATGCACGGCCCGGGCTGGGCGGACACGCTGCTCATCTGGACCTACGACGAGAACGGCGGCTATTACGACCATGTCGCCCCGCCCGCGGCGGTACCGCCGGACGACGTCCCCGGCCGCAGCCGGGTCGCGCACCGGTCCCCGCTGCGCAGCCTGCTAAAGGTGCTGTTCCCCGGCTATGTCCGGCATGCCGAGCAGCTCGTCGCGGGCCCGGATTCCTACGACACCTATGGCTTCCGGGTGCCCGCCGTGATCCTGTCACCCTACGCGCGGCCGGACTGCGTCCTGTCGGACGTATTCGACCACACCTCGGTGCTGAAGCTCATCGAGGAGAAGTGGAACCTGCCCGCGCTGACCCGGCGGGACGCGGCGGCGACCGCGCCGCTCGGCGCACTGGACCTGACGGCTCCGCCGGCGTTCCTGACGCCGCCGCGGCTGCCCGCACCGGCGCTGGCGTGGGGCACGTGGTAGGCCGCCGGATCGAGCGAGGACGGACGCGCCGATGAGCCGGGCCGCGGTCGTGGTGAACCCGACGAAGCTGGATGACGACGAGGCATTCCGCAAGTCTGTCCGCCGGGTCATGGACGACCATGGCTGGGATGAGCCGCTCTGGCTGGAGACGACGCCGGAGGATCCCGGCCGGGGCCAGGCTGAGTCGGCGGTATCCGCCGGGGTCGGCCTCGTGCTCGCCTGCGGTGGTGACGGGACGGTCACCGCGTGCGCGGAGGGGATCACCGGCACGGGAGTACCGCTGGCGATCATCCCGATGGGGACCGGCAACCTGCTGGCCCGCAATATCGGCCTGCCGATGGGCCTGGAAGAGGCGCTCGCGATCGCGCTCGGCGGCGTGCAACAGCCGATTGACGCGGGCCGGGTGAACGGGGCGCTGTTCGTCGTTATGGCGGGTCTGGGCCTGGATGCCGAGATGCTGAGCGGCGCCAGCGAGCCGCTCAAGAAACGGCTCGGCTGGTTCGCCTACGCGATCTCGGCGGTTCGTCACCTGGGCGACCGGCCTATGCGGGTGACCGTCCGTGCCGACGGGAGCCGACGCCGCCGGATGCGGGCCAATGCGCTGATCGTCGGCAACGTGGGCTGGCTGCGGGGCGGGCTCCCGCTGCTGCCGGATGCGCGGCCAGACGACGGCATGCTGGACGCCGTCGTGCTGACCGCCGTCGGCCTGACCGGGTGGCTGGCGGTGACCGCGGGTGTCCTGCTACGGCGCCCGGCTCACGGCAGGATCTACCGCGTTCAGTTCACCGAGCTGGAGGTGACGCTGGACCAGGATCAGCCGTGGGAGCTGGACGGTGAGGTTATGAGCCCGGTCCGCCAGCTCACGGTGGTGGCCCAGCCGGGCGGCCTGCTGCTGCGGATGCCACCAGAATCGGCCTGACGCCCTGAGCCGCGCTAGACGCGCTCGCGGCGGCCGCCCCGGTGCATACGGCCCCGGTGGCGGCGCATCAGCAACACGATCCGCCGCTCCTCCAGCTGCTGGGCGTGCCAGCTCAGCCAGATGCACACCGACGCCAGCGGCAGTTCCACGAATGCGGCCAGCGCGATGGATTCGATCCGCTGCACCCCCGGCGTCGTCAGGATGTCGAACCAGGCGTCCACCACCAGCAGCGTGGCCGTCGCAGTGGCCGCCGTGGCCAGATAACGCGACCGGCGGAGCGCGAAATAGGCCGTGCTGGCCAGCGTCAGCATCAGCAGCACGTCGAAGCCGGCCCAGGCAGCGTCATTGTTAGTGGACACCTGCCTGGAGGGCAGTGAGCCGGCGATGTAGATCGTCCACGGCAGCAGGATCAGCGAGAACACGGCGAACAGCGGTCCGGTCCAGCGCACGACGCGGGTTTCGTCGGTAAGCACCGCGTTTTCCGGCTCGGGGGCGGGGGGCACCATCGCGTCGATCGTGCTGACGATCTTGTCGGGGTCAGGAATGGTCACGACGGCTCCCTGGGCGGCCCGGACGGAAGACGATGAGCGTGCTGGACGCGTGCGGCCCCGGCACGGGCTGTCGGCAAAGGCCGCCGTGCAGCGTCTCACGCCAGGATCCGCAGTCCGGCCGTTAGCCATTGGCCTCGCACCTTGGACCCTAGGATGCCTAACGTACAGGGGAAAGTCCTGGGACTCGGGAGGAGCCTGACGACCTTGCTGGACAACCACGCGACATCGGAGGCGAGAGAGGACATCCGGCGGCAGTTGCGCCGTTCTTTGGAGTGCCTTGTCGGCGTCCATTTCACTGAAGGCAACGCGATCACGGTCCTCCGCAACGGCGACGAGATCTTCCCGGCGATGCTCGAAGCGATCAGCAAGGCACAGCACACCGTCGACCTCATGACCTTTGTGTACTGGAAAGGCAGGCCCGCTCAGCAGTTCGCGGACGCGCTGTGTGAGCGGGCCAAGGCAGGCTTGCGGGTGCGGGTCCTCATCGACGCCCTCGGGGGTATCCAGATCGAGGACGGGATCGTCGAGGCTATGGAGGACTCGGGTGTCGATGTGCACTGGTACCGCAAGCTCTGGCTGAACTCGCCCTTCAAGCAGAACCATCGTGGTCATCGCAAGGTGTGCATTATCGACGAAACCATCGGGTTCACCGGCGGAGTGGGGATTGCCGAGGAGTGGGGGGGCGACGCCCGCAACAAGAACGAGTGGCGGGATACGCACTTCCGGGTGGAAGGGCCAGCGGTCGACGGCTTGGCCGCGGCCTTCATCCAGGACTGGGCCGAGACCGGGCGCCCCCTCTACGACGAGCGTGACCGCTTCCCTGACCAGCCGCAACCTGGTGCGGCAGCGGTTCAGGTCGTGCGCGGTTCGGCCAGCATCGGCTGGAACGACATCCGCACGGTCTGGTACGTGCTCATCCGTTCCTCCCGGCACCGGATCCGGTTGCAGACCGCGTACTTCTCACCCGACTCGCACCTGGTCGCCGCGCTCAAGGAGGCTGTCAGCCGGGGGGTCGACGTGGACATCCTGCTGCCGGGCCCGAATGCGGACAAACGCGTCGCGCAGCTAGCCAGTGAGGGCACCTACGCCGACTTGATCTCCGCCGGGATACGGATATGGAACTTCCAGCCGTCGATGCTGCACACAAAGATCATGGTCGTGGACGGCGCCGCCGCTCTTGTCGGCTCGAGCAACGTCAACCGAAGATCGCTCGACCATGACGAAGAGGTCGCCATGGTGGT
>Ga0207683_10000926_pt1 | contig 26980 bp, 28 predicted proteins | sample KBSM73metaG_FD_184333 | JGI IMG/M metagenome (GOLD analysis project Ga0207683, IMG submission 184333) | Miscanthus rhizosphere microbial communities from Kellogg Biological Station, Michigan, USA - KBS M7-3 metaG (SPAdes) (version 2) | ecosystem: Host-associated > Plants > Roots > Rhizosphere >... | reverse complement strand
CCAACGCTTTCCTTATGCGACGGTCAATCGCCCGCAGGGATTCCCGCGTGTGCGCCTTCAAAGGCGTTTGACCCTGCCGTCATGCGCACTTCAAGCCGTCTGCGGCGTACACTTCTCTGCGTCACCGTTGGCGGGAGGCGGGCATGGGACTGCTGGATGCAATTCTGGGCGGGATGATGGGCGGCCGGCCCGGCGGATCGATGGATTCCACGGGTGCCGCTCCCGGCATGCCCGGCGGTGGCGGCGGCGCGCTGCTGCAGATGTTGCTCCAGATGCTGCAACAGAATGGCGGCCTCGGCCAGATCCTCGGCCGCATGCAGCAATCGGGGTATGGCCAGCAGGCACAGTCCTGGATCGGCACCGGCCAGAACCTGCCGATCGATCCCGCGGCCCTGCAGGAGATCTTCGGCCACGGCCAGCTGGGTCAGATCGCGCAGCAGCTCGGGATCTCGCACGAGGAGGCATCCACGGGCGTCGCGCAGATGCTGCCGCAGGTCGTCGACCGCATGTCGCCCGATGGGCAATTGCCCGACAATCACAGCGACCTCGTCAACGATGCGCTCGCAATCCTGCAGCGCGGTCAGCGCTAGCGTGTCGTCCCGCTAGGGCGCGCAGCGTCTACGCGCGTCATGCGCGAAGACCTGGCAACCCTTTCGCGCCGGGGTGCGTCAGGCGGTCACGCACGAGGTCGAGCGCGGCGCGGAGCGCGTACGACTCGTGCACGAACCATGTCGGCAGTTGCAATGCGATGATCTCCGATTCGATCTGGTCGAGCCGCGCGAGATAGCCGCTCACCCGCGGCGCACTCGGATCGGTCGCGATATCGCGCTCGAGCAATCGCAGCCGCTCGTAGAATCCCGCGATGCGCGCCCGTGGACGATACGAAAGGATGTCCGGCAGGAAACGGATGGCCGGCACGAGCACCGCGACCAGCGGAATCAGATATACGAGCATGCGATCCGCCAGGTTCGCGAGCCAGAACGGGAGATATCGCCGGAGGAACGGCTTGCCCGACTGATAGAAGCGCAGCGCCTCGTCGGCAACCGGAACGTCCTGTCGCCGCGGGTTCGGAAACGTCTGCGCGTCGGCCAGGAGGCTCTGACGGCCGTTGATCTCGCTGGCGGCGTCGAGCAGCAGATACATGAGCGCGGGATGCAGATCGCTCCGCACGAGCAGATTGGCGGTCACCGCCACGGTCGTGATGTCGTGATCGGGCAGATCGGCCTGCACGTCGGCAAGCCCGCGCGCCACGGTGATGGGCGACAGATACTCGTGCTGTCGCGCAAGCGCAGTGGAATGCACGATGCTCACGAGCCGGACGTCCTGGCCGCGAATCAGCTCCCGGATCACCGGCGCCGAGATGCCTGAAACGAAGATCGCGGCATCGACATCACCGCGAAGCAGCGCCGCGGAGGCTTCGTTATTGCCCTTCGGCGACAGTGTCGCGTCCTTCGGTCCGACACCGACGGAGCGCAACAGCTGAACCGCCAGTGCGCGCGTCCCGCTGCCTTCCTCGCCCACCGCGATGCGGTGCCCAATGAGATCGTGCAATTGCCTGGCTGGCGGAGAAGGGGCACGTGTAAAGACCCATACCGGCTCGTAATAGAGCGCCCCGAGGGACACGATCGCGGGATCGGTGTCGGTGTCGGCATCGCTGGCCGCGAGACCTCCCTGCACGAACGCAGCGTCGGCTTTGCCTTCCTTCAGCCGCGCCAGATTTTCCACCGCCCCATGCGACGGAACGAGCTCCAGCGTCACGCCGTTCTGGGCGAGGAATGCCTGGTAGCGGCGCGCATATTCGGCGTAGGCGCCCCCAGGCTCGCCGGTGGACATCGTCACGCGTGACGGGGGCGCGGGCTTCACGAAGCGGGACGCAGCGACCAGGGTGAGCGCGATGAGCACGGCGATCGGCACGCCGATCCGAAGCGCGTGACGCCACGACGAAGGTGCGATGTCGGACCGGCTCATCCATTCTCCTTGCATAGTGCGCGTCGCCGCGGCCAATGCGGCCGATGCGCGCGCCGGCGCTTCTCATCGCGCTGCAGCGCGCGCGAAACGGGGCCTATGGTAGTCCACCGTATCGTCGCCATGCGACAATCCGCCGTCCTGTTTTCGCGGCGCATAGCACCGCCGCCTTCGCTTTGGAACATCCTTCCCTTTTCGTCGCACTCATCCTCGGCATCGTCGAGGGCCTCACCGAATTTCTGCCGATTTCGTCCACCGGACATCTGATCGTCGCCGGATCGCTCCTGAATTACACCGGCGAGCAGGCAAAGGTTTTCGAGATCGTGATCCAGGCGGGCGCAATCCTGGCAGTCTGCTGGGAGTTTCGCGCGCGGCTTCTCGCGGTGCTGGGCAACCTCGGCAGCGCGCCGGCGCAGCGGTTCGTGGGCAATTTGATCGTCGCCTTCATGCCGGCCGCCGTGCTCGGCCTTCTCCTGAGCAAGATGATCAAGGCGCGGCTCTTTGCACCAGTGCCGGTGGCCATGGCGTTCATCGTGGGCGCCTTCGTCATCCTGTGGGCCGAGCGGCGGCAGCGCACGAATCCCGGCGCGATTCGCATCGATGACGTCGACCAGATCCGCTGGCCGGATGCGCTCAAGATCGGCTTCGCCCAGGCCCTGGCGCTGATTCCCGGGACGTCGCGATCCGGTGCCACGATCATCGGCGGAATGCTGTTCGGCCTGTCGCGGCGTGCCGCGACGGAGTTCTCGTTCTTCCTCGCGATCCCGACGCTTTTGGCCGCGTGCGGATACGAGGCGCTGAAGAATCGTCACCTGCTCGCGACGGCGGATTTGTCTGCCTTCGGCGTCGGATTCGTCTCCGCGTTCATTTCCGCGTTCCTGTGCGTGCGCTGGCTGTTGCGCTACGTGAGCCGCCACGACTTCGTGCCCTTCGCGTGGTACCGCATCGCGTTCGGCGCGATCATCCTGTTCACCGCTTACGCAGGGCTCGTGCGCTGGGATTGACGCAGGTCGTCGTGCCCGCTGCGTCGTCAAGCCGCTGGATCGGTCCCGTCTGCGCGGTGGTCGGCGTGCTGGGATTCTCGTTCAAGGCGATCCTGATCAAGCTCGCCTACGCGGATGCCCCGGTGGACGCGGTGACGCTCCTTGCGCTTCGCATGCTGTACTCCGCGCCGCTGTTTATCGCGATGGCGATCTGGTCGGGCCGCGCGCCAACCGCGCGACCTTTCACCGCGGCGGACTGGCGGGCTTTGCTCGGGCTCGGCTTTCTCGGCTATTACCTCGCGAGCCTGCTCGACTTCGTCGGGCTCAAGTACATCACCGCTTCGCTCGAGCGGCTGGTGCTGTTCCTGAATCCGACGATCGTCGTCGTGCTCTCCGCGATCTTCCTGCAGAAGCCGATCACGCGCCGCGCGGTCGCGGCGCTCGTGCTGTCTTACGCGGGCATCGCGCTCTGCGTGGTGCAGAACCTCAGCATCGGCGGCGACGTCCATGCGCTCGCGCTCGGCGGCGCCTTCGTGTTCGCAAGCGCCGTCGCCTATGCGATCTATCTGGTCGCGTCCGGCCAAGTGATCGCGCGGCTCGGCTCGTCGCGCTTCATCGCGTGGGCGATGCTCGCGTCAACGGCATTCGTGCTCGTGCACTTCGCCCTGACGCGCCCTCTGGCCGCGCTCGATCAGCCGATCCGGATCCATCATCTGGCGTTCGCGATGGCCGTGTTCTCGACGGTGCTTCCGACATGGCTCATTGCGGAGTCGATCCGGCGGATGGGCGCGAACGCCGCCTCGCTCGTCGGCTCGCTGGGTCCGGTGTTCACGATCGGCTTCGGCGCGACGATGCTGGGCGAGCCCATCGACGCGCTGCAGCTCGTGGGCGCCGCACTGGTGCTGGGTGGCGTCCTGCTCGTCACCCTCAAAGGTCGAGCGGCGGCGTAGCGGAACCTCGCGGATTTCGCATCGACTAAACTACTCGTTCTCCCACGAGAAGGAGATTGCAAATGGCTCCCGATACGATCGAGCGCATATCGGCGCTCAAGGATCCTTCGCTGCTGCGGCAGCAATGCTATGTCGACGGCCGCTGGTGCGACGCCGACGACGAAGGCACTCACGCCGTGCAGAATCCCGCCACCGGGCGGCAGATCGGCACGGTGCCGGTGTTCGGCGCCACCGAAACGCGACGGGCGATCGAGGCGGCCAACCGCGCCTGGCCCGCGTGGCGCGCGAAGACCGCGAAGGAACGTTCCGCAATTCTGCGCAGGTGGAACGACCTCATCCTCGCCAACGTCGACGATCTCGCACTCATCCTGACCTCCGAGCAGGGCAAGCCGCTCGCCGAGGCGAAGGGCGAGGTCACGATCGGTGCGGCCTATGTCGAATGGTTTTCGGAGGAGGCGCGCCGGGTCTATGGCGACGTGATACCGACGATCGGCAACGACCGGCGACTGGTGGTCGTCAAGGAACCCGTCGGCGTGTGTGCGGCGATCACGCCGTGGAACTTCCCGCACTCGATGATCACGCGCAAGGTTGCACCCGGTCTCGCCGCGGGCTGCACGGTGGTCATCAAGCCGGCCGAAGCGACACCGTACTCGGCCTTTGCGCTGGCCGAGCTCGGTGCGCGGGCCGGGTTTCCGCCGGGCGTGCTCAACATCATCACCGGCAAGGCGTCCGCGATCGGCGGCGAGATGTGCGCGAATCCCATCGTGCGCAAGCTCTCCTTCACCGGTTCCACCGAAATCGGCCGCCTGCTGATGCAACAAGTCGCGCCGACGGTGAAGAAGCTGTCGCTGGAGCTCGGCGGCAACGCGCCGTTCATCGTATTCGACGACGCCGATCTTGATGCCGCCGCCGAGGGTGCGATCATCTCCAAGTTCCGCAACGCGGGCCAGACGTGCGTGTGCGCGAATCGCTTGTTCGTCCACGACAAGGTTTACGACGCTTTTGCGCAGAAGCTGTCCGAGCGGGTGCGCGCGCTCAAGGTCGGACCGGGGACCGAAGCCGGCGTGACGCAGGGGCCGCTGATCAATGGCGAGGCGGTCGAGAAAGTCGAGGAGCACCTGGCGGATGCCAAGGCGCATGGCGCGAAGGTTGCGGTAGGTGGAAAGCCCCACGCGCTGGGCGGCACGTTCTTCGAGCCGACCGTGCTGACCGACGTCACCCCCGAGATGAAGATCTTCCGCGAGGAGACGTTCGGACCGATCGCCCCGCTGATCCGGTTCAAGACCGACGCCGAAGTCGTCGAGCTCGCGAACCGGACCGAATTCGGGCTTGCGTCGTACTTCTATTCGCGCGACATCGGTCGCATCTGGCGCGTCGCCGAGGCGCTGGAGTACGGCATGGTGGGGGTCAACACGGGCCTCATCACGACCGAGGTGGCGCCATTCGGCGGCATGAAGCAATCGGGATTCGGACGCGAGGGCTCCAAGTACGGGATCGAGGAGTTCATCGAGGTCAAGTACGTCTGCTTCGGCGGCATCGACCGCTGAAGTGGTCCCCTCATCGCGGCACGGATCGTCCGTGCCGCGATGAGGGGTGGGGCATTCCTCAGAATGCCTGCACGTGCTCTTCGGGTTCGCCCGAGGGTGCGGCGAACAGCGACGGGAAATAGACGGTCGGCGCCGTCGCGGGCGCTGCCTTGACGGCCGCCGCGAAGCCGAGCTCCGGCATACCCCGATGGGTGCTGGATGCATGATCGCCCAGGAGGACGAGCATGCCGACGATCACGACGGCCACGACGGCCTTGGCCGTGTGGGCCAGGCGCGAGTCCGGAAATTCGAGCTTGGTAACCGTGTTCATTCGGTTCTCCGTATCAATGGTTGTCGACTGTCAGCCGGGGCGCGATCGGCGCTGAGGCGGCCGCGATCGCATCGCGGGCCGATTGGCTGGCGTGTGGCTGCTCGGCCACGCCGCGCGCTGAAGCCGGTTCCGATTCGAACAGCAGGCGGTCGGCCAATGCGACGAGCACGCCAAGGACGAGCACCAGCGCGATCAGGCGAAGGACATCGCTCAGGAAAGCGCCGAAGCGTCGCGATTGCAATTGAAGCGTCATGTTCATTGTCTCGGTGTCGTCGCCTGCCGGCCGCGCCGTTTGGAGGGGATCTCCGGCGGCGCCGTTGAATGCCGATTGCGCATCCGACGAGCCCACTCTAGGACAATGTCCTGCCGGCGACGCCTGAGAAATCCCCTCCAGCGCTGCCGACAATTCGCGTCGTGCAATAGCGCCGTGGCGCTGCAACAGCGCCCGGGGCGGAACGGGACGAAGCGCGAATCCGGTCCGGCTACCAGCCGGTGGGCAATCGCTTGAGGATGGTGATGGTGCGCTCTTCGATGGCGAGATAGCCGCCCGCCACCAGGTCCTTCATCAGCTTGCCGATCATGTCGCGGGAAGCGCCCACCCGGTCGGCGATGTCCTGCTGGGTCAGCTTTTCGGGCACAGTCTGGTGACCCTCGGAAGAAGGCTCGGCCAGGGCATTCAAGAGCCGCACCAGCCGGCCATAGACGTCCGAGAGCGCCAGGCTCTTCAGGTTGCTGGTCGTGACCCGCACGCGGTGGATCAGGCGCTCGATCAGATGCAGGGCGAAATCCGGATGCGCGAGGATGAATTCGCGGAAATGCGCGCGATTGACGACGGCGCAGGTCGTCGGCTCGACGGTGATGACCGATGCGGACCGGCGCGCCCCGTCGAGGGACATTTCGCCGACGTACTCGCCCTGGCCGTGGAAGTCGATGACGAACTCGCGGCCCGCCTCGTTGCTCGCGAAGACCTTGACGCGGCCGGACAGCACCACGAACAGCGAGTCGCCGACGTCGCCCTCGTTGATCAGGACCGTGTTGCGGGGGAAAGTGCGAATGACGCCCGATGCCGCGATGTCGCGCAGCGTCTCGGGTTGCAGCGAAGGAATCGGCGGAAACGCCTCGAGGTTTTTTTCCACGATGGGCCGCGACAATTCGCGCATGCTATCACAGCGAGATACCGCGGCCGGCGAGGTCCGCGGCGAGGTGCGCGAGTGGGCGGGGCGTCTTTCGCTCAGCTATATTTACGGGCGTCCTCGATGACCTTGCCGTCGTTGGGCAGGTCGCCCTCCGCATGGAAGGCGACCTCGCCGCGGAGCTTGGTGACTTCGCGCAGGGAGTCGACGATCGCCGCGGCGACGGCCGATCGGTTCGCCGGCAGTTCCACGTGCAGCGTCATCCGGTCCGTCCCGTCCGGGTTGTCCACGACCAGGCGTCCGCGCACGATCTCCGGATGCCGGCGCAGGGTTGCGGCGACTTGCGAGGGATGCACGAACATCCCTTTCACCTTCGTCGTCTGGTCGGCGCGTCCGAGCCAGCCTCGGATCCGGAGGTTGGTGCGCCCGCACGGCGATGCGCCCGGCATCGACGCCGACAGGTCGCCGGTGCCGAAGCGGATCAGGGGGTAGGCGGTGTTGCTGAGCGTCGACACGACGACCTCGCCGACCTCGCCTTGCGCGACGGGATCGCCGGTGCCCGGGCGCACGATCTCGACAATCACGCCTTCGTCGACCACCAGCCCTTCGCGTGCGGGCGTCTCGTACGCGATCATCCCGAGGTCGGCCGTTGCGTAGACCTGATATCCCGCGATGCCGCGTGCGATCAGGGCATCGCGCAGCGCCGGCGGGAACGGCTCGCCGGAGACCAGGGCCTTGCGAAGACTCGGCAGCGCGACGCCCAATTCATCGGCCCGCTCCAGGATGATCTTCAGGAACGACGGCGTCCCTACGTATCCGTCGGGTCGCAGATCGGCCATGGCCTGGACCTGCATGTCGGTCTGACCGACGCCCCCGGGAAATACGGTGCAGCCGAGCGCATGCGCGGCGGTCTCCATCATCGAGCCGGCCGGCGTGTGGTGATAGGCGTAGCAGTTGTGCACCAGATCGCCGGGGCGAAATCCCGCGGCGTACATCGCGCGCGCCACGCGCCAATGGTCGGGACGGCCGCTTTCGGGCTCGTAGATGGGGCCGGGCGACGCGAACACGCGCCGGGCCTCGCCCCACCGCGTCGCCGCGAATCCGCCGAAGGGCTGCGCGGCCTTCTGCAGTTCGGCAAGCTCCGACTTGCGCGTCACCGGCAGTCGCGCGAGCGCATCTCGATTCTTGACCGACGCGGGATCGACGTCGGCCAGCAGGTGCGCAAACGCCGGTGCATGCGCCTTTGCGTGCGCCAGCTGTGCCGCGAGGGCCGCGAACTGCGCGCGCTCGCGCATGGCGGGATCGCGCGTTTCCAGCGTGTCGAAATGGTCGCTCATCGGGTCGTGCGCGCGTGGAGGTCGGCCCTGACGCCGTCGACGACTGGAAGACGGCTCACGCGAGCCAGCGCTTGCGCCGGCGATAGTGCTTGACGTCGCGGAAACTCTTGCGCCCCGCGATGGAAAGGCCGAGGTAGAACTCCTTCACGTCCTCGTTCGCGGAAAGCTCGGTCGCCTTGCCGTCCATGACGACGCGTCCATTTTCGAGAATATAGCCATAGCTCGCGAAGCGGAGCGCCACGGTCGTGTTCTGCTCGGCCAGGAGAAACGACACCTGCTCCTTCGAATTCAGGTCGCGCACGATCTCGAATATTTCTTCGACGATCTGCGGCGCGAGTCCCATCGACGGCTCGTCCAGCAGGATCATCGTCGGGCGCGCCATCAACGCGCGGCCGATGGCGGTCATTTGTTGCTCCCCGCCCGACGTGTAGCCCGATTGGCTTGTGCGCCGCGTCTTGAGCCGCGGAAAATAGTGATAGACCTTTTCGAGCGCGGCCGCGATGTCGGCACGCGAGCCTTTGCGCGTGAAGGCGCCGGTCAGCAGGTTCTCCTCGATCGTCAGGTGCTGGAAGCAGTGCCGCCCTTCCATGACCTGGCAGACCCCCATTCTGACGAGCTCGTTGGGCGTCAGGCGGTCGACGCGCTTGCCGTCGAACTCGATCGATCCCTTGGTGACCTCGCCGCGCTCGGCGTGCAGCAGGTTCGAGATCGCCTTCAACGTGGTGGTCTTGCCGGCGCCGTTAGCGCCGAGGAGTGCCACAATCCCGCCGCGCGGCACCTCGAGCGACACGCCCTTCAGCACCAGGATCACGTGATCGTAGATGACCTCGATGTTGTTGACCGAGAGGTAATTGCCGCGTGCAGGAGCCGGATGCGGTTGTGACGACATATCGCTTCAATCGATAGCCCCGTCCGCCGACTCTGCTGGCCGCCAGCGGAAGGGTGCGTTTGCGGGATGCGGTCCTTCAGCCTTCCTTCGCGCAATCGCGCGGCGTGATCTTCTTCTCTGCCGCGTACTTGGCCGCCTGCTCTTCGACCATCTTGCGCACGAGCGCGCGGTCGCCGGCCATGAACTGCGTGACGGGCTTGAACGCCTTGCCGTCCCAAACCTGGAACTTGACCATGCCCGAGCCCTCATGATCGAGGCAGCTCGTTTTCACCGGCGGGAAGAGGCCCGAGGCGCCCAGCTCCTTCAGTCTCGCTTCCGACAGGTCGATATGCTCGAGTCCCCAGCGCACCTGGTCGGGCGTCATCACCTTGCCCTTGCCGAACTTGTCCTGCGCCTTGCGGATGGCTTCGACGATCATGATCCCGTACGTGACGCCGCGCGTGTGATAGATCGAGCCGACGCGCGTCTTGTCCTCGAGGTTGCCCTTGCCCGCGCCGTAGACCTTCTTCTGGATGTCCTGCATCACGGGAAAGCTCGTGCCGGGCGCCGAGAACGCGGCGCTGACGTAGCCCTTCGCCGCATCGCCTGCGGGGATCACGTCTTCTTCCGAGCCCGCCCACCACACGCCCAGGATCTTCTCGCGCGGATAGCCGAACTTCGCCGCGGTCTTGAGCGCAGCGGGATTCATGACGCCGAAGCCCCACAGGATCACGTAGTCGGGCTTGCTCTGGCGGATCTGCAGCCACTGCGACTCCTGCGTGTTGCCCGGCGGCGTGATCGGCATCTTGATGAGCTCGAATCCCTGCTGCGCCGCCAGGGCGTCCAGCACGGGAATCGCTTCCTTGCCGTACGCCGAGTCGTGATACATGTAAGCGATCTTCTTGCCCTTGAGCTTGTCGGCGCCGCCTTCCTTCTGGCCCAGATAGGCGATCATCGCAGCAGCCTGGTCCCAGTACGTGGTGCCGAGCGGGAACACCCAGTTGAAGACGCGGCCATCGGCGGAGCTGCCCAGCCCGTAACCGTTGGTCGTCATCGGGATCTTGTCCTGCGCGACGCGCTCGAACAATCCGTAGGCGATGCCCGTCGAGAGCGGCTCGACGGTGCTGGCGCCGCCGTGGCGCGTCTTCAGGCGCTCGTAGCATTCCACGCCCCGCGCCGCGTTGTATTCGGTCTCGCATTCCTCCCACACGATCGGCACGCCGTTGATGCCGCCGTTCAGGTTGACCAGCGTGAAGTAATCGATCGCCCCGCCGAAGTAGCCCGATCCCCCTGCCGCGTAGGGGCCCACGCGATACGAAAGGATCGGAATGTATTGACCTTCCGGCGCACTCGCGGCGCCTGCGGTCGCGGCACCTGCCATCAGCGCCACGCCCAGCATCGTTGCCATCCACTTCTTCATTCTGCTTCCTCCAGATATGTCACGTTGTGATTCGCTATGAATCGAATGCCGTAGACGGCTTTGCCCCGAGCATTGTCGAGGCCCTCTTCAATGTCAATACGCGCTGGCCGCCGTTCGTCGCCAGGAGCATCGATGTGTCAATGCGGGAACGGCCAGAGCCGCAGCTTCTCCTTGGTGATCTGCCACAACCGTGCGAGCCCGTGCGGCTCGACGATCAGGAAAAAAATGATGAGGCCGCCGAACACCATCAGCTCGAGGTTGGACGCAACGCTGCTGGCCACGTTGAGATGAAGCGTGTTGTCGAGAAAGCCCACCAGCATGTTGAGCGCAATCGGCAGGATCACGATGAACGCGCTGCCGAGGAATGCACCCAGGATCGTGCCCACGCCGCCGATGATGATCATGAACAGGATGCGAAGCGACAGGTCGAGGTTGTACGCTTCCGGCTCGACCGTGCCGAGATACGCGTACGCGTAGAGCGCACCTGCGACGCCGCAGTAGAACGAGCTCACCGCGAAGGCCAGGAGCTTCGCGCGCATCGGACGGATTCCGATCACCTCCGCCGCGACGTCCATGTCGCGCACCGCCATCCATTGGCGCCCGACGTTGCCGCGCGTCATGTTCTTCGCGGCGAGCGCCATCAGGACGACGATGGCGAGCACCAGCAGGTATTTCGTGCGCGGCGTGTCGAAGGTGAAGCCCGCGATCTCGATATGCTGCGCCGTGATCACGCCGGAGGAATTGTAGTTGGTGAACCAGCCGACCTTGGTCAGGCACCAGATGATGAAGAACTGCGCCGCGAGCGTGGCGACCGCAAGATAGAAGCCTCGGATGCGAAGGCTTGGCAGGCCGAACACGATGCCGACCGCCGCGGCCATCAGCCCGCCCCCGGCAAATGCGAGCAGCACGGGAATGCCGGGGATGCGCAGCACGAAGTTGTACGAGGCGAAGGCGCCCACCGCCATGAACGCCGCCGCCCCGAGAGAGAGCTGTCCCGCATATCCGGTCAGGATGTTGAGCCCCAGCGCGGCGAGCGAAAGGATGAGACATGGAATCAGGATCGCCGAGAACAGGTACGGCGAGGCCGCGAGTGGAACGACGATAAACGCGATGGCGAGGATCAGCGCGAGCCCGATGCGATCCTGGCGAATCGGCACGATGGCCGAATCCGCAGCGTACGAGGTCTTGAACTGTCCGGCTTCGCGGTAGAGCATGAGAAGAGTCGGTTCCGGTGGTCAGACGCGGCGAATGATCTTCTCGCCGAACAGCCCTTCGGGGCGGACCAGGAGAAAGAGAAGCGCCAGCACGTACGGAAACCAGCCTTCGATGCCGCCTCCCACGAATGGCCCCAGATACACCTCGGCCAGCTTTTCGCTGGCGCCGATGATGAGGCCACCGACGATGGCGCCGGGGACGGATTCGAAGCCGCCCAGTATCAGCACCGGAAGCGCCTTCAGCGCGACGAACGTCAGGGCAAACTGCACGCCGTTTCGCGCGCCCCACAAGAGACCCGTGACGAGCGCAACGAAGCCCGCAACCGCCCACACGATCGCCCAGATCTGCTGCAGCGGAATACCAACCGCGAGCGCCGCTTGATGGTCGTCGGCCACCGCGCGGAGGGCGCGCCCGATCCGCGTGTGGCTGAAGAACAGCGCGAGCGAAACGACGAGCGCAGCGGCGATGGCGGCCGCCACGAGGTCAAACTTGGAAACATTGATTCCGGTCGCATCCGCGATCGACTGTAGCGGCTCGTCCTGCAGGCCAAGATCCAGGCCGCGCACATTGGCGCCCCACAGGATCTGCGCAAGTCCTTCGAGGAAGAAGGACAGGCCGATGGTCGCCATGAACAGGGAAATCTGCGGCTGGTTCACCAGGGGACGGAGCACGACACGCTCGATCGCGAGGCCAAGCACGATCATCACCACGAGCGTCGCCGGCAGCGCCAGCCAGAAGTTGAATCCGTGCTCGAGGAGGCCGACGAACGTCAGCGCCGCGAAGAATACGAGCGAGCCCTGCGCGAAGTTGAACACGCCCGAGGCCTTGTAGATCAGCACGAATCCGAGCGCCACGAGCGAATACATGATGCCCGAAAGCAGTCCTCCGATCAGAACTTCGAAAAAGAATTGCATGGGCTATCGATCAGTTCGTGCGCTCGATCCGAAAATGATCCCCGCGTTCGCGGGGATGACGATGGCGAGATTTTCCGAAATTCCGTTTCGTCGTTCCCGCGAACACCACTTCGGCGTTCCACCGAAAAGCTCATTTCGTCGTTCCCGCGAAAGCGGGAACCCGGTGTCCCTTCGATTCGCAAATGAACCGCCGCCGGATCCCCGCGTCCGCGCGGAGGACAACGGAATGCACCGGCATGTCCAGAAAAACGAGTGGCCCAAGGCACGCTCGCAAGACTCAGTCATTCCCCCGCACGCGGGAATCCATTTTGACGTCCACGCCAACCTCGATTCTCGCCGGGGCACGGCGAACGATTCACTCATCGAAAACACGCGCGCGTTCAATGCGCCACGCCCAGATACGCATCGATCACCGCCTGGCTGCTCCGCACTTCGTCGGGCGTTCCGTCGCCGATCTTCCGCCCGTAGTCCAGCACCACCACCCGATCCGAAATATCCATCACCACCCCCATGTCGTGCTCGATCAGCACGATCGTCGTCCCGTACTGATCGTTGACGTCGAGCACGAAACGGCACATGTCCTGCTTTTCCTCGACATTCATGCCCGCCATCGGCTCGTCCAGGAGCAGCAGCTTGGGCTCGGCGGCGAGCGCGCGTGCGAGCTCGACCCGCTTCTGCAGTCCGTAGGGAAGCCGGCCGACCGGGGTCTTGCGGATATGCTGGATCTCGAGGAAATCGATCACCTCCTCGACCTTGCGGCGGTTCGCGAGCTCCTCGCGCTGCGCCCGACCCCACCAGATCGCCTGCTCGAGGAACGTCGCCTGCATCTTGAGGTTGCGTCCCGCCATGATGTTGTCGAGCACGCTCATGCCGCGAAAGAGCGCGATGTTCTGGAACGTCCGGGCGATGCCCTGCGCCGCCGCATCGTGCGTGTTCATGTCGCGTCGCGGGACGCCGTGGAACACGATCGTTCCCTGCTGCGGGCGATAGACGCCGTTGATGACGTTCAGCAGCGAACTCTTGCCCGCGCCGTTCGGTCCGATGATCGCGCGCACCTCGTGCTCGCGCACATCGAAGCTGATGTCGGACAGCGCCTTCACGCCGCCGAAGGCCAGCGAAATGTTGCGAAGCTCCAGGATGACGTCGCCGATGGTGCGAACCGCGGTCATCAGGCGGCCTTGCGATCGCCGGCGGCAAACGTCTTCGCATCGTCGATGACGAGGTCCGCGGCGACGAGGCCCGTACGTCCGTCCTCGAACTTTACCTGCGTCTCGATGTGCTGGACCTTGCGTCCGGCGTACAGCGCATCGATGAGCGTGCGGTATTTCTCGGCGACGAAGCCGCGGCGAACCTTGCGCGTGCGCGTGAGCTCGTCGTCGTCGGGATCGAGCTCCTTGTGCAGGATCAGGAAGCGCCGCACCTGCGAATCCGCCAGGCCGCCTTCCGCGGCCAGCTCCGCATTGACCTTTTCGACGCATTCGCGGATCAGCGCATACACCTCCGGCTTGGCCGCGAGATCGGTATAGCCCGAATAGGCGAGCTGTCGCCGCTCGGCCCAGTTGCCGACCGAGCCCAAGTCGATATTGACGAACGCGCAGACCTGGTCGCGCCCGTCGCCGAAAGCCACGGCCTCCTTGATGTGCGGAAAGAACTTGAGCTTGTTCTCGATGTAGTTGGGCGCAAACATCGCGCCGCTCGCGAGCTTGCCGACGTCCTTCGCGCGGTCGATGATCTTGAGATGACCGCCGGCATCGAACAGACCCGCGTCGCCGGTATGAAAGTATCCGGCGGCATCGATCGACTCCGCGGTCGCGTCCGGGCGCCGATAATATTCCTTCAACAGCATCGGACCCTTGACCAGCACTTCGCCGTTCGCCGCGATCTTCACTTCCACGCCTGGAGCGGGCAGGCCGACGGTGTCGAACTTCACGCCGCCGTCCGGCTGCAGGCAGACGTAAGCGCAGGTTTCCGTCGAGCCATAGAATTGCTTCAGGTTGACACCGATCGAGCGATAGAAGCGGAAGAGGTCCGGACCGATCGCGGCACCGGCCGTATAGGCGACGCGCAGGCGGCTCATGCCGAGCACATTGCGCAGTGGCCCGTAGACCGCGACGTTGCCGATCGCGTATTGCACGCGGTCGGCGATTCCCACCGGCTTGCCGTCCAGGATTTCCGCGCCGCAGCGCCGCGCGACCGCGGTGAAATGCTCGAACATCCAGCGCTTGATCGCGCCTGCGTCCTCCATCCGGATGATCACCTGCGTCAACAGGTTTTCGAATACGCGCGGCGGCGCGAAATAGAAGGTCGGCCCGATCTCGCGAAGATCGGTCATCACCGTGTCGCCCGACTCGGGACAGTTGATCGTGAATCCCGCGTACAGCCACTGGGCGTAGGAGAACAGATGATCGCCGACCCACGCCATCGGCAGGTACGACACCACGCTGTCGTTCGGTCCAAGCCCGTCGAATTCGCAACTGCCGCGCGCGGCGGTGATGAACGCACGGTGTGTCTGGCAGACACCCTTGGGCTTGCCGGTCGTACCCGACGTATAAAGCATCGCCGACACGTCGTCCGGTGTGCCCTTGGCCACTTCGGCCTCAAAAAATTCCGGATGCGCCCGATCGAATTCGCGTCCTGCCGCGACGAGCGCCTCGTAAGCCATCACGCCGGCGTAGTCGCGCATCCCGCGCGGATCGTCGTAGAAAATATGCGTGAGCGACGGCACCTGCGCGGCGATTTCGCGAAGCTTGTCGACCTGCTCCTGGTCCTCGACGAGCGCGTAGGCGATCGCGGCATCGTTCAGCACGTAGACGAGTTCCGCGGCGGGCGCATCCTGGTACATCGGCACCGGCACGCCGCCGAGCGCCTCGGCAGCGAGCATCGACCAGTAGAGATGCGGCCGGTTGTCGCCGATGATGGCGAGATGCATGCCGCGGCGAAATCCCTGCGACGCGAGACCGCACGCGAGCGCGCGCACTTCGTCCGCGACCTGGCGCCACGTCCACGTCTGCCAGATGCCCAGGTCCTTCTCCCGCGTCGCGGGATGGTCCGGCCGCACGGTGGCGTGATGCAGCATCAGCCGTGGGAACGTTTCCTGCCCTTCCTCCATGATCTCGCTCCCGGGACGACATCCGCGCCTCGACGCCGGCCATGCGGCCGCCGTATCGCGCTCGTCGATCCTCTTGTTGGCCGTCCGATCTCATCTGCTGCGGACGGTACCTCGCGCTTCGAGATGGCCGCGTATCTTATGACCGATAGCACCGCCCGGCAATTCGGATCGGGTCATGATGCACGCATTCGGGCGCGAGCATCGCACTGCGGCGGTAGAATTGTAGGCATGAACCGCACCGACCGGCGGGCGCGCATCGTCTTTCTCGACCGCGAGACGATGCCCGAGGCGACCGTACTGCGTCCGCCGGCGTTTCCGCACGAGATCACGGTGCACGGCCGCACGGCGCCGGGCGAGGTCGCCGCCCGCATCGCCGATGCCGACGTCGTCATCACCAACAAGGTGCCGGTCCGCGCCACCGCCATTGCCGGCGCGCCCTCGCTGCGCCTCGTCGCCATCGCCGCCACCGGTTACGACATGGTCGACGTCGGCGCCTGCGCCGAGCGGAACATCGTGGTGTCGAACATTCGCAACTATGCGGTGCACACGGTGCCGGAGCACACCTTCGCGCTGATTCTCGCATTGCAGAGAAGCATCGTCGCCTACCGCGAATCGGTCGCAGCGAACGCCTGGCAAAAGTCGGGACAGTTCTGCTATTTCGACCATCCCATCCGCGATCTCGCCGGCTCGACGCTGGGTCTCATCGGCGACGGCGCATTGGGACAGGCGGTCGCGGCCATCGGAAAGGCGTTCGGCATGCGAACGCTGTTTGCAGCCTACAAAGGCATCGAGGGCATGGGGCCGCTCTACACGCCCTTCGACGACGTCCTGCGCCGGAGCGACGTGATTACGCTCCACTGTCCGCTCACGCCGGCGACACGCAACATGATCGACGCGCCCGAGTTCGCGCAAATGGAACGGCAGCCACTCATCATCAACACGGCGCGCGGCGGCCTCGTCGCCGAGACCGCGCTGTGCGATGCGCTGGAAGCCGGACAAATCTCAGGTGCCGGATTCGACGTGGTCACCATCGAGCCGCCGCCGGCCGATCATCCCTTCATGCGCCTCGTCGGGCGTCCCGATTTCATCCTGACGCCCCACGTCGCCTGGGCGAGCCGCGAGGCCATCCAGGGTTTGGCGGACCAGCTGATGGAGAACATCGAGCTCTTCTGGCGCGGGACGCCGCGTCACGTGGTCACGGCTTGACGCGCAGCGTGCGCACCGGATATCGGTGCGAATTCAGCCCGCTGTCCATGGCAGCTGCACGCGGGAATTCTGCAGGCGGTAGATGCCAAGAACCGGAGGCTCGATCGCGTCGACAAGCGCCGGATGCGCCGCCATTTCCGCAGCGATCTTGCGAAACGCATCCACGTCGTCCCAGCTCTCGACCAGCACGATCCACCGCGGGATGAGATTCTGTTCCGCGCGCGCCCGCCGCTCGGCCGTGTCGACGGCGCTCGCCGCCGCGTCGGCAATCAAAAGGTGACAGCCGGCGACACCGCGCGATTCCGCGAAGGCCGCGAGCGTTTCGCGGCCGAGCCGCTGCCGATGCGCGACCGCCTGCGATTCGGCCACGTCGTAGCGGAGCGTCGCGACCAATCCCCCCTGTCCTTCGCCGTAGCTCGCCGCGACCTCGCAGAGCGAGCGCGAGACGTTGCGGAAATGGCGGATCGTCTCCACCGTCCAGGGCGTCGGCGCGTTGAGGCGTCGTAGGTAATCCGCGCCGGTGACGGTGAAGCGCGACACCGTCTCGTAGAGATTGAAATACTCGGGGGCGCCGTCGATCGCGACATAGCGGCGTCCGCGCAGGAAGCCGGGAATGCCGGCGCGCTCGGGCATGTGCTCGCGGCCGTGCCATTCATAAAATGCGTTCCGCCCTTCGTGTGCGATGTCGTGCCAGATCGCCACGGCGCCCTTGCCTGCAAGGCTCATTCTCGAATCCTCGACATGTTCGGCCGCTTGACCTTAACAAGAATGTCGTCAAACTGGAATGCCATTCCCGGCGGCACGACATTCGAATGCCCATGCCTTTCGATTCACTTCCCCTTTGTCAGCGGCCGCGGTAGCGGGATCGCATGGCGTCGGTCCTGATCACAGGCGGCTGCGGCTTTCTCGGAGCCGCCCTTGCAACGCTGGCACGCGCCGCGAGTCATCACGTGACGACCGCCGACGTGCTGGAAGGCGCCGACCGCGCGCTCGACGCGAGCGATACCGGCGCGGTCGCACGGCTGGTGGCGGAGATTCGGCCGGAGGTGATCGTCCATCTCGCGGCAGGCCTTACCGACGCCGGCGAGCGCGATCCCGTGACGACGACGCGACTGAACGCCCTCGGCACCGCGGCGATCTTCACCGCGGCCGAGTCGGCCGGCAGCCTGCGCGTGATCTACGCAACCTCGATCTCCGCAGTCGGGCCGACATCCGGCCCGGTCGGCGACGATGCGCGCCTTCAACCCGGCAACGTGTATGGCGCGACCAAGGCATTCTGCGAGCATCTCGCACACGCGATGTCGACCCGTCCCGCCGCACCCGCCTATCTCGGGCTGCGCTTCGGCTATGTCTACGGCCCCGGCCGCGTTCGCGGCTGGCGCGACGTGCAGATGATCGTCGAGCGCGTGCGGGCCGGCGAGCGGCGTCTTGTCTATCCCGACTATCCCGATCCGCTCGACTGGACGTGGATCGACGATGCGGCAGAAGTGCTGTTGCGCACCGTGACCTGCCCGCTAGCCGGCAGCGTGGTGGCCAACGTCGTGGGCGACAAGCGGCACGTGCGCGACGCCATCGCGCACCTTAAGAAACGCTTCCCGGATCTGACCGCGGAAGGCGTCCCCACCCGGACGCCGCCTGCGGCGTGGGGACTCGTGAACGATCGCCTGCAATCGCTGCTGGGCTACGTGCCGTCGACGACGCTCGAACAGGGCATCGACCGGATGCTAAGCGGCACGGCAACGTGATCGATCAATATTGCTCGCGAGAGCGTTCGAGCGCAGGCCGGTCCCACCGCGCGAGATCGGCGGCGGCCTCGTAGGTGGATTGCAGGAACTCGAGCAGCGTCGCATCCGGCGTGGCGGACGTGCGCACGTGGTCGTACGGAAGGACGAATTCGCCGAATTCCTGACTGAAGAACGCCGCGGCCGGCCGCACCGGCGCGGCCGCAAAGCCCGAGGGTGTGGGATAGGCGTAGGAATAGAACGCAGGATAAGGTACAGCCCCGCCGCCCGCCCAGAATCCGCAACTGCTGACTTCGTGCGAATAGGCGTCGCGCGTGACGCGATCGGGCAGGTTCGGGATGCCGCCCGGATGCGGCGGTGCACGCCGGCCCGAAAATCGCGTCACCGCGAGATCCGGCGCGCCCCAGAAAAAGTGCACCGGACTGCACTTGCCGAGAAAGCGCGCGCGAAATTCGCCGAACACGCGATGAGCCTGCGCCAGAATGCGCCAGTAGCGGTTCGCGTATTCGGGATCGTACGCACGGTGCAGCTCGTCGCGATCGAAGGGCACCGCGTCGGGAATCTCGTTCGGCATCGTCCGGATCGCGACCGGCAGATCGAGCCGGTCGAGCGCCTGCATGAGCCGCGCGTGGAAGGTGGCGACGGACTGGGGCTCGAGCGGCAGCGTTTCCATGCGGCCGTCGCTGGTGCCGACCACCAGGCGATGGCGCACGAAATCGAATTCGATCGCGAAGGTGCGCTCGCCGTGCGGCATCGCCGACGTCGTGAGTCCCGTGGCGGTCAGGTACAGCGTCACGTTCCAGCAATGGCTGATCCACGGCGTCTGCACGAGGCGGATCTTGCCGACGATCTGCAGCCAGAGATGCAGCGTCGCGTACGTGTCGGCCCACGCCTCCAGAGGCAGCGCCGGCCAGGGTTCCTGGGGTTGCTGTTGGGCGTTCATGGCTAGCCCCCGCTCATTGCACCTTGATGTTCGCGGCCTTCACGACCTTGGCGGACGACTCGACGTCCGCACGAGTGAAGGCGCGAAATTCCGCGTGCGACATCGGCATCGGCTCGGCACCCAAGTTGGCGAACCGCTCCTTGATTTCCGCGCTCGCAAGCGCCCGCTCGACATCCTGGTTGATGCGCGTCACGAGCTCGGGCGGCAATCCGGCCGGTGCAAACATGCCGACCCACAGGTTGTAGTCGAAGCCCGGCAGTCCGGACTCGGCGATCGTCGGCACGTCTTTCAGGAGGCTCGATCGCGTTGCGCTCGACACGCCGAGCGGCACCAGCTTGCCGTCCTTGATCTGGGGCAGGGCGGCGGAGATGGGAGAAAAGAAAAATGTGACCCGGCCCGCCATCGTGTCGGAGAGCGCTTCGGGCGTTCCTTTGTACGGCACGTGCACGGCGTCGATGCCGGTGGCGAGCTTGAATTTCTCCGCGTTGATATGCGTGCCGCTGCCGATCCCCGCGGAGCCGTAGTTGAACTGGCCCGGCTTCGCTTTCGCCTGCGCGATCAGGTCGGCCACCGACTTGATCCCGGAGCCAGGGGCCACGACCAGGACGTTGGGCTGTCCCCCGAGCGGGGCAATCTCGACGAAATCCTTCAGCGTGTCGAACGGCAGCTCGGGATAGATGGAAGGGTTGACCGCGTACGCTGCCGAATGCACGAGCAGTGTGTAGCCGTCCGCCGGACTCTTGGCGACGATGCCGGTGCCGATCGTTCCCCCGGCACCGGGCCGGTTGTCGATGATCACCGGCTGGCCCCAATACTCCTGCAGCTTTTGTCCGAATGTGCGCGCAAGGATGTCGGTCGCGCTGCCGGCGGTGAAGGGCACGACGATACGCACCGGCTTGGTCGGCCAGCTTTGCGCGTGCGCCGCCAGCGGCAGCATCGCCGCGAGGACGAGCGCTGCCAGTCTTGCGATTCCCATCGTCGTTCCTCCGTTCGTCCCCACTGTCCCCGACGTCAGCTCAAGCCGTCGCCGACCGCTGCGTTTTCGGATTCGAGCGCCAATCCGGATGCCTCGGCCTGCAGCAGCAGGAGCTGCGCGAAATCCGCTTCGGTCATGCCGCGACCGATCAGCGTCTGCACGATGTCGCGCGTGATCGACGCGAGCGGCATCGGGACGTCATGGTGCCGGGCCGCGTCGAGGCCCAGGTCCAGGTCCTTGCGCAGAAGGTGTGGCGTGAACGTCACCTTGAAATCGAGGTTGACGAAGGCCGGCGTCTTGTAGCGGCTGAACGTCGAGCCCATCACGCTCTGGTTCATGAATTCGAGAAACGCGTGGCGCGGCACGCCGGCCTTTTGCGCGAGCACGGTGATCTCGGCAAGCGATTGCGTCACCACGCCCAGGAACACGTTGTGGCAGATCTTCACGATGCGCGCGAGCTCGCCTTCGCCCACGTAGCTCGCCGCCGGTGCGATCAGACCCAGGACCGGCGCTGCACGATCGAACGCGGCGCGCGGTCCCGAGCAGACGAAGGACAGGCGGCCGGCCTTGATCACCTTGGCGTTTCCGGACACCGGCGCGGCGAGCAATTCGGTTCCGCGCGCCGCCAGAAGCTGCCGCAGTTCCGCCGAGCCTTCGAGCGATATCGACGAGCATTCGATCACGAGCCTCGGCGCCTGCGTCCCCGACAGCAGGCCGTTCGCGCCCGCAACAACCTCGCGCACGTCGTCCCACGTGGAGACCATCACGAACACGATGTCGCACGTGGCAAGCTCGGGCAGCCGCTCCGCGATCTTCGCGCCATGGGCCGCGAGCGGCAGCGCCTTGGCGCGGGTGCGGTTCCATACGGTGAGATCGGCGCCGGCTTTCGCGAGGCGCTCCGCCATCGCGTAGCCCATGCGGCCAATGCCGATCCAGCCGATCGACGGACGCTCAAGATCGGCGGTCATCTTGCGTCGGTACCGAACGGCATGTCCACGACGAACAGCCAATGACCCGCGGGCTGGCGCCGCGCGATCTCGACGGCGCTGCCGCTCATCGTCGTCGGCGTCCCGTCGGGGCCGGCCGCTTCGAGCGTCCAGTCGTTGGCGAGGAGCGCAACATCGCCCGTTTGCGCCACGAGCCGCCCGGAAGTCCTGATGACGGGCTTCATCGCGACAAACCCCGCCAAGGCCTCGCGGATCGCCGCCGTACCGGTCACCACCTTGCCGGGCATCGGCATCAATGCCGCTTCCGGCTCGTAGAGCGCCATCAGCGCATCGAGATCGTGCCTGTTGAGCGCGTCCTCGAACGCGCGGTCGAGCGCAACAGGATCATCCTTGATCATCGTGCCTCCCGGTCAACGCTCCGATTTTTGCATGCCCACCATCCACGTGCGGATTTCGAAGGTCAGCAATCCCGACTGCACCGCCGGATCCGCCGCGGCGTGCGCTTCGACCTCATCACGCGGAAGGCCTGCAACGGGAATCATCATGCCGACCGCGGCGCTCGAATCCAGAATGGGACCTCCCTGCGCGAGCTTGCCCCCATCGAGCCACGTCCGGTAGTGATCGACGTGCGCCTGCAGTCCTTGCTGCTCGAACATCGGGACCCCGGGTGCCCATTTCGGGCCCGCTTGATGCATCACGACGTAGCGCATGTCTCGCATGGTTTCCCGGCCTCGGTTCAATAGGGATTGGCGATCGGCAGCTCTTGGGCCGGGTACAACGAAATGATCTTCGGTCCGGACGGCGTGAGGATCACTTCCTCCTCGATCCGCGCGGCGGAGATGCCGTCGCTGGCCGGGCAATACGTCTCGACCGCGAACACCATGCCGGCCTTGAGTTCGATCGGGTCCTTGAGCGAATTGAGGCGCGAGATCAGCGGCCGCTCGTGCAGGCCCAATCCCAGTCCGTGGCAGAAGTTGAGGCCGAACGCGTCCATCTCGCTGGCGAAGCCGATCTCCTTCGCGGTGGGAAAGGACAGCGCGATCTTGTCCGACGACACCCCTGGCTTCAGGAGCGCGATCGCACGGTCCATCCATTCGCGCGCCTTGCGGTACGCGGTGCGCTGCGGCGACGTCGCACGCCCGACGCTGAACGTGCGGTAGTAGCACGTCCGGTATCCCATGTACGACTGGATTACGTCGAAGAACGCCTGGTCGCCGGGGCGGATCAGCCGGTCGGTGAAGTTGTGCGGATGCGGGCTGCAGCGCTCGCCGGAAATGGCGTTGATCGCTTCGACGCAGTCGCTCCCCATGCCGTAGAGCCGGCTGGTCGCGAGCGCGACGATCTCGGATTCGCGGATCCCCGGCTTCAACGCTTCGGCGATGTCGGTATAGACGCCGTCGACCATTGCCGCGGCCATGTTGAGGAGCGTCAGCTCGTCGATGCTCTTGATCTCGCGCGCCTGCAACAGCGTCTGCTGACCGTCGCGCACGTCGATGCCGGCCTTCTGCAACTCGAACAGCATCGGCGGCTCGACCACGTCGAGGCCTAGCGGCATGCCGCCCACGCCTTCGGCGTCGAGGATCGCCTTGATTTCGCGCGCGGCGTCCCGAAAGAGCGTCGTGTCGGCGCCCGTTGCGCCGCGGAGGCCGAGCAGCCCGGCGCGGCAGTGATCGTGGTGTAGCCACGGCGCATGCAACCGGTGATGCTTCGCCGCCGAGCCGAAATCCCAGATATACGGATCGCCGTTGCCGGTCAGGAGCGAATACCGCGTCAGCTTGTCGCGTGCCCATTCGCCGATCACCGTGCTCGTGGTGTAGCGGATGTTGTGCTGGTCGAAGCACAGGAGCGCGCCCAGCCCCGACGCCGCGAGCGCGGCGCGCGTTCGCGCGAGGCGGTAATCGTGGAGACGACGAAAATTCACGCGCTCCTCGAAATCCACCTGCGTGTGTCCCGGAGATTGCAGCGGCCGATCCCACTTGTGGTGGGGGTCGATGTCGTCCGGCCGCACGATCCGGGGTTCCTGGATTTTCTTTTTCGCCATGCGCCACGCTCAGCGTTTGCCGAACGCCTTGTCGTAGTAGGCCAGGTCGACGTACTTCAGCGGATCCTCGAGCGACTTTTGCGGGGTGGCGAATTTGCTGCGAAGCGCCAGCACGGTCCGGATGCCGCCAACGTCCGGCGCCAGATCGCGTGCGAGCCCGCCCTTTTCGGCGAGCAGCAGATCGTACGAACGCCGGGCGAGCGCCGGCGTCATGTCGCGGATGTTGGCGACGAGGAGCGCCTCGACGACCTCGCGATTGGCGCGATCGTAGAGCCAGTCCGTCGAAGCCTTGTAGGCGCGCAGGAAGCCGACCAGCGCCACTTCGTGGTCGCGCGCCCAGCCGCGGCGCGCAATGCCGACCGTGCCCTGGTAGGCGCCGAGCGACTCGGCGGTGGCGATCACGCGATAGCCGCGCTCCGACGCGAGAAGCTCGAACGGCGTGCGCAACAGCGTCGCGTCGTGCTTGCCGGCGACGAGATCGCGGTAGCGGTTGGCGGTGCCGCCCGCGCGTACGAAATTCACGTCGGACTCGGCAAGGCCGTTTCGCGCCACGAGCTCGCGCACGACGAACGCGAATCCGGTGGTCATCGCGTCGACGGACAGGGTCTTGCCCTTGAGCGCCGCGACGTTGCCGACACCGGGCGCCGCAACGATCGACACGAAGCCGCCATCGCCGCCCATGAAGGCGAACAGGTCGGGATTCTCGGCGACCTTCGTCTCGCCCTGGCCTTCCTGATAGGCGATCACGTTGTCGATCACGGCGAAGCCCACGTCGGCGCGGCCGTCCAGAAGCGACGTCACCAGGAAGCCGGAGGTTGGGGTGTACGCGAGCGTCACGGCAACGCCGTTGGCTTCGAAGAAGCCCTGGCGCTGCGCGGCCCAGAGCGGCAGGTTCCAGCCGCCGTCGAACGCGATCACACGCACGGGCGCAAGCACGGGCGGCGCCTGCGCGGGCGCCGCCACCGCGTACGCCGCGAGCACGCATGCGGCGACGAATCGAAGAACCAAGTCTGTGTCTCCGGAATCGCGCGGCACGGCGTGAAGGTCGCCGCGGCGCGATCGCCAGATTACATCAAATCGGCGCGCGTCCTTCCGTCGCGCCGCGACGCGCATGGCGGGCGATTCCGCTCCGTGCGCACGCGACGCGATGCGCCGCAGTCGAAGATTGCCGCGCTCGGGGACACGCTCTGGCCAGGGCGTTCGAAACCGCGGGGCAAGCGTCAGTCGTAGCGATAGAAGCCGCGCTTCGTCTTGCGCCCGAGATAGCCCGCGGCAACCATTTCCTTCAGGAGCGGCGCGGGTCGGTACTTGGGATCGTTGAAATCGGCGTAGAAAACGTTCATCACCGCGAGCAGGACGTCGAGCCCGATCATGTCGGCGAGCGCGAGCGGTCCGATCGGATGGTTGCATCCGAGCTTCATGCCGTTGTCGATGTCTTCGGCCGCGGCGAGTCCTTCCTGCAGCGCGAATACCGCCTCGTTGATCATCGGGCAGAGAATCCGGTTCACGACGAAGCCGGGACTGTTTTTGACGATGACCGGCGTCTTGCCGAGCCGTTCGGCAAAAGCCTTGGCCGACGCGATGGCCGCGTCTCCGGTCTGCAAGCCGCGTATCAACTCCACCAGCGCCATCAGCGGCACCGGATTGAAGAAATGCATGCCGAGAAACTGCGCGGGCCGCGCGACGACGGCGGCAAGTGCCGTGATCGAGATCGACGACGTATTCGAGGCGATCAGCGCCGTGCTCTTGGCGACGCCGTCGGCCTGCCGCAGGATCTTGAGCTTGAGCTCCAGGTTTTCGGTCGCTGCCTCGATCAGCAGGTCGGCGTCCGCCAGCGCGCCATAGTCGGTTGCGCCGCGCACATGCGAGAGCGCCTGCGCCCGCGCCTCGGCAGTCAGCTTGTCCTTCTTCACCAGGCGGTCGAGGCTAGCGCCGATCGCCGCGATCCCGCGCTGCACGGCCGCGTCCGCGACATCGACCATGACGACGTCGACACCGGCCGCCGCACACGCCTGCGCGATCCCGTTACCCATCGTGCCGGCACCGATCACGCCGACCTTTGCGATGCTTTTCATGCGGATTGTCCTATCGTTTGCGCGACTGGAAGATAGTACCGTGCGCTCGGATGGCTCCTCCCGCGCTGCAACAGTCCGCTAGGACGCAACTTGCGCGTGCGGATGCGCCAAGGGACACCCTGTCCCCGCACGTCGCGGCGGATTCACGACGAGCCCGGCGATCATCATGTCGATCAGCGCGGGCGCGACGCTGGCGAGATCGAAGGCATGGGGGTCGTGCACCCATTCCCGCATCACCCCCGCGATGAAAGCATGCAACGCATGCGTCGCGAGCGCGGCGTCGGTATCGGCAGGCAGCTGGCCCAGCGCGACGGCGTGCTCGATCACGCGCTCGACGTGCGAGAGGCATTCGAGGCGCTCGGTTTGCCGCCGCGCGGCGATCGGCGCCATCTCGTCGGTGAGCTCGCTCTGGAAGATCACCTCGAACACAGCCTGCGAGCGCGGATCGGTGGCGAGCCGCGACAGCGCCACGATGGCGAGCGCGCGCAACGCGAGGAGGGGGTCCTCCTGTGCCGCGCAGCCGGTGGTTTCGAGCATCGTCTCGAGCGGGAGCGTAGCCCTCTGGCACATGGCGCCGAAGAGATCGGCCTTGTCCCGGAAATGCCAGTACACCGCGCCCCGGGTCACACCGGCGGCGGCGGCGACCTCCGCCAGCGAGGTACGGCTTACCCCCCGCTCGCGGAAAACGCGCTCCGCGGCGTCGAGCAACTGCTCGCGCGTGATCGCTGCCTCGGTTTTGGTGCGTCGGGCCATTGTCCGCTGGGAAAAAATGGGTGTTTACAAACAGTCGTGATTGTATATATACTGGTTGCCTTCCGCAAGTTGCACTGCAGCAAAATCCCCGTCCTTTTGCGACCCCGCTCCCTAGGTCAGGAGTCTCCAATGCCCCTATTTGCCCGCTTCCCGCCCCGCCCGTTTGCTCTTGCCGCTGCCTTGACTGCTGCCGTACTTGTCGCGGCCTGCGGGCAATCCCAGCCGCCCGGCGGGGGCGCCCATGGGTTTCCGCCTGCCGAGGTGACGGTGTTCACCGCACAGCCGCAGGCGATTCCCGTCACGTTCGAGTACGTCGGGCAGGCGCTTGGATCGAAGGAAGTCGAGGTGCGCGCGCGCGTAGGCGGCATTCTCGAAAAGCGGCTGTTCCAGGAGGGTGCGCCGGTCAAGGCGGGGCAGATGCTCTTCCTGATCGATCCGGCCACCTACGATTCGCAATACAAGCAGGCGCTCGCCGCGCTTGCCCGCGATAAGGCGCAGCTCGAGAACGCGCGTGCGCAGCAGGAACGGCTCGCGCCGCTGCTCAAG
>Ga0207683_10000922_pt1 | contig 27026 bp, 28 predicted proteins | sample KBSM73metaG_FD_184333 | JGI IMG/M metagenome (GOLD analysis project Ga0207683, IMG submission 184333) | Miscanthus rhizosphere microbial communities from Kellogg Biological Station, Michigan, USA - KBS M7-3 metaG (SPAdes) (version 2) | ecosystem: Host-associated > Plants > Roots > Rhizosphere >... | reverse complement strand
CCCGCGCGATCGCGCTCGACGACGGCACGACCCAGATCGAGTTGCGCTACGGAGGCGCGTGCCCAGCTCACTGCATCCTCATCAAGCAGGGCGTCGTGGCCGGCTGGGCACCGGGCGGCGACTTCGCCCGCGGCCTCCCCGACCGGAGCGTCCTGATACCCGGCGGCAGACTCGGCAACGGCCGAGCCGGCGCCGTCTTCCTGCGCCTCGAGGGCACGGGCAAGGCCGCCATGATCGCCACGGCCCGTGCGCTGCGCCCACTCCGGGCGTAGTCCTCGCTGCGAGTGCCTGACCGGAACGCCGCATTTCAAGTCATTCCCGAGGCCTACCCGATCTGTCCCGAGTCCGCGCGGACGATCGTTACAAGCTACCGTGGGTTCTATGGACGCACGGAAATCGCTGCTCTGGGTGACTTTGCGGTCTTCGCGCCGGGCGAGCTCGCTCGCTGAGCGCTCGTGACGGACGCGCCCCGGACTGCCATTGCGAGCGACCGCCTCGACGTGCAGGTGGCCGCGTCTGTCGGCTCGATCGATGTCGTCACCGTCCGCAAGGGCCTGACGGCGGTCTGCAAGCCCTCGCGGGAGACCGCCTGGCGCGGCCCGGCGCGGTTCGCCGCGCGCATCCAGGACACGCTCGTCCTGCTGCACGAGCTCGTGGCCGCGCGCCATGCCGGTTGCGTGTCGCTGACCGAGCACGCGATTCTCTGCGTCGACAAGGCACTCGGCCAGTTCAGCGCGGGCGATCCCGACATGGATGCGCTGCGCGAGGATGTCCGAGCGCTGCACCTGGCCGCGTGCCGTGCCGTGCCGCCCAAGCCCGCAGCGCTCGCCGCCAGGCTCGTCGAGCTCGCCGAGCGCACCGAGCGCGACTGGATGCAGGATGCGCCGGAGCGCTATCGAGACGTCCTCGGCGACAGCGGCCTGGCAGCGCTCGACACGATCCTGACGCGCAAGCTCGAGGCAATTCCGCTGGACTCGCCCGTCGCGCTCTCGCATACGGGCCTGACGTTGCGGGCCATGAGCGAGTCGCTCGCTCGCGCGCTCGGCGACATCGAGCGCCTGGTTCGCGAGCTCGCACTCGATCTCGAGGCGCCCGCGCGCTACGTGCGCATCGCGCACGAGCTCGACGTCGCCGGGCGGCCCGACGAGGCACTCGAGTGGCTGCAGCGTGGCGTGACCGCTCACGGCGCCGGCGATGACGCACTGCGCGACACCCTGGTGGCGGCCTATCTGCGCGCCGACCGTCGCAAGGATGCGATCGCGCTCTTGCGCGACGAGCTTCAGAGGGCGCCGAGCGCCCAGGTCACGGCCGAGTTGCTCGCCGCGGCCGGAGAGGAGCGCGACAGCGAGCGCACCTGGGCTCACGCGCAGCTCGCACAGGCGGCCGAGCGCGACGGTGATGCGGGCGAGCTCGTCACGGCGCTGCTCGCCGACGGAGCAACGGCGGCGGCACTCAACGCAGCCGACAAGCTTCCGGTCCCCGTGCCCGTGCGGCTCGAGCTCGCGCGGATTGCCGCGGTCGACGACCTCGATGCCGCCCTCCGCCACTATCGCCTCCTGGTCGCCGCCGAGCTCGAGACCTCCGAGCGCGAGAGCTACGGGAACGCCATCCGCCACCTGCGCGCGATGCGCAAGGCCGCGGATGCCCATGACCGTGGCGCCGAGGTCGTCGCCTTCGCGCACGCGGCGCGCGAGGAGCACACCCGCAGGCGTACGCTCGTCATGATGCTGGACAAGCTCGGCTGGTGGTAGCTCGATCGCTCTACGCGATCGCGGCGATGTAGAACTGGCCGCCCAGGGGCAGCGTGCTCTTGGGGAAGCTCCCGCGTGACGCCTGGCGGTGCGAGCACACGCAGACGGGATCGAGCCGCATCTCGCGGCACTGACTCACGAGCCAGCCGAGCGGCGGCCGCTGCACGTACTGCTCCTCGTCGGCCTCCTCGTCCGGCCGGAGGCCCTTGCGCGGCAGCAGGATGTTGCGCAACAGGCGCGGGAGCATGCGGTTGAGCGCGTAGGGCGTGCGCAGGCTGAGCAGTGCGACGCCTCCCGGGCGCAGCACTCGCTGCAGTTCGGCCAGACACGCGACCTTGCCGTCGCGCGTCAGGTGACCGATGCCGTTGCACGCGAACACCACGGCATCGAACTCGTTCTCGTCGTACGGGAGCTTGACCGCGTCGCCGACGCGGAAGCGCGCGTCGACGCCCGCTGCAGCGGCGGCCTCACGCGCCTCGTCGACCATCGAGGGAGCGATGTCGATGCCCTCGGCCCGGAAGCCGCGCTCGCACAGCGCGATTGCCACCCGGCCGGTGCCGCAGCCCAGGTCGAGCGCCGTGCCGCCCGCAGGGAGAAAGCGCTCCGCGAGGGCATTCTCGGCGACGTCCAGTCCGGCGTCGGCCTGGAAGCCCAGCCGATTCTCGGCGCGCTCGTAGTACGCGCGATTCGCGGCGCTCGCGTCGTGCTGGTGCACCACGCGGCTCATGCAGCCCGACTGACCGGCGGGCGACGGATGTGGCAAAGCATGAAGCAGCCTCCGTGGTCGGCCCTCCCGACTCGGATCGTACTCGCGCATTCGCCCGGAGCTGTCATCGCCGGCCCGGCGAGCCACCGCCCGCGCGCAATCGTTTGAGTCCCGCGGCCGCCGGGTAGGCGGATTCGCATGGAGACAACCGCCGCGCACGAGGTCTGTCGATGACCGTCGCTCGCCCGCCCATCGTCAGCCAGAGCGAATGGGACGCGGCTCTGAGGGCCATGACCGAACGCGAGCGGAGCGTCGCCGCCGAGATGCATGAGCTCGGCGCCGCTCGGAAGCGCATGCCGATGGTGCGGGTCGAGCACGCATACCAGTTCGAAGGTCCTGACGGAACCCGGTCCCTGCCCGAGTTGTTCGACGGGCGCAGCCAGCTGATCCTCTACCGGTTCTTCTTCGAGGAAGGCGTCGACGGCTGGCCCGACGCCGGGTGCGTGGGCTGCTCGTCGGTCGCCGACGCCATTCCCAACCTCGGCCTCCTGCACTCCCGCGACATCACGTTCGCCATGGTGTCGCCGGCACCTCAGGCAAACCTCCGCCGGTACGCCGAGCGCATGGGCTGGAACGACGTGCCCTGGTACACGATCTGCACCGAGCGCTTCTCGGCCGACTTCGGGGTCGAGGAGTGGTTCGGGTTCAACGTCTTCCTTCGCGATGGCGACGACGTCTACCGCACGTACTTCCTCCAGCACGGGCCGATGGCCCAGCTCATCGGGAGCATCTGGAGCTTGTTCTACCTCACGCCCTACGGCGGGCAGTCCGACGACGAGGACGCGCCCGAGGGCTGGCCCCGGGCGCCGCAGTCGTTCTGGTTCCGCCGTCACGACGAGTTCGACGAACCGCCGCCGTCGGCCAGGCGCGCCGTCGACCCCGAGCTACGCTGAGGAATCCGCCCTGGTCGCGCCGGGAGGCCCGTTCAGAACCGTGGGCTTGTACTCGACCAGCTGCAGCCGGCCGTCGAAGGTGCGGCTGGTGATCATGTCGAGGGCGACGTCGGGGTAGCCGTCGTAGATTCGATCGCGGCCGGTGCTCCCGGTGATGACGGGAAAGACGACCACACGGAAGCGGTCCACGAGGCCCGCCGTCAAGAGCGAGCGGCACAGGGCGAGGCTGCCAATGGTTCGCATGGGCGTGGTCCCCGATTCCTTCATCTCGCGAACCGCCGTGACGGCGTCACCGCCTATCAGCTGTGTGTTCGGCCACGCAAGCGGCTCGTGCAAGGTGGTTGAGAAGACCACCTTCTCAAGGCCGGCGAGGGCATCTGTGCCCGGCTCGCCGTCGCCAGCCAGCGTGGACATGAGCCGGTAGGTGTTGGCGCCCATCAGGACGGTGGAGCTCGCCTCCGGCTGCTCTCCCAACCACGCCAGGTACTCGGGTCCTTCGAGGCCCCACCAGCCGGGCCACCCTTCAGCGGCCCCGTACCCGTCGAGCGACGTGATGAAGTCGACCATCAGCTCCGGCATCTGCGTCCCTTCCCCCATCGACGACGGGCGAAACGGCGCGATCCTCAGCGAATCACGGAACGTGCGCTCTACTCGCGGCTCGGCCGAGCGAGGTGCGGCGCGAGCTCGCCGACCAGTTGCACGATGCGGCGGGCATCGCTGCCGTCCCGGTCCTGATCCGGGTCGTAGATCGTCACGCTCAGGCCACGACAGCCGTCCACCCCGAGTGCCGCGGTCAGCGCGCTCGTGAGCTGCTGCCAGGTGAGCCCACCCGGTGTGCCTTCGTCGCCCGGCACGAATTGGGATCCGAGCTCGTTCTCCGCGAGGACGTCGACGTCGACGTGCAGCCACCAGCCGTCGCTGTTCTCCGCGGCTCGCGCAGCGGCCGAGCGCCCACTTCCCGCAGGATCGGCCGCCGCTGCCTCCGCTGTGTGGAGCAGGACGCCGCGCTCGGCGAGCGAGGCGACGTTGAGCTCTCGCCGCCAGGCGCTGTCGCGCATCCCGACCATCCCGAGCGCGGCGGGCTCGAGTGCCGGCAGCAGGCGTTGCAGACGAGTGGGTGCGAAATGCCCCGTGAGCCCGAGCAGGAGACCGATCTCCATGTTCGCGGCCTCGCCGTCCGGCGACGAATCCAGCGATGTCGTGTCTTCGTGGCCGTCGGCGAAGACGAGCCCGGCGCGGCCGGCGGCGTCGCGCAGGGCGCTCACGGCGCCCAGGAGCACCGTGCAATCGGCGCCGTACACGAGCGGGAAGCGACCTTCTGCAAGGGCCACGCCGACACGCCGGTGGACGTCCTCGACCATGTCGAGCAGGGCGGCTTCGTTCATCAGCCCGGAGCCGGCGGCACGCGCGGGCGTCGGAGCGGCGTAGAGCGCGTCCGGTTGCAGGGATGCCTCGCCTGCGAATGCATCGGCCAGGCCGGCCTCGCGCAGGGCGCGCGCCGCCCGCGCCTGCGCGCCGCTCCGGCCCCAGCCGTCGAAGGCCACGCCGATCAGGTCGATCGTCGCAGGGGTCGCCATGTGTCCCGCCGCAGGCCTGCGGCCCGGCTACTCCTCGGACAGGAGCGCGTCGATCAGCGCGTCGAGCTCGGGCACCTCGGCGCGCAGGCTCGGCAGGTTGACGACGATGCCCTCCTGCGTGCTGCGAGCCAGCACCACGACGGCCTCTTCGTCGGGCGAGGGGTTCTCCTCGCGATGCGGCACGTACGGCGGCACGTAGATGTAGTCGCCGGGCGACGTCTGGACGCGGCGCTCCTCGCCGTCCTCGAGGAACACGAACACCGGCCGGCCCGAGACGACGTAGATGCCGGTCTCGGCCTCGCCGTGGTGGTGGTCGCCGGAGATCATGCCGGGAGCGACGTGGGTCTTGCCCATCCAGATCTTGCGCGAGCCGTTGCGCTTGCCCGAGATGGCCTCGAAGCGCCGCATCCCCGGCGTCTGCGCGGTGTCCTCGCTCAGCTCGTCGTGACCGGTGTGGTGCAACTGACGGTGCCAGGCCTCGTTGCCCGCGTGGTGATCGCTCATGAGACCGGATCCAGTGGCACGGGCTCGACGGTGCGATCGCCACCCGCGCTGCCGGTGTTGGGCGTGCCGGCGCGCTCGATCAGCAGCACGTGCGCCTCGCCTTCGGGCACGTCGGGGCAGTGCTCGACGCCGTGAGGGACGACGATCATCTCGCCCTCCTCGATCCACTCGTCGCCATCGCGGAAGTGCATGAGCAGCCGGCCCTTGACGACGAGGAAGAGCTCATCCTCCTCATCGTGGTGATGCCACACGAACTGGCCCTGCACCTTGACGATCTTCACCTGGAAGTCGTTGACCTCACCCGCGATGCGCGGGCTGTAGTGCTCGTCGATGCGGCCGAAGGCCTCGGCCAGGTTGATCTTTCTGGGCATGCGGGAACGGTAGCTCAGCGCGTCGAGCCGTCGAGGATCTGCAGCGTCTTGAGATCGGAGTAGAAGTCGAGGGCGTAGTCGCCGCCCTCACGGCCGATGCCACTGATTCCGATGCCGCCGAAGGGGGCGGTCAGGTCGCGGATCAGGAAGCAGTTGACCCACACCGTGCCGGCACGCAGCGCGCGGCCGACGCGCTCCGCGCGCTCCTCGGAGCTCGTCCAGATCTGCCCCGCCAGGCCGTACCGCGTGCTGTTGGCGAGGTGGATCGCGTCCGCCTCGTCGTCGAACCTCTGGAGCGTCAGCACCGGCCCGAAGACCTCGTGCTGCACGACCTCGGAGTCGTTGCTCGCCGGCTCGATCAGCGTCGGCTCGTACCACAGCCCGTCGGGGGTGTGGCGCTTGCCTCCCCGCAGGATGCGGTCGCCGGCCGCGCGCGCCCGCTCGACGAAGCCCTCGACGCGGGCGAGGTGGTCGGGGTGGATGAGCGGGCTGACGGTCGTGGCCGGATCGCGCGAGTCGCCGAGCACGTGCGCGTCGGTGTAGCGGTTGAAGGCCTCGAGGAACGGCTCGTAGATCGAGCGCTCGACCAGCAGGCGCGTGCCCGCGAGGCAGACCTGGCCGCCATCGTCGTACTGGCCGGCCGCCTTCTTCGCGGCCGCCTCGATGTCCGCGTCGCCGAACACGATCAGCGGGCTCTTGCCTCCCAGCTCCGCCGTGAACGGGACGATGTTGCGCGCGGCGGCGACGCCGATGTGGCGCGCCGTCTCCGGTGAGCCGGTGAACGAGACGCGCCGGACGCGCGGATCGGCCACCAGCGCCGCGCCGACCTCCTCGCCGATGCCCTGCACGAGGTTGAAGACGCCGGGCGGCAGGTCGGCCTCGGCCACGAGGTCGGCCAGCAGCGAGCACGAGAGCGGCGACCACTCGGCCGGCTTGAGCACCACGGTGCATCCCGCCGCCAGGGCCGGCGCCGTCTTCCAGGTCGAGAGCATGAAGGGGGCGTTCCAGGGCGTGATCACGACGGCCGGGCCGCTCGGCATTCGCTGCACGACGTTGCGAGTCCCGTTCGACTCCCAGACGCGCTCCTCGTAGCCCGCCGCGAGCTCCGCGTAGGCACGGTAGTTGCGCGCGCCGCGCGGGATCACGCGCAGCCGCAGCGACTCCTCGAGCATTGCCATGTCGAGGCACTCGACCCGCGCGATGCGCTCGACGTTGGCGTCGATCAGATCGGCCAGGCGCTTGAGGTGCACCGCGCGGCCGGCCGGCCCGAGGGCCGCCCAGGCCGGGAACGCCTCGGCCGCAGCGCCGACGGCGAGCTCCGCCGTCTCGGCGTCGCCGCGCGAGACGTCTGCGAGCAGCGACCAGTCGAGCGGCGAGTGATCCTCGAAGGTCGCGGCGCTGGCCGAGCGCCGCCCTCCGATGAAGTGGTCGACGGAGACCTCCGCACCCGCGACGCTCGCGCGAGGCCGCTCGGTTGCAAGTGCCGCCATCAGTCCGCCGCTCGCAGGTCGCCCTCGTTGGACTGGTCGTCCACCGTGTACGCGAAGGTGAAGCGGAAGCCCTTGCCCATGCGCACTGGCGCCAGCGCAGTGTGCTCCTCGGTGGGCGCGCGGAACAGCTCCAGCGAGGCCGAGCCCTCCCAGATCTCCGACGTCGAGCGGTCGCGGCTGAGGGCGCCCGCCAGCTCGTGCACCGCGGGCTTGTCGTGCTGACCGGCGTTGAGGCGCGGGAAGTGGCGCACGTTGACGAGCTGCGGGGCGTTGTGCGTCGGGCCGGAGTCGCTGATGTTCTCGAGCGTCACCGTCCCCTGGGCCAGGCGCCGGTCGTTGGCGGCGAGTGTGCCGCCGAACGTCGCGCCCGGCTGCAGGCCCGGCTCGGCGCCGTTCTGGAGCCCGAAGTGGCGCGTCATCCAAACCGAACCGAGCTTCTTCGGAAAGCCCTGGAACCAGCCGCGCATGAGCGCGAAATCGCGATCCACCCAGATGTACGGGCAGGTCGTGACCTCCTTGTCGCCCAGCATCGCGTTGACGACGATGAAGAACTCCATGTACTGGCTGCGCGCCGGGTCGAGCAGCTCGCTGCCGCCGTCGGTGCAGCTCTGCCAGTCGGCGAAGATCGCCGCGGCGCGGCCGGGGTCGGTCGGATGCGGCTCGAGGCCCGGCGGCAGCACCGCGCGCACTGCCGCGGGATCGGCCCAGTACTCGATCACCATCAGGTCGCCGACGTAGTGCCAGGGCGGGCTCGGCACCAGGGACGAGCGACCGCCGGGGGAGAGTGGCAGCGAGTAGCCCTTGAGCATGGGATCTCCTTGTGGCATCAGGCAATCGCCGGACGAGAAGTACTGGAATCGAAGGGGCGTTCGGTACAGTAGCCCCGCCCGGTGACCGTGGAGGAGAGCGATGAAGCGCGTGCGGATCGAGCATGACGGCACGCCCGCGTGGGGTCAGCTGCGCGACGGCGGGATCGTGCTGGACGCCGGCGGCGAGGTCGATCCGGCGACGGCGCGCTGGCTCGCGCCCGTCGAGCCCTCCAAGATCCTCGCCGTCCACCTCACCTACCGCTCGCGCCTCGCCGACTACGACGCCCGCCAGCCGCCCGAGCCGTCGTACTTCATGAAGCCGCCGTCCTCGCTGAACGGCCACCTGGGCGTGATCCGGCGCCCGCGCGGCGCGCGTTACCTCAACTACGAGGGCGAGCTGGCCGTGATCGTGGGCAAACGCATGAGCGCCGTGCCCGAGAGCGATGTGCTCGACCACGTGTACGGCTTCGCACCCGCGAACGACGCCGGCCTCCACGACTTCCGGCACGCCGACCGCGGCTCGATGCTGCGCGTCAAGGGACAGGACGGCTTCCTGCCGCTGGGCCCCGCGCTCGTGACGAAGGACGAGTGGACGCCCGACGACGGCTACACGCTGACCACGTACCTCAACGGCGAGGTCGTCCAGAGCGGTGACCAGGACGACATCATCTGGGACTACCGCTACCAGCTGGCCGACCTCTCGCGGCTGATCACGCTGGAGCCAGGCGACGTCGTGCTCACCGGGACGCCCGCCAACAGCCGCCCCATGCAGCCGGGCGACACGGTCGAGGTTGAGATCGGCGGCATGCCGCGCCTGACCAACACGGTCGTCGATTGGGACGTCGACCTGAGTGGCCCCGGCGAGCAGATCCAGGTCTCGGCGAACACGCTGCACGTCGCGCTGGCGATCCCCGAGTCCGAGGCGGAGGAACGGGTGCGCGAGGGGCGGCTCGAGCCATGATCGCGCTGCGCCGCATCGACCACGTCTGCCTGCGCGTGGCCGACCTCGACGAGGCCGCTCGGCGCTGGGGCATCGAGTTCGGGTTCACCGAGCGGCCCGAGTTGCGCACCGTCGACCGCGCCTACCTCGCCTGCGGCTACGAGCCGTACGCGCTGGAGCTGTGGACGTCGCGCGGCGAGCCGGGCCACGAGCACTCGGGCTTCGAGCTGCGCGAAGGCTGCTCGATCGACGATGCGGCTGCCCACCTCGACGGGCTTGGCATTCCGCACCGCCGCGACGATGCTGGGCACCTCCACCTGGTCGATCCCGAGGGCTACGGCATCGAGCTGATGCCCTTCACGCCTCGCGATCCGTTCCCCGACGTGGGCCGGACGACCGAGACCCTGCCCGGCTTCCGGGCGCGCAAGCTCGGGCATGTCAACGTGCTCACGGGGCAGCTCGAGGCGATGCGCGACTTCTACCGCGACGCGCTCGGCATGTCGATCACGGACTACCTCGGCGTCGAGGGCGTGTGGCTGCACATCAACGCCGACCACCACGTGATGGCGCTCGTGGGCAAGACGCCGGCCCACTTTCACCACTTCGCTCTCGATCTCGTCGACTGGGGCACCCTGCGCGTCGCCTTCGATCACCTCGGCCAGCACGGTCGCTGGCTCGGCTGGGGGCCCGTGCGCCACGCGCTTGGGCAGAACCTCTGCGGGTACGTGCGCATTCCCGAGGAGCACTGCTTCGTCGAGCTGTACTGCGACATGGAGGTGCTCGACCTCCCGCATAGCGCGCGCGAGTGGAGGGACGATCCGCGCGGCTCGAATCTCTGGGGGATCCTGCCGCCGCGCTCGTACTTCCGCTTCGACGAGGCCGCCATCGAGTCTGAGCGGCACCAGCTCGAGGCGCTCGGGACACCGCTGCCGCCGCTTTAGAGCCAGTTCTCAGGCCAACGCCAGGGCCCGGCGGCGCAGCAGGATGACCGCGACGACGGCGGCGTCTGCGACCAGGATGTAGACCGGGTAGATCAGCAGCGAGGGCGCCGTCGAGCCGACGGCGGCGAGCGCGAACAGCGTCGAGATCACGCCGATCGCGTAGGTTGCGAGCGTCTCGGAGCCGGGGTGCCGGTAGGTCTTCGGGAGCATGAGCCCGACGGCGATCAGGTCTGCGACGACGACCGAGCACGTCGCCACGACCGGATCGTCCGCCACGAGCCAGCCGGCCACTCCCAGCGCCGCGAGCCCGAGCAGCGCGAGCTCGAGCCGCGTGACGCCGCCGACGCCGCGCCGAAGGGAGAGGGCGAACACCGCGCCGCACGAGAGTGCCTGCCCGATGGTGAGCGCGAGGCTCCACGTCGCCCCGCTCGCCCACTGCGATGCGAGGACGACGAACGAGAGCGTCGCCCAGATCGCCCAGGTTGCGCGTTGCGGCTTCGTCGTCCCGCGCAGGATGTCGCGCAGGTACGGCGCTGTCGCAACCAGCTGCAGGATCCCCGCAAGTACTCCGTAGGTCGCCTGCATCGCACCGGATCGTAGGCCGGGCTGATCGGCGCCCACGCCAAGCGATCTGTAGCTTCAGAGCAGGCCTCGTCGCGCTAGACGTTCGTCGCCCAGGCCGGCAGGTTGCAGTTGGCCTTCAGATCGTGCTCTGCCCGGAGACGCGTCGCGTACGGATTCGCGGGGCTCTTCGAGAACCACAGATTCTGCGGGCTGGCGTAGCCGTACATGTGCCACACCGGGCGCAGATGTGGGTTCCGGTGGAACAGCGTGATCGACTTCGGTGTGGCGCTCGAAGGATTCTCCTTCAGGATGACCGCCGCGAATCCGCGCTCTGCGGTCGAGATGCACGCACTGACGACCTTCACGCTTGCCGCGTCGTCGCCGAAGAAGATGGATGCGTGCACGGAGCGCTGAATCGCCTGAACCTCCGCCGTGGTTGCAGGGCGCGCAGCGAACGCGCTGCCCGACCAAGCCGCCAATAGCCCGATGCTCAATCCCACCACTGCGAGCCGGCTCCGCATGAGGCCGACACTACACCGCGCCGAAAGGAGACGCCGCGGGGCCGTGGCTTGCCGGCTGAACTCAGGACCGCGCCCGCGGGCGTGACACGATGCGGGTCATGCAGATCGGCATCATCCTCCCCCAGAACGAGATCGGCGACGACCCGGGCGCGATCCGGGAGTTCTCGGCGGCGGCCGAGGACGAAGGCTTCCAGCACGTCGTCGCGTTCGACCACGTGGTCGGCAAGGACGACTATGCCTCGCAGCCGTTCCACGAGCCGTTCGTGCTGTTCGGGTTCATTGCCGCCTGCACGCGGACGATCGAGCTCGTCACCGGCATCATCATCCTGCCGCAGCGGCAGACCGCGCTGGCCGCCAAGCAGGCCGCTGAGGTCGACATGCTTTCCGGTGGCCGTCTGCGACTCGGGCTCGGAGTGGGCTGGAACCCGCTCGAGTACGAGGCGCTCGGCGAGGACTTTCATACGCGCGGCAAGCGCATGGATGCGCAGATCCCGCTGATGCAGCGACTCTGGACGGAGCGGCACGTCACCTCCGAGCTCGGACGGGAGCACCTCAACGACGTCGGCCTCAACCCGGCGGCGATCCGCAGCATCCCGATCTGGCTGGGCGGCAAGGGGCCTGCCGCCGTTCGCCGCGCGGTCGCCTACGGCTCGGGCCTGATTCTCTCCGGCACGGGCGATCCCGACGCGGCCGGCACGTTCGCCGACGTGCGCGAGCGGCTGGATGCCGCGGCCGACGCGGCCGGGCGGCCGCGCGAGGAGCTGGGAATCGAGGTCTGGCTCGGCACCAAGCAAGGCGATCCCGATTCCTGGCGCGCGGGCGTCGAGCAGTGGGCCGCGCTCGGTGCGACCCACCTCAGCGTGCAGACATACGCGGAAGCGCCGATCTCGCCGGCCGAGCACATCGAGCGCGTCGGCCTGATCGCCGACGCGGTCGTCGCCGCCTAGTCCCCGAGCTCGGCGCGGCGGCGCGTGACGAACTCCTCGAGCTCGGCCTGCAGGGCGGAGTCCATCGGCGGCTGCTCGTAGCGCTCGAGCGCGGCCTGCCAGATCGCAGTGGCACGCTCGGCGCTGTCGTTCCCGCCGTTGCGGATCCAGCGCTGGTAGTTCTCGGTGCTCGAGAGCAGCGGCCGGTAGAAGCAGTCGCGGAAGCGCTCCAGCGTGTGCTCCGCGCCCAGGAAGTGGCCGCCGTGGCCGACCTCCTGGTGCGCGCCGTAGGCAAGCGAGGCCTCGTCCACCTCGAGCGGCGTGAACTCCTCGCGCAGCGTGCGCACGATCTCGAGGTCGATCACGAGCTTCTCGTAGCACGAGACGAGGCCGGACTCGAGCCAGCCCGCGGTGTGCAGGACGACGTTCGCGCCGGCCAGGAACGCCGGAAGCATGGTGTTGAGACCTTCGTACGCGGCCTGCGCGTCGGGCACCTGGCTACTCGTCAGCGCACCGCCGCCCGAGCGCCAAGGCAGCCCGAGGCGGCGCGCGATCTGGCCGCTGCAGAACAGGCCGATCGCCGACTCCGGGCCACCAAAGCCCGGCGAGCCCGACTGCATGTCCGTATGCGAGAGGAACGAGCCGAGCACGACCGGCGTGCCCGGCCGGATGAGTTGCGCGAGTGTCACCCCGGCCAGGGCCTCGGCCGTCTGCTGTACGAGCGCGGCGGGAATCGAGGCCGGCGACATTGCGCCCATGAGCAGGAACGGCGTGATGATCGCGGGCTGTCCGGCGCGCGCGTAGGCGATCAGCGCGTCGAGCATGCGCCCGTCGTAGAGCAGGGGCGAGTTCACGTTCACGACGGTGTAGAGCGATGGCGCCCGCGCCAGGGCGTCCGCGCCTCCGAACACCATCTCGGCCATCGCGAGGGAGTCGAGCGCGCCGGTCAGCGACACCTGGGAGCCGCCGTAGGGCTTGTCGGTGAGTGTCAGCAGCGCCAGCTGCATGTCGAGGTGGCGTGAGTCGAGCGGCAGGTCGTTGGGCTCGACGACGAGGCCACCGGCGGTGTCGAAGTCGTCGTAGACCTGCGCGAGCTTCGTGAAGCGGCAGTAGTCGTCGAAGGTCGCGTCGCGCCGGAGCCCGTTCTCGCGCACGAACGGCGGACCTTGCACGGGCACGAAGACCATCGAGTCGCCGCCCACCTCGAAGCTCCGCTCGGGGTTGCGGGCGTGCAGCGTGAACGTCGACGGGGCCTGCGCGATCTGCTCGAGCACGAAGTCGGCATCCAGGCGCACGACGTCGTCCTCGACGGTCTGGCCGGCCTCGCGGAAGAGCCGCAGCGCCTCGGGATGGTGGAACGCGATGCCGATCTCCTCGAGCAGGCGCCGCCAGCCGCGCTCGATCGTGGCCATGGCGTCCTCGCTGAGCACCTCGTAGCGCGCCATGCGGTTGCGGAACACGGAGGCAGCGTGTCAGGTCACTGCGCGACGAGGGCGCGGATGCGCGGCCAGTCGACAGCCTCGCGCACGCGTGCGGCGATCGCAGAGAGCCGCGCATCGAGGCTCTCGCCCGTCGTCCCAGGCTGGATGCCCGCGCGCACGAACAGCGCGTCGCGGTAGGACGCGTGCTCGAGCAAGCCGTGCGCGTAGCTCGCGCGCACGTTGCCGGTGCGCCAGCCGAGCGGGCCCTCCGGCCCGGACAGCACCGGTGTCGTGGCGGCGCCCGCGATCGTCGCCCCGTGATGGATCTCGTAGCCGTCCATGTGGGCGCCCGTCTCGCTGTCGGCGACCTGCACGAGCCGGGTGGTCTTGCCGGCCTGCAATTCCGTCACGAGGTCGAGCAGGCCCAGCCCGTCCGCCTCGCCGCCACCTTCGACACCGTGGGGATCGCGCACGCTCCGGCCCAGGATCTGCAGCCCGCCGCAGATGCCGAGCACCGGCACGCCGGCGGCTGCGCGCCTGGTGATCGCGCCTGCGATGCCCGTCGAGCGCAGCCACTCGAGGTCGGCCAGCGTGCTCTTGGTTCCGGGGATCACGATCGCGGCCGCGTCCTCGATCTCGGCCGGGCTGCGCACGTAGCGCGCATGTGCACCGAGCGGCGCGAACTCGTCGAGGTTCGCGATCCGGGGCAGGGCGACGATGGCGATGCGCCCTTCTCCGTCCGCGCCCTGCAGTGCGACCCCGTCCTCCTCGGGCAGCGGTATGTCGAGCCAGGGGATCACGCCGAGCGTCGGCACTCCCGTCCGCTCCTCGAGCCAGGCCGGGCCGGGCGCCAGCAGCGAGGCGTCACCCCGGAAGCGGTTGAGCAGGAACCCCGCGAGCAGCCTGCGCTCTGCCTCGGCGAGGCAATGCCAGGTGCCGAGCAGGTGAGCGAACGCCCCTCCGCGGTCGATGTCGCAGCACAGCAGCACGGGCGCGTCGACCTCGAGGGCGACGGCCATGTTGACGATGTCGCCGTCGCGCAGGTTGATCTCCGCCGGGCTGCCGGCGCCCTCGATGACGACGACGTCGTAGTCGGCGAGCAGGCTGTGGAGCGAGTCGCGGACGACGGGCCAGAGTTGCGCGCGGCGCTCGCGCCACGGGAGCTGCGAGAGCGCGAGATCGGCCTCGCCCAGCACGACGACCTGGGAGCGCGTGTCGGCCTCCGGTTTGATCAGCACCGGGTTCATGCGAGCCTGCGGTGCGACGCGCGCAGCCGCCGCCTGCACGATCTGCGCCCGTCCGAGCTCACGACCGTCCGCGGTCACGCCGGCGTTGTTGCTCATGTTCTGGGCCTTGAACGGCGCCACGCGAAGTCCCTCGTCGGCCAGCAGGCGGCAGAGGGCGGCGGTCAGGTAGGACTTGCCCGCGTGCGACGTGCAGCCCTGCACCATGAGTGCTCTACCCACCGGCGACTCCGAGCGCGAGCGCGATGTCGGCCGGCGCGGGGGCGGGCGCCTCGGCGTTGAATGCATAGGAGTCGCGCTTGACGAGCCGCACGCCCAGCGCGCCCGCCATGGCCGCCATCGGCCAGCCGCCGTTGGGGGAGGGAGCGAGCCCGTGGTCGCGCAACGCGACACGCAAGGCCGCACCGCGCTGCGGCGCCCGCGCGGCGATCAGGAGCGCGGTGAGGCGGGCGGGCACGAGGTTCGCAATGTCGTCGGCCCGCGCCGCGGCCCACCCGTGGCGCAGCAGTTCCGGCGTGCGATAGCCCCACATCGCGTCGGCAGTGTTGAGCGCTCGATAGGCCGCCGCGGCAGGCAGCCCGCCCGCGACGTACGCCAGGAGCGGCGCGACCACGGAGTCGCTGAGGTTCTCGGCCAGCGACTGGATGGCGGCCCCCGAGAGCTCGCTCGCGCCGAGCTCCGAGGTGTCGCGGCTCACGAGGTCACGCGCCGCGAGCGTCCGCGCGGCGTCGATGTCGCCCGCCTCGAGCGCCGCGCGCACGCCTTCGACGGCCTCGCAGAGACCGCGCAGGGCAAGCAGCGTGGAGAGGGCTCCGGCCTCACCGAGCAGGGCGGCGCCGCGTGGCAACGTGCCGAGAGCCCGCCGAACCGCCACCGCACAAAGGGCGGAGACCGCAACGACCACGACGACGCCTGCAGTGCCCTCGGCGAGCTCCCCGGCAGCGCTCTGCCCGCGCCAGCGACGACGCGCCGACGAGAGCAGGCTGCCCATGCCCACGACCGGATGCAGTCGCGCAGGCGGCTCACCGACGGCGGCGTCGACCGCGAGCGCGGCGGCTCCGACGAGCACGCGCGCTCTCGCACCCGCCGCCGCTCTCACGCGACGGCTCTCGGGTCGGAGCTCGGGGAGATGGGGTACTCAGTGCCGCGCGAGGGAGTGAGCATACCCTGCGCCCATGGCGCAGGTGACCTGGATCGGGCATGGCACGGTGCTCGTCGATCTCGACGGCGTTCGGCTGCTGACGGACCCGCTGCTGCGCGGCCGCGTCGTGCATCTCCAGCGGCATGCGCCGCTGCCGCCGCCGGAGGATCTCCGTGCCATCGACACCGTCCTGCTGACGCACCTCCATCACGACCATCTCGACCTGCCCTCGCTCCGCAAGCTCGGCCGCCAGGTGCCGCTCGTCGTGCCGCGCGGTTCCGGGCGCATGCTGCTGCGGCGCGGCTTCGACGCCGTCCGCGAGATCGTGCCCGGCGAGGAGGTCGCCGTCGGCTCCCTGACGGTGCAAGCGACGGAGGCGCGCCACTACGGCGGTCGCAGCGTCGCGGGCGTGGGGGCAAAGGGGCCCGCGCTCGGCTACGTGATCACCGGCTCGCGTCGCATCTATCACGCAGGCGACACCGACCTCTTCGACGGCATGCGCGAGATCGGTGCGACCGGCCTGGATCTCGCGCTCGTGCCGATCTGGGGCTGGGGCTCGCGCCTCGGGCCGGGTCATCTGGATCCGCTGAGAGCGGCCCAGGCCCTCGAGCTGCTGACCCCGCGCATGGCGGTGCCCGTCCACTGGGGCACCTACGCCGTCGGGCCCAGGGCACGTCGGCCGCCGCCCTACCTGCGCGCACCACTGGAGCCGTTCCTGGCGGCCGCGCGCGAGCTCGCGCCCTCGGTGAAGGTCGTGGCGCTCGAGCCCGGCGAGTCGGTCGAGCTCTGATCAGTCGAGCACGCGGTCGTCGCGATGGCGGCCGTAGAGCGCCCCGTAGGTCGCCATCAGCGCGCTCATCGCGCTCCGGCCCGCGAGCGCTTGCGTGTCGACGCCCGCGACGGTGCCGGCGAAGTCGAGCGTGCGCTGGATCGCCCAGATCTCGTCGTGCGCGCCGGGCGGGAACATCGTCGCCGGGTCGCCGACCGCGACCCAGCCGATCGGCAGCTCGGCGCCGGCAGGCAACGAGCTGTTCACGTGCAGAACACCGTTGATGCGGATCTCTGCGCCTTCGCCGAGCCGCGAGCCGGGGAACAGCGACGCGCCGGTCGCCACGAACGCCTCGTCGCCGATCGCGGCGCCGTTGACGTGCGCATGCGGCCCCACGAGGACACGGTCGCCGAGCAGCGCGGGATGGCGCGCGCGGCCGCGCACGACGGCGTTCTCCATGACGAGGCAGCCCTCTCCCAGGCGCACCGGGCCGTCCTCGGCCGTGAGCACCGCGCCGAACAGGATGCGGCAGCCGGGCCCAACTTCGACATCGCCGCAGAGCACGGCGGTCGGTGCGATGTACGCGGACGCGTCGACGCGCGGCCGCTTGCCCTCGTGCTCGATCAGCATGTCTCTCCCTTCCGGGCGAGATCATGCCGTCCGCGGCTACCCGCCGGCGACGTCCCGCCGCAGGAAGGTGAGGTACGCGGCCGTCAGCGCAACGGCCGCGTAGATCGCGGAGACCCAGCCGCCGCGCGTGATCGGCTGCCAGTCGATCGGGGTGCGCAGGAAGCCGTGCCAGGCGTCGAACTGCGTCGTCAGCAGATACGGCTTGATCGAGCCGACGCCTGGCAGGATGCCGACCAGCTGCATCAGCAGCGCGATCATCAAGGCGCCGACGACGGCGCCGGCGGAGTTGCGCGTGACGGTCGAGAGCAGGACGCCGATAGCGGTGATGGCGAGCAGCGGCAGCGCATAGACGCCGAGGCTGGCGGCCACGAGCAGCAGCCCGCGCCAGGCCGAGACAGTCGTCCCCGAGAGGCTCGTGATCGGATTGAAGCCCCAGAAGATCGTGGCCTCCGTGAGCGAGACCACGGCCATCGCGGCCAGCGCGAGCAGTGCATAGCTGACGGCCGCGCCGACCTTGGCGGCGAACAACTGCCCGCGCGTCACGCTGCGGGTGAGGATCGTCTTGAGCGTGCCGTTGCCGTCTTCTGCCGCCACGATGTCGCCGGCGACGAGCGACGCGATCAGCGGGAACAGCCAGATCGAGCCGAACGTCAGCAGGACGAGGGGCGCGGCCAGGCCCGAGTCCCGCACGTAGCGGCCGAACGGCACGTCGTTGGGCGAGCCGCTCTGCGCCGCGATCGCGACGACGAAGATCGTGGGGGCGATGATGGCAGCGGCCAGGCCGAGGTACGTGCGCTTCTGGGCCACCAGCTTGCGGAGCTCCCAGCGGTAGACGGTGAGCGTGCGCGGCATCAGGCCACCCGCTCCAGCTCACGCTCGCCGGCAGGCTGGGCGCCTTCCACGGGATCCTCGGTGAGCGCGAAGAACCGCTCCTCGAGCGAGGCCGCGTCCGGCACGAGCGCGCGCAGCGCGATGCCCGCGCCTGCCAGCTCGAGGCTGAGCGCTTCGACTGCCTCCTCGTCACCGCGCAGGCGCAGGCCGTCGGGCGCGACGACGAGGTCGCTGATGCCTGGCCGGCTCGCGCAGATCTCTGCGGCCCGTGCGTCGTCGGACGTCCGCAACAGGTAGCTCCCTGCCGCACTTGCGCGCAGCTCGTCCAGCCGCCCCTCGTAGACGATGCGGCCCGACCGGATGATCGCGACGCGGTTGCAGAGCTCCTCGACCTCGTTCATGAGGTGACTCGAGAGCAGCACGGTGATGCCGCCGTCGGCGAGCGACCGGATCAGCGCGCGCATGTCGCGCATGCCCGCGGGGTCGAGCCCGGTGGCCGGCTCGTCGAGCAACAGGAGACGCGGTTGCCGGATCAGCGCGCCGGCGATGCCGAGGCGCTGCCGCATGCCGTGCGAGTACCCGCCGACGCGGTCCTTGGCGCGACTCGTGAGGTCGACGGTATCGAGCGCCGCATCGATTCGCGTGCGCGCATCGCCACCGTCGAGCGCGGCCACGAGCTCGAGGTTCTTGCGGCCCGAGAGGTACGGGTAGAAGCGCGGCGCCTCGACGAAGCCGGCCACGCCTTCGAGCGCACGCACGCCGTCGACCATCGGATCCCGTCCGAACAGGCGTGATTGACCGGACGTGGGCCTGATCAGACCGAGCAGCATGCGGAGCGACGTCGTCTTGCCCGCGCCGTTGGGACCGAGATAGCCGTAGACGTCGCCGGCCTCCACCGTCAGATCGACGTGATCGACCGCCTTGATCTCGCCGTATGTCTTGACGAGGCCGCGTGCCTCGACGACGGCGCTCACCCGAGCACCTCGCGCAGCGCGGCCTCGGCGGCGTTCGGAGGCAGCGAGCCGACCAGCGTGGTGCTGAGGCCGGCGCGCTCGACCGAGATCAGCGTGCCGAGCGCCGTCGGCAGCTCGTGTCCGGTCGCGCCGTCGATCGTGACCGAAGGCAGGCCATCGAGTGGGCTCGTGCCCGTGCCGGCCTTCGGCGCCGAGCGCTCGAGCACCGCGATGGCGCCGAGGCCCTGCCCGTAGGTGACGAGCACGCTCGGGTGCGTGCCGTCGCTCAGGAGGCGAACGCCTGTGCGCGGCAGGCCGACGAGCGTGTCGGGAGCGGCGAGGGTGAACGGCACGGCAGCCTGGACGGCCTGGAGCCCTTCGACCGCGGAGTGTCCGCCATCCTTGCCGCCGACGTGCAGCGGCGAGGTGAGGTCGACGACCTTCGCGCCGGCCGGCGCCGAGACCGCGAGGGTGCTCGGATCGACGCTGCCGTAGCTGATGTCGGTCACCTCGAGGGCGAGCACGGGCGTGTCGCTCCCGGCCGCCGTGACGGCGATCCGCAGCGGGATGCCGTTGACCGCATCCCAGGCGATCTCGGCCTGGCCGAGCAGCCCGGCGTCGTGCTTGGGCGTGATCGAGACGTTGTACGCGGGCTGTCCGGCCTGCGTCGTCGGCTGCGCCCCCGACGTGGTCGCCTGCTCGGCCAGCCGCTGGAGCGCGGACGAGATCTCGGCGACGCTCGGCGCGCCGTGGTCGGGGGTCGGCTGCGAGCCGGTGCTGTCCGCCGAGCCCACGTTCGCGCGGTAGACGGTGTTGCTCGATGCGTCGTAGATCGACAGGCGGCCGTCGCCGTAGGTGACCTGCGCGTCGCCTGCATCCGACTGCAACTCGAGCCGAACGCGACCGCCCGAGATCCAGAGCCGGCCGGTTGCGCCCGAGAGCAGCGGAGAGCCAGTACCGAGGGCGCCGCTGGCGATGAGGTTGTTCGTGAAGCGGATGCGTGCCGTCACGCCTGCCGGCTTGGGTGCGACGAGCGCGTCGTGGATGGCCACGTCCAGCGCCTTGGGCGGGGGCGGGCTGCCTCCGCCGCCGGCCGCGCCGGCGACCGCCACGCCACCGGCGATCACGGCGACTGTGAGTGCGAGGCCGGCGATCAGCCGGCCGGTGGATGTCGTTCGGAGGAAGTTCACGGGGTAGCTCCTTTGAGTCCGTCGACCGATGTCTAACGGCGACTCGTGAGAGCTTTCTGAGAGTTACTCCGAGGCAGGCAGGTCGAGCGTGAATGAGGAGCCCGAAACGCTCACGCTGCCGCCGTGGCGCTCCGCGGTCGCGCGCACGATGGCGAGACCGAGCCCCGCGCCCGCCGGGCGATCGGGGCGACTCGCCCGCCAGAAGCGCTCGAACGCGTGCTCGGCGTCCTCGCCGCTCAGTCCCGGGCCGTCGTCGCTCACGGTGACGCGTGCCCGGTCGCCCTGCCGGCGCACGGCGATCCTGACGGCGCCACCCTCCGGCCCGTGCAGGAGTGCGTTCTCGACCAGGTTGCCGACGGCGCGGGCGAGCGCATCCGCATCTCCGCGCACGGTGACGGCAGCGGGCGCATCGACGGTCACACGACCGCCGGCGCGGTCGAGCGCGAGCCGGTCGAGGCGCACCGGCTCTGCATGGCCGGCGCCGGCCGCATCCTCGCGGGCGAGCGCGAGCAACTCGTCGAGCAGGCGCGCGAGTCGCGCGGCGTCGCCCTCGATGTCCGCGAGCACCTCGGCGTCGGCGCCGTGCTGCGCGATGTACGCGGCGTTGCCCCGCAGAGCGGTGAGCGGGGTTCGCAGCTCGTGCGAGGCATCGGCGACGAAGCGGCGCTCGGCCTCGCGCGCCCGCTCCAGGGAGGCGAGCATCGCGTTGAGCGTCTCCGACAGCGCACCGACCTCGTCGCGCGCGTCGGCCGGGGGCAACCGGCGCGTCGCGTCGCCCGTCTCCGCGATTGCGCCGGCGGCGGCGGAGAGATCCGTCAGCGGCCGCAGCGCCCGCCGGGTCAGCAGCAGGGCGATTGCAACTGCGAGCACCGCTGCGGCGATCGCGGCCAGCAGCACGAGCGCCCGCAGCCGGTGTGCGGCGTGCTCGTCCTCCTCGGTGCCTGTGGCGACGAGCACGGCGCCGCCGGCGGCAGGCCCGGTTCCGACACTCGCGAGCGGTGCGCGATAGAGGCGCACGGGAGCGTTGCCGAGCTTGGCGTCGGAGTAGTGGGCGCGTCCGCTGGCGATCACGCCGGCGATCTCGGCGCGCGTGCCGAGCACGCCCCCGCCGAGCGAAGCCGAGCGAGCGACGATGCGGCCCCGGCGATCCACGACCTCGACGAGCAGCCGCCGGCCGCCGACGCGGCCCTCGAGTGCGCCGGGCGCGGTCAGCAGCGCCGGCGCCGATGCGCTCAGCTGTGCAACCTGCGTCGCTCCTGCTCGCAGCGCCGCGTCGCGCGAGGAGGCCTGCTCGCGCTCCGACAGCGCGACGGCGGTGATGCCGAGCAGCACGGTGGCGAGGGCGATCGCGGCGCCTGCCGCCAGCGCGACGCGCACGCGCAGGCTTGCGGGCTTCCTCATGGCTCGAGCACGAACCCCACCCCGCGCACCGTCCGGATGAGCGGGGGATCGCCGAGCTTCCGGCGCAGGTAGGCGACGTAGCGATCGACGGCGTTGGCCGTCGCCGCGCCGCCGGCCCAGACGTGGTCGAGCGCCTGATCGCGGGAGACGACGGCGCGCGCGTTCCGCAGCAACAGCTCGAGCAGGTCGCACTCGCGCGGGGTGAGTGCGAGATCGCGCCCCGCGCGCGTGGCCGAGCGCATGCGGAGATCGAGCGTGACGTCCCCGACGCTCAGCAGGTCACCGGCCGTCTGGCCGCGCCTCAGCAGTGCGCGCACGCGGGCGAGCAGCTCGTCGGTCGCAAACGGCTTGACGAGGTAGTCGTCCGCGCCCGCGTCCAGTCCGGCCACGCGGTCGGCAACGGCGTCGCGCGCCGTCAGCAGGAGGATCGGAACGGCGTCGCCCTTGCCGCGCAGCCGCCTCGCGACCCCCAGCCCGTCGAGGCCCGGCATGGAGACGTCGAGCAGGATCACGTCCGGGGACGAGCGCTCGATCTCGACGAGCGCGCCGCCGCCGTCGGAGGCGAGCGCGACCGCGTAGCCCTCCGCCTCGAGCGATCGAGCGAGCATGCGGCGGACGCCGGCGTCGTCGTCCACGATCAGCACGCGCGAGGTCGGTCTCACGAGCTGGAGTCTGCCCGAGACCCGCACCCGGGACGCACCGAGCCCCGGAGGCGCGTGGCCTGCCGGGGCTCGGGGAGCCGGACCGTTCTGGGGGAGGAGCCGGTTGGTTCAGGCGGTGGCGGGCACCGCGGCGGGCGGGGGGCCGCCCGGGCCGCCGTGGCCGCCCGTGTGCACCTCGTTGACCTCTTCGTCGAGGCGCGCGGGCAGATCGGTGAGGATCTTGTCCTCCTGGGCCTGCGTGAGCCTGCCGGCCGTCACCGCGGCATCGAGGTCCGTCTTGGCGGCGGTGGACAGGGCCGTCTTGAGCCCGTCGACGGTCTTGCCATTGGCGGTCGCGACTGCTGCCAGCGTCTTACCCGCGTCCAGCTGCGTGCGCAGATCGCTCGCCGAGATGCCGATGTACGTGGCGGCGGCATCGAGCGAGACGGGTCCGCCGCCCGGTCCGTCGTGGCGATGACCAGGCCCGCCGGGGCCGCCGCCCAGGGCGAACAATGGCGCGTCGGCCTTGGCCAGGCGTGCCTCGATGGCCGTCGCCTGCGCCTTCGTGAGGGTGCCCGCGGTGACCTTGGCCTCGATCTGGTCGACCATCGCCTTCTTGATGGCGGCCGTGAGGTCTGCCGTGCTCACGCCCAGCTGGCCCGCCGCATCGGCGGCGATGGCCTGGGTCTGCGCCGCGGGAGTGTCGCCGGAGCGGGAGGCTGCAACTGCAGCACCGCCGCCGCCCAGCGCTGCGAGTCCCACGGCGCCGATTGCAGCGCGCCGTCGCAACTTGCCTCCAGGGGTCCTGATGACATTCATCGGTGGTTCCTTCCGTCGTCGCTTTGTCCGATGAGCCCATCTGACCAGCGGCGTGTAAGAGCAGCGAAAGAGCCCGGTAGGAGATCGCGTAGAGTCGCCTCGTGCCCGTCGCCGCTCCGATCGACGAGTGCCTCTCGGTCGTCGACGGGCGGCTGCAGATCGAGGGCTGTGACGTGGCGGGCCTCGCCGAGCGCTTCGGCACGCCGCTCTCGGTCGTCTCCGAGGATCATCTGCGCCGCAACGCGCGCCGCTTCTCGCGCGCCCTCACGGCCGCCTGGCCGGAGGGCCCGGCGCGCGTGCTCCCCTCGATCAAGGCCAACTACACGCTCGCCGTGCGCAGCGTGTTGACGCAGGAAGGGCTCGGCTGCGACGTCTTCGGGCCGGCGGAGCTGCACGCCGCGCTGGCCGGCGGGGTGCCGCCGCCGCTGATCTCCGTCAACGGCACGGGCAAGACCCGGGCACTGCTCGCGCAGGCCGTCGGCATCGGCGCGCGCATCACGCTCGACAGCGTCCGCGAGATCGAGGTCGTGCGCGCCGTCGCGCGCGAGCTCGGGCGCACGGCCCAGGTGCGCTTCCGGATGCGACCGCGCTATCTCGCGCTGCAGCAGCGGTCGGACTTCTCGGAGGCATCCGTCTACGAGACCGCGCAGGAGTACAAGCCCGGCATCCCGACGGACGAGCTGATCGCGGCGGGCCGCGCTGCGCTCGAAGCACCCGAGCTCGACGTGCTCGGCCTCATGTCGCACCTCGGCCGTCACCGCAGCGACGCCGAGACCTGGCGGCAGTACGCGGCCAGTGCCGGCGAGACCATCGCCGAGCTCGCGGAGGCGTGGGGCGGCTGGCAGCCCCGCGAGCTCGATCTCGGGGGCGGCTACGCGGCGCCGCGCGACCCCAACCGCTGGGTGCCCGGCGGCGATCCCGCGGCCTCCCTGGCGCCTCCCGTCGAGGAGGTCGTCGAGGCGCTCGCGAGTGGGCTGCGCACCGGCATCGCCGGGCGCGTGCCGCTCGACGGCGTGGCGCTGGAGATCGAGCCCGGGCGCGCCCTGCATGCCGATACGGGCATCCACGTCACGCGCGTCGTCAATCTCAAGCAGCAGCGCGAGCCACTCGCGTGGCGCTGGGTCGAGACCGACACGACCGAGATGTTCCTGCTCGACCTGCTGGTCGAGCACTGTCATTTTCCCGTCGTCGCGGCGACGCGGATGTCCGAGCCGCCGGGGCAGCCGGTGGACGTCGTCGGCTGCTCCTGTGGCTTCGACCTGCTGGCGCGGCAGGTGCGCCTGCCTGCCGTGGAGCTCGGCGACACGCTCGCCTTCCTCGACACCGGGGCGTACGAGGACGCCTGCGCGGCCAACTTCAACGCCCTGCCCAGGCCGGCGATCGCTCTCGTCAGCGGCGGCGAGGCCGTGATCGTGCGGCGTGCCGAGACGATCGACGACGTCTTCGCGCGCGACGTCGTGCCGGAGCGGCTGCGCCCGTGACCGTTCGCGGAATCGATCATGCGGGCGTCACGGTCGCGAGCCTCGAGGCCGCGCTCCACTTCTACCGCGACCTGCTGGGGCTCCGCGTGACCGACCAGGGCGAGGACGGAGGCCCCGAGCTGGACGCCATGACCGGTCTGAGCGGCGTGCGCATCCGTTACGCCGAGCTCGATCTCGGCGCGGGTCAGCTGCTCGAGGTGATCGAGGCGATCGAGCCCGCCGGCACGCGCCTGGAGCAGCGGCCCGTCGACCCGGGGGCGGCGCATCTGGCACTGCGCGTCGACGACGTCGACGCGGTCTGCGCGCGCCTCGCCGGCGCCGGCGTGACGGTGCCCGGCCGGCCGACGACCATCACGGCGGCCGGGCCATGGCAGGGCGCGCGCTGCGTTTACGTGGAAGACCCCGACGGCCGCACCGTCGAGCTTGTGCAGCGCCCTGCTTGACATTCCGCGACTCGCGCAAGAAACTCCCACGTCCGGCCGCAAGAAGCGGTGGTCTGCGGCCTTTTTCATTCCTGTTGAAGGAGGACGTATGGCTTCTTCGGAGAGTGGCGAGGGCGGGGTCCGCATGCGACGGGACCTCAACGTCTACGAGGCGATCGGCATCTCGGTCGCCCTGATGGCGCCGAGCTTCGCGCTCAACGCCAACCCCCAGGGCATGGTCGGCGCCGTCGGGCGCTCCATTCCCCTGGCATTCCTGCTCGCAACGGTCGGCGTGCTGCTGATCGCGTACTCGTTCGTGCGCCTCTGCCGGCACTTCAACCACGCCGGCTCGGTCTACGGGCTGATCGGCGCGACGCTCGGCCCGCGGGCAGGCGCGGTCGCGGCCTGGGGACTGCTTTTCACGTACATCACCTACGGCCTCGGCACGCTCTGCGCGTGTGGGCATTTCATCGGCACGTTCCTCAACGACACGGGCATCTGGGTCAACCCGCCCCTGTGGTCGATGTTCCTGTTCGGCGCGATCGTGGCGATTCCCGTCTTCTTGCTGGGCTCGCGGCCGGCGCGCGTCGCGACGCGCGCGCTGCTGTCGATCGAGGGCATCACCGTCGCACTGATCGTCGTGGTGGCGGCCGTCGTGCTGATCAAGATCATCACCGGTGACACGCCGGGCAATCAGAGCTTCACGCTCAGCGTCTTCAACCCGCCCTCCGGCGTCGACGCCAACGCGCTCTCGATCGGTCTCGTCTTCGGGTTCCTCTCGTTCGCCGGATTCGAGGCCGCGGCGTCGCTCGGCGAGGAGACGCGCAAGCCCCGCCACGACATCCCGCGCGCAATCCTCGGGACGGCCATCTTCGGCGGCATCCTCTACATCATCGTCACCGCGATCGAGGTCATGGGCTTCGGCACGGACAAGGCCGGCCTCGACGCCTTCGCCTCGTCGGGCGCCCTCTTCCAGACGCTCAGCAGCATGTACCTGACGAGCTGGATCGGCGACCTCATCACCGTCGGCATCATCTTCAGCGCGGCGGCCTGCGCGCTGGCCTGTTTCGTGGCCGCCTCTCGACTCGCCTACGCGCTCGCGCGCGACGCGTTCCCGCGTAGCTCGGTCGCGAAGCTGTCGAGGCGCGACGACTCGCCCGTGGTCGCGCTCGGCCTGGTGATGGCGGTGGCGCTCGTGGTCGGGATCTTCTACCGCGTGGTCGCGGGCGACGACGGCACGAAGGATCCGTACACGCTCTACTTCTACGCTGCGACCGCCGGCACGATCGCGTTGCTCGTCGCCTACGCGATGGTCACGCTCGGAGCGATCCGCTTCCTGTTCTTCGCGGGAGTCCGGCGCGTGGCGGCCTGGGAGATCGTGATGCCGATCGCCGCGCTCGTGGTCGTGGGCTACGTCGTGTATCGCCAGATGGATCCCGACGGCGTCGGCCCGAGCTCGCTCTGGAACACCTCGATCGGCCTGATCGTGCCCGCCATCGGCGTCCTCGGCGCACTGGCCCTGCCGGGCCTCGCGTCGAACTTCGGGCGGCACCTCAGCGAAGACGAGGGCATGGGCGCCGCGGTGCCCGCCGGCGACTGAACGCCCTGTGCGACCGGGTCAGGCACGCAATCGTCGTGCCTGACCCGTTTTGTTCGCCCTACGCCTGGGTGTCGGCGCCGCTGACGCCCCAGGTATCCGCGACGAGGTAGCCCTCCGGGAACGGGTCGGAGGGGTCGACCAGGTACTGATGCAGGCCGGTGATCCAGGCCGATCCGCGCACGGCGGGGATGATGCCGTCGCGCTCGCCTACGCGCGCCTCGGCCACGATCCGCCCGTCGAACACCGAGCCGATCACGGAGGCATGCGACATCGCGTCGCCTGGTTGCATGAGGCCGCGAGCGTGCAGCGCGGCCATGCGCGCGCACAGGCCCGTGCCGGTCGGGCTGCGGTCGAGACGGCCGGGCGCAACGATCACGGCATTGCGGGTGACTGCGCCGACGCCCTGCCAGGGCGCTGCGATCTGGACGAT
>Ga0207683_10000920_pt1 | contig 27089 bp, 22 predicted proteins | sample KBSM73metaG_FD_184333 | JGI IMG/M metagenome (GOLD analysis project Ga0207683, IMG submission 184333) | Miscanthus rhizosphere microbial communities from Kellogg Biological Station, Michigan, USA - KBS M7-3 metaG (SPAdes) (version 2) | ecosystem: Host-associated > Plants > Roots > Rhizosphere >... | reverse complement strand
CTTCGGGTCGAACGGCTGCTTCGTGTCGCGGTCGGCGACGAGCTCGAGGCCGGCGAGTAGGCCCATGCCGCGCACGTCGCCGATCACGGGGTGGCGGCGGGCGAGCTCGCGGAGCCGATCGAAGAGGTGCTCGCCCTGAACCGCGGCGTTCGCCACCAGGCCATCGCGCTCGATGATCGAGAGCACCGCCAGGCCGGCCGCGCAGCAGACCGGATGGGTGTCGAAGGTGAAGACCGTGTCCACCTATCCGCCCGAGGGTCTTTTCACCAAGGATCCGGAAACAATAGCACGACAACTTGCCTCAAAAAAGGTATCGCCGAAGGGGCCGGGATCAGGCATGAGGATGCTGACCTACTTCGTTAATAGAGCGGGCAAAGGCCTGAGCGCGACGAGAAGGAAAAAGCTCGAAAGAGCGAAGGAACTGCTCGCCAAGCGCGTTAAGGATGCGAAAGAGAAAGACCGGAAGCGGGTCGCCTAGCCCTTGACGGAAACTCGAATGAAGCTAAATCCGGAACCCAATTTGGCTTGAATGACAGTTCAGCAGTTTTTTGGAAACCTGACCCGTGCTCCCACATCCAATGCCTTAAGCGATTGACACTCGTCCAGGTAGAGCGTCGAGAGCCTGACATTCTCAACAGATCGCAGTCTTACAAAAGTGCTGGATTGTCGTCTCGCCTTGAGTTCTGTGCGCCGATTGGTCGGGCACTGCTTCGGGGTCCATGAGAGTGTGTCGCAACTGGATGAAGCATCCAATCCATTTGTGGGGAGAAGAGTATGGGTCGGGTAGCGAACATAATATATGGTGACAAAGACCCTCGCGCTCATGCCGTCACCTTTCCTCGGACTCCGGAAGCCCCCGGAAAGCAGTTCGCATTTCTTCTATTTCTGCTGGTCGTGTGCACTTGCTTTTCCGCGGTGGCGCAAACTACGCACTCGCAGGTGGACGTTCCCCGCGGCCTCGCAGCCCAGCAGGCGCTTTCTCTCGCATTGCGCAGTGCGGTCGAGGCGGCGTCATCGGACAGCCATGCCGTGGCAGAAAGTGACGACAATGCCCGGAGAGTAATTGTCATAGGATTTGTGGGAGGGTTTGTTCGGCGCAATGACCGTAAACATCCCGAAGTGCTGTTTGCCGAGCATCTTCAAGAACATTATGGCTCCGATATTCATGCGGCGGTGTTTGGAAATCATCACGGCAAGAAAGCTCTTCAAGAAATCCTGCGCCTCCTCGACAGCAATGGAAACGGCGCCATCTCGTCTGATGAAAAAGAAGGCGCGAAAATCATCCTCTATGGACACAGCTGGGGTGCTACGGAAACGGTGGTCATCGCCCGAGAGTTAGGCAAGAGGAGCATTCCGGTTCAACTGACAATTCAGGTGGACAGCGTTGCAAAACCGGGCCGTGACAATTCGATGATCCCCGCAAACGTGGTAAAAGCGATCAATCTCTACCAGTCGGGCGGGCCGCTTCATGGACGCGCAAAGATATTCGCAACCGACCCGGCTCAAACAACGATTATCGGAAACCTTCATATGACTTATGACGGCCACTCGATTAATTGCGATAACTATCCCTGGTATGCTCGAGTGTTTAACAAGCCACATCACGAAATTGAGAATGACCCAAGGGTTTGGACCATTGCAGCATCGCTTATCGATTCCGAAGTCGTTAGCGCGAACCTGACGGCCCAGGAAGATGCTGCGCATCCTCATGAACTGAAACAGCCGCAGATTACGCTCTCTGAAGCACGTTCGACGCAGTGATCAGGATGCTCCGAGGGCGGCTAAAGACACGGACGAGTTCCTCCAGCGCTTTGAACTGGTCATACGAGCCCTTTTTGATGATGAGGCCGGCTTGAAAATAATCCGACCGAGTAATCAGGATCAATGCCTGTCCGTAGTTCACATTCCCGAGTACATTCGCCCAATCGTGCTTGCATTTCGATCGGGTCATTGTCCATAAACACAACTCGTTTAGACGTTAGTTGATTGAATGGTTTGTAAAATCGCCTGGACAATTGCTGCGGGGGTAGGAGGACAACCATTCACATAATGATCGACGGGGATGACATCTGCGATAGCGCCCCTACTCGCGTAGCTCTTGCCAAAGATCCCGCCACAAGCGCCACAGTCTCCTACGGCAACGACTAACTTTGGGTCAGGGACAGCATCAAATGTTCTCTTCAGCGCTTCCTCCATGTTCACCGAAACGGGACCGGTTACAAGAAGCAAATCGGCGTGCCGGGGGCTTGCGACAAACTTGATGCCGATCCCTTCGATGTTGTAATACGGATTGTTGAGGGCCTGGATCTCGAGCTCGCATCCATTGCAGGATCCGGCATCGACATGGCGAATGCATAGAGCACGTCCAAGAATTCTCCGAATTGCCTGCTGGACCTCGCCAGTCGGAACGTCGGCCTTGGAAACCTGCGGCACTTCTTCAGTCAAGATCCCCGTGCGAATCATCCGTGAGAGGGTGTTGATCATTTGAGCCTCAAGTGTCCTGTCCGCTGTAGGACAAGTTGAAGGACTTGTTGATTAAGGGGAAATCGGGCACCAGATTCCCCATGACGGCATACTCCAGGAGAGGCCAGTTCTGCCACGACGGATCGTGTGGATGGCATCTCCGAATCGCTCCACTTGGGCCGGATTCAAGAGCTATCAGCACCGGCCCGCGCCACGCTTCGATGAGGCCCAGGCCAAGAACGTCTGGCTCAGCGTCGGGAACACAGCTGCGAATATCGCCACCCGCAAGGTTCGCAACCAGTTCTCGACAAACACACAGCGACTCAAGGAGCTCGTCGAAACGGACCGCGACACGCGCGGCGACATCGCCTGAGGATTGCGTGGACCCTTTCACCCTAATCTCGCTGTAGGGCGGCCAGGGGCAGTCTATCCGCAGATCATGAGGAATTCCGGACCCTCGAGCTGCCAAGCCCGTGGCGTCGAGTTTCCACGCCATTTCCTGAGTCAGAATTCCCGTCTCGCGAAAGCGGTCCTGCACACCCGCATGATTGTCGTAGGTATTCCGCATGCCGACGACATCGGTTTCGAGCGCTCGGTAGCGGTCGAGAAACGATCTTGGAGCGTCGTCGGACAAATCGCACGCTACTCCGCCCGGCGCCACGAAATCCATTAGATAACGAGCACCGAAGCAAGCCTGGTTGGTCCGCAACAGGTCTTCTTTCATACGTGAGAACTGGGTCAGTCCAAAAGCGAAGCCGGCGTCGTTACCAAGTGCACCGAGGTCGCCGAGATGATTCGCTATTCGCTCATGTTCGAGAGCAAGCCCACGCAATTGGATGGCTCGCGCGGGGCAAGTGGTGTGTGTGATCGCCTCCAATGCCGCGCAATACGCCCACGAATACGCCACCGCGGAATCGCCCGAGATGCGTGCAGCCAGTTTGTGGCCATCTTTTTGGAGTAAAGCCTCAAATCGCTTTTCAATTCCTTTGTGCTTGTAGCCCAGGCGTTCTTCGAGCCGCAGCACCTTTTCTCCAACTACGGAGAATCGGAAGTGTCCCGGCTCGATGGTGCCGGCGTGCACCGGCCCCACAGGAATCTCATGGACTCCGTCTCCTTCAACCTGGATAAACGGATACGGTTCGGACAAAACTGGGAACTGATTGCTGCCGTTGAAGCCCCGCCGGAGGGGGAATACATCCTCTGGCCATCCGCCGTGCCGCAGCCACCCGCGGTGGTCTGTCTCCATGCTCCTAACACCCGTCAAATCGAAGATGGCACGTTCCATTCTCAAAGCGCTTGGGAAGAACTCTGCCACACTCGGATAGGTTGGCTTGCTTCCGCCTTCCATCGCGTGCTCGACAACGGCCACGCCATCGGCTTGAAGGTACGCGGCAAATACCCGAAAATGTCCATCGCGATCTCGATCGTCTGTGCCCCAGAGGGTCAACAGTCTGCCGCCCGCGGAGCGCACCGCCTTCGCTACTTGATGCCACTCGAGAGCGCCGGTTCTTTTATGGCGGCACTGCAGATTAGACGGCAGTGCGTTCGTGCCTTCTTTGAACTCAGGAGTCATAGAATCACCCGATCAACCGCGCGGCGGCGCGATACCACTCAGCCAGCGCCGGAGGAATATAGAGCCCCAATACCAGGACCATGGCCAAATGAACGAACACCGGCACCAATGCCGGCGAGTGCGGCAATTTGGGTGCGTCGCTCTCGCCGAATACCATAGGTTGCACTTTCATGAAGATTCCGGCAAATGCAACTCCAAGTGCGATGAGAAGAAACGGCGTAGCCCATGGGTGCTCCCGCATTGCAGTCGTGAGAATCAGGAACTCGCTCGCGAATACACCAAACGGGGGCATGCCGAGAATGGCGAGTGATCCAAGCATCAAGCCCCACCCAATCGTAGGGCTGATCCCAACAAGGCCTCGAATTCCGTCCATCTCTTGCGTGCCAGCGGTTTGAGATGCGTGACCGGCCGTGAAGAAGATCGACGATTTCGTGAGCGAGTGAACCGTCATGTGCAGAAGGGCGGCGAAATTAGCTACGGGTCCACCAAGACCGAATGCGAAGGTAATGATACCCATGTGTTCGATGGATGAGTAGCCGAAGAGACGCTTGATATCACGTTGTCTCCAAAGGAAGAATGCTGCCAGCACAGCAGACAATAATCCAAAAGCCATCAGCATCCGGCCCGGCATCAAGGGACCGATCGAGCCGACGGCCAGCACCTTGCAGCGGATCACGGCATAAAGGGCAACATTCAAGAGGAGACCGGAAAGGACGGCAGATACTGGGGTCGGGCCTTCCGCGTGCGCATCTGGGAGCCAGTTGTGGAGCGGCGCCAATCCGACCTTGGTTCCGTATCCAACGAGCAGGAAGACGAATGCGAGTCCGATGACAGTAGGTTCCAGATCGGCCTTCGCTGCGTTCAGGTGCGTCCAGAGCAATGCTGTCATGCCTTGGCGTCCGAGCGTGCGCTCTGCGGCAAAGTAGAGAAGGATCGTACCGAAGAGTGCCTGTGCGATGCCCACACCACACAGAATGAAATATTTCCAGGCCGCTTCCAGACTCGCCTTGGTTCTGTAGAGCGAAACCAACAGCACGGTTGAAAGTGTGGCGGCCTCCATCGCAACCCAGACTATCCCCATGTTGTTGGTAAGCAGCGCGATGAACATTGCAGTCATGAAGAGCTGGTACATGCTGTGATAAAGGCGCAGGCGCCTGGCATTAAGCCGCCCATGATGTTCCTCGATACGCATGTAGGGCCTCGAGAAGATTGCGGTCGTGAAACCGACGAAAGCGGTCAGCGCCACGAGGAAGACATTGAAAGAGTCCACAAAGAATTGCTCGTGCCCAACCAGTAGAGGTCCGTAACGAACAATCCTAGCCACGAGGAGAGAAGCGGCAAGCAGCGTGGCGAGGCTGACCCCTACATTTACTTCTGCCGCAAAACGACGGGCACCGAAAACCGCCAGGAGAAATGTCCCCAGCAACGGCATCCCTAAAACGAACCAAAGTTCCACTGTTACTCCTCCCTCAGAGACTCAAGGTGATGCAGGTCGAGGCTGTCGAATTGTTCACGAATCTGAAAGAAGAAGATTCCGAGAATAAAGACCGCAACCAGGAGATCGAGTGCAATGCCCAACTCGATCACCATAGGCATTCCGTAGGTGGCACTGGTTGCAGCCAGGAAGAGACCGTTTTCCATGGCAAGAAATCCAATCACCTGGGTAACGGCCTTGCGCCGCGTGATCATCATGAGGAAGGAGAGCAGAATGACAGCAAGAGCAATGCCGATCGTATGTCGGGTGACGGTTGTGGCGAGGAGGCTGATTGGCTGGGCGAGGCCAAACGCGAAGATCACAAGCACCAGCCCGACGAGCATGGTAATCGGAATGTTGACCAGGCGCTCATTGTCCCATTGGGCTCCAAGCCTCTTGATCAGTGTATGAAGAATCAAGGGCAGGGTGATGACCTTGAGGATTAGTGTGAGCGCTGCAGAAAAATAGAGCTCGGTTAGCCCGGCTTCGTGCGCAACCAGGGATGTTGAAAGGAACAGGATCGCGCCTTGCCATGCGAAAAGTGTGATCAGTTGCTGCGTTCGCCGCGTGGACAACATGGCAAACGAGATGAGCAGCATGCACGCAGCAAGAAGATTCAGCAATTGGACATCCAGATGGGATCTAAGCACCTGTGTTCCCTCCCAACAGAAGGTGAACGAGTAACCCAAGGACGGCGATCAGAAAAGCCATCGCCATGAACTCGGGAGCTCGGAAGATTCGCAGTTTCGCTGACACGGATTCAATAAGGGCAAGCATCGCTCCGCAGAGAGCGAGTTTCACAACGAGCGTGACAAGTGCGATCAGAACCGCACCTACGGTCGCTCCGTGAATCGCGATGCCCCAGGGCAGAAACAGCGCAATTCCTATGCATGCATAATTGAAAAGCTTGAGGCTCGATGCCCATTCGATCAAGGCAAGGTGCCGCGCCGAGTATTCAAGCACCATGGCCTCGTGGATCATCGTGAGTTCGAGGTGCGTGGTTGGATTATCGATGGGAATACGCGCATTTTCGGCCAGCAGAACCATGACAAACGCAATAGCGGCAAATACTACGCTGGGATCGATCGCCGATGGATGCGTAGCGTAGTTGTCGACCATGCCTGTGAGTGCGGTGGTTCCAAAGAGGAGAAAGGCATTGAAGAAGACCATCAGGATCGCGGGTTCAGCAAGGAAGCCGATCATCATTTCGCGGCGGGCCCCGAGCGTTCCAAACGCGGTTCCAACGTCCATCGCCGCAAGCGCCTGAAACACTCTCGCGGTAGCAAAGAGCCCGATCAGTGCAATGGCATCGGCCGCATGCGCAAAGGGCAGATCCGTCACAACCGAAGGAATGATCGCCGCGGCGAGGACCATGGTCCCAAAGAGCACGTAGGGAGCAGTGCGAAACAGCCGAGACGCATTCTCAGCCAGTACCGCATCCTTGTGGAAGAGCTTGCGCAACATGCGATATGGCTGCGTCAAGGGTGGCGCGGTCCGGTTCTGCATCCAGGCGCGGCATTGCGCGATCCAACCGGAAAACAGAGGCGCCAGCGCGATGGCGAGAAGGACCTCTCCGAATTGCCAGACGAATGCGACTCCCCTCATAGCACGAACACCAGCAAGCCAAGTAACGTGAGGAAACTGTAGAGCAGGTAGAACGCGAGTCGTCCACCCTGCAGAAAGCTGACCGCATCCGCCAATCGCTGCACTGCGGCGGCGATGGGCTTGTAGAGCGCTCGCCAGAAGCGGTCTTCAATGTAAACGCGGTACCGAGGCGTCAGATCTGATGCGGAGGGAAGATCTCGCTCCATCCAGAAAAACGCGCCGAACATGTGTCGGATCGGTTGGCCGAATCCTTCAGCAGTGTCCTGCATGCGGGACGTTTGCCAGGGATACCCACAATCCCAAGCAGGTGTTCTTCGCATGCGACCGTGTGCGATAAGGCGCACCGCGAGGAACGTCACTCCTACAACGCAGAGGATGACCGCAAGAAAAACCCATCCACTGTAGGAAGCCTGCTCCGGCGCAATCGGGGCAATACGCCAAACGGAAGGGTCCGAAGCAATTGTCTGCCCAAGGAGCATTCCAGTGGTCTTTCCGGCTGCGTGCAGCGCGAGTTGCGGCTGCACGCCAATTGCGACACAACCGGCGGCGAGCCATGCCAGTCCGATACGTTCCAGCCAATTCGCATCATGGGCTTCGGACAACAATGTCTCGCGGGGCTGCCCGAGAAAGATTACGCCATAGAACTTGACCATGACATACGCTGCGAGAGCGACCGTAAGCGCCAGTGCCGCCGCCCCGAGTGGAATCAGCATGTTGATGAATGCATGAGGCAGCTGCGGAGTATAGAGAAACGACTGCAACAGCAACCACTCCGACACGAAGCCGTTAAGCGGAGGCAAACCCGCGATAGCCAAGGTACCGATCAGCGCCAGTCCAGCAACCCACGGCATGGGGCGAATCAGGCCGCCGAGTTTGCCGAGACTACGATGCCGCGTAGCGTGTAAAACACTGCCGGTAGCCAGAAACAACAGGCTCTTGAAGAGCGAATGATTGAGGGCATGGATGAGTGCCGCGGCCAGCGCCAGTGCGGCGTAGAGACGCATATTGCTAGCCGCGAACAGGATGGACAGCCCAATGCCGGTAAAGATCAGTCCGATATTCTCAATCGAGGAGTAAGCCAGCAAGCGCTTCATGTCTGTCTGAACTGCGGCAAAAACTGCACCGTACAAAGCCGAGAAGATGCCGAGTGTAAGGACTACGACTCCCCATCGCCAGGACTGAACATGCAAGAGATCAAACGTGATTCGCAGCAACCCGTAAATTGCTGTCTTGAGCATCAGACCGCTCATCATTGCCGAGACCGGAGAAGGCGCTGCAGGATGCGCTTCCGGCAGCCATACATGCATTGGCACGAGTCCCGCCTTCGCTCCAAAACCGAGAAGCGCCAATGTAAAAGCAGCCGTTGCCCAGAACGGCGTCAAAGACGCGCTGCGCATCGCATCCAGAGTGAATTGCCAACTCCCCCCCTGCATGACTCCGAAACTGAGCAGGATACAAACCGCGCCGAGATGCGCCATCAGCAGATAGAGGAATCCTGCGCGCCGGATTTCCGGTAGCCGGTGCTGCGATGTGACAAGGAAGTATGAGGCGAGGGCCATCGTCTCCCAGGCAACCATGAAGAGATAAGCATCGTCAGCCAGCATCACCACAGCCATGCTGGCAAGAAACACGTGGTAATGGAGGCCAAGCAGACCATGCGCGGTGCCTTCGCCACTACGGAAATACCCCGCTGCAAACGTAGAAATTCCCGCACCAGACAAGCCAAGAATCATAAGAAAGAAGGCAGAAAGCGCATCCAGCCGCAGATGGAAAGGAAGGTCCGGCAATCCCAGAGGCAGTGTCATCACTTCGGGCGCATGACCGCCGATCAGAAACCCTCCAGCAAGGAGAAACATGCCCACACACAGTACTGCTCCTACTGGAAACAGAAAGCGCGCAACGTAACGAATGCTGTGCGGCCGCAGCAGGCAGGCAATCGCGATCACCGGCCAGCTAGCCACGATGAGTAGCGTGGAAGCTAGCGGGTGACTCAAAATGGAGTTGAGGAAATTGGCCCCGAGATGCGTGTTCAAGCGGAATCTCCTCGTCGAGCGCTCGCAACACGCACTAATAAGAATCCACTGAGCGGTAACCCTGAAGGGAACTGAGATGGCCCGCTCATTTGACGTTCTCCTGAGATTCGCCAACCTGTTCCAACAAGGCCATCGCTTCCGTGAGGTGTTTGTGGAAATAGCTGCGCATCAGGCCAAGGACTTCAAGCAAGATCGGGTCGCGAACGGAATAGAAGACCTGGTTCGCCACCTTCCGAGTCAACACAAGTTGTCTCGAGCGAAGAACCGCCAAATGTTGGGAGACATTGGACTGCTCCATGCCAAGTTCATCGATCAGTTCGCCAGCGGAGAGCTCTCGATTCCCAAGCAGTTCGATAATGGCTATTCGAGTTGGATGTGCGAGGGCCTGAAAAACATCTGCTTTGAAGCGACGCAGGGAATCGGGCATAACGAAATGATGATAACATAAGAATATTCGATATTTAGAATGTACTGATAGATAGCCGATAAGATATGTGACGCAAATCACACCCGAGTCAGCGGTTGGGTACTAATGTGGTCGCAACATGGCTGCCTCGTCGGCTCTTTGGTGTTTGGGAAGCGCCCGGATTGCCGCGTGTGGGTCGCAATTCCCCAAAACCCGAAGTGAGGAGAGATGTCCCGGAAATGACAGACGACCTGAGTCCTCTTCGCTTTGTGATCCAGCAGTTGGGAGTTTTTGCGGTGCCCGGTTATCGCATCGTTGTTTACGGCGACGAGTTTAAGCCCCGGCATTGTGACTTTGACAGTGCTGCGGTTCTCCTCGGCACTTGGAGAAGCAGTACCAGAACTCGATCTCTCGCAGCTATTGCTGAATCCAATGCAGGAAGGACAAGGTTCCATCGTCTTCGAGGGAGAGATGCTCCTCAGCGAAAAACAACTATCGACACTCGGGTTGAAATAAAGCCGCCTGGTCAGATTCATGCGCCTTTTCGTCGTAAAGCGCTGGGCTTGCTTTGAAAGTGATTACCGGACACTGCGCATCGACAATGACTCGACGCACAACGCCGTTGGCCAAAAGCTCAGATAGTTTCGAAGCGTTTGGAGATCCAAGAATAAGCACGTCATTTGGCAAAGATCCCGCTTCCTCCAGGATGACTGCGGCTGGATCACCCTCCCGAACCTTGAATTCAGGTCCATACTTGTGCCGGGCTTCAGGTGGTACCAACGAGGCGAGTCTCTGCGAAGCTGTGAACCGCTCCGTCTCTCGTCGTTGCGCTGACATACCTGCAGTGTTCAAGGCATGAAGCAGCACGAGATGAGCCCGATTCGACTCGGCCAGTGTGCTGGCAAACAGTGCAACTCTCGAGCAACTTGAATGCAACGAGCTGGCGAGAAGGACGCGGCCCATTGGGACGCCACAGGCTGCTGCGGGGTGCGCGCGTCGGCCGATAGTACAGACCGGGATGTCCAGAGTTTCAATCAACTCTTCCGCGACAGATTCCTCCACCAGCCGGGCAACACCGGACGCATACCTCTTCCCAACGATGACCCTATCGATGTCTCGCGACCTGACCAAGAGAGATATCTGCGTTGTGGGGAGACCCCCGAGGACGACCGACTCACATAGGATGCCTGCCCGTTGAAACTCTCTTGCCGCTTCGTCGAGCTTCGCCTTGACCGATTGAAGAGTAAAACTGGGAACAACGCACGCAGTGTCCATCGGGGAGTCAACTCTCAAAGATGAAGGACCAATCACATGCACGAGGAGAACTGATGCTCGGCTGAGCATTGCCTGATCGATTGCGTGCAAGATTAGCGTCTGCCCCTCAAGAAGGTTTGTTGCGACCAAGATCTTCGCCGGGTTTGCCCATCGCACGACTGCACTTTGTGCCATCACAAGCTCCCACACCTAAATCAGCCAAAACCAAATGCGCGTAGATGTCGCGTATCTACAGATGCATTTGGGAAGCCAAAGATCAATCGAGTGAAATTGAGCGCTTTTAGGCCGCAGGTCGTACTTACGATACGCAAGATGTCAAAGAATTCTGACTTTTCGCTCGAATCTTTGGACAATCAACCAAAGATACGCCTACACGCTCTATCAAATATCAACAACGACTTCTCGATCTTCGACTGGCAATTTAAATGCTCGTAGTTGAAGCGTGCATTGCGTAATGCAATCACAACGAAGGAGGAACGATGAAACCGGGAACGAACCTACTACGATTTATTACCCCCGCTGCGCTGGCTTTGACAATTGCCTTGAGCCCGGGCATCATGCCGGGACAAGGTGCAGACTCAGAGCAGGTTTCAGACCTTCTTGCGCAGGCAAAGAGACATGCCGTCTTGCTAGAGGATGATGCCGCATCTCTTGATGCATTTACTCGCTCAAAATTGCACTGGGAGTCACATTCCTTGAAACTCCAAGAAATGCGAGATCACGTTAATCAGCTGGGAAAGGTAGATAAGCAGCTCACAGACCTTCGCCCACAAGGATCTCACTGGCAACAGAAGGCAATAGATGAGATCCACCCGCTCTTGATGGAAATGGCGAGTCACCTTACCCGTACAATCAATCATTTGAACGACAATCCATCCAGAATTCGTATGCGAGCATACGCGGATTACGTCCATGCCAACTATGAGATCGCTACGAAAACTGCGGAGATGATCGCGGATTATCTTGCTTACGACAAGGCAATGTCGCTTGCAGAATCTTCAGAGGCGAGGCTCAATCTGCCTGACAGCAAGATCAATAATTAGGGCATGGTATTGACTCGCAATGACGATTGAGATGACAGCTGGTCGCCTTTTTGGTGGCGGAAATTCCCTCCCCTGAACTTATTTCACGGCCACCTGGCCGTTTCCCGGAGCAGCTACTCTACGAATTGGATGAGGCAGGAATGTCTGAGTTGGCAGGCAAGTATCTTCCCGCGTCGGATTTCCAGACGGTAGATAATCTTCTGTTGGAACTGTTGCCGGAATTTTATTTCGCGTTTCGATCTGGAAAAACAGGGGAAAACGTCAAGACTGGGCAGGCGCACCTTACCGTCAGGCGTTTCGCAAGAATTTTTTTGATTCGATCGCTTGCGGATCCGTTCAGCGGGAGTGCGATCAGTGTCGCCTTGATATCGGAAGCACGCTTTGAAATTGCATCTTCTGGACAACCAAACAATATCAAAGCGTGTGTTTGCCTTCCGAGAGTTTTCAAACTGCGGGCAAGCGCTTCGAGGCTGTATTGGATACCCATCTGGGCGTCTGGTCTGGAGGCGGTCTTCTCGGGATCGACGACGTGGAGTAATTCAACGTAGGCTCCGTTCTTGTCTGCGAGCTTACAGGCGTACTCGAGTGACTCCTGGTTGTCGTTGACGCAATCGGTGACATACAGAAGCGCTCCTGAGTCAACTTTTGTTCTTTGACGTTTGTCTTCGCGAGCTACCATCGACCCCTCTTCTTGCCACAAGACGGTCCAGCTGTCCCGCATCGCCTATCCTGCCGACAGAAGAATCGCTCGGCAGCGGAAATCAGTCGCCGTGGCTGACCACATCAATGCACGTAGATATCCAAACCTGAGTTTCCTAACATCATTTATTTTCATAGAGTTACATCGAATAGTAGTGCGGCGATCAGGAGGATGTAAAAATCCTTTGACCGCCGTGTCAAACGCTTCGGACAATCGGGAATCCGAATGACGCCCAGGGGCTAATCAGAGTCGAATAAGGTAGGTTCATCTCGAAGGAGCGCTCGACGCCAGCTGCCAAGCTCCTGATTCTCTGGATTTTCGAGAAATCTAGTTGAGGCAACAGGAAGCCATGAACACGCAAGCAACCTCTCTACCAGAAGAGATTCCGATTCAAGAAATATGCCGGCAGAAGTCAATTTTCTGCGTGATCACTCTCCTCGTCGTTGCGATCCTTCTCTTGTTTCACACTCTCTTTTCCTCAATTCTGGGCAGACCGTCGCTTCCGGTGATTGTGCTCTTGGCATTAGCCCTGATTCTTGCGGTGATCGAACTGATGTGGCTGCGCAATATGGGGCCCGGTCTAACTGAGAAGGCTGTCAGGGTTGAAAGTGCCTTTTCCATCGCAGTCGCGTTCGGTCTAGCCGCGCTTTTGACCTACATAACGAACCGAGATGAAAGTCCATACTTCATCCTGCTGGCCATTCCGATCCTGCAGTGTGCGTACGTGTTTGGATTGTTCTTTACATTACTGACGATCGCAGCGGCAGACGGCATGATCTTTCTCTGGCTTCGGCACTTCTATCAACTGCATCCGCCAGTGCGGATAACCCAATATCTTGAGGCTGGAATGCTTTCTGCCGTCTACATGCAGATGGGACTATTGGTATGGTTTCTTGTCGACCGAATGAAATCGGATCAGAGAAGGCTTTTTACCACCCTGACCGAGTTGCGCGCAACCCGCGAGCGGTTGGTAAGTGAAGAGAAATTAGCCGCCGTTGGACGACTGGCAAGTGGCATTGCGCATGAGATTCGAAATCCGGTTGCTATGATTTCAAGCTCCCTATCGACGGCGTCCCATCCAGAGACGCTGACCGAGGTCCGCGAGGAGATGTTTGCTATCGCAACGCAGGAGTCCAAACGGCTAGAGCATCTGACCGCGGATTTTCTCACTTATGCGCGACCTTCGCGACCGAACCGCTCGCCCGTTCTGATAAAGGACCTGCTCTCCTATGTGGCCGGGGTTACAAAAGCACATGCTGGTGGCCGCTCCGTTAACATCTCGTCGGAATTATTGGAGGAGATTCCCGTTGAAATCGACGTTCCTCAAGTGGAAGGGGCCCTCTTGAATCTGGTCTTGAATGCCGTAGATGCGGCGCAGGAAGGAGACAGGATAAAGCTGTGCGCGAAGTTGGATGAGGATCTTATCTGCATAGACGTAGAGAACACCGGCCCGCGAATACCGGAAGAAAACGTAGCACAGATATTCGAACCCTTCTTCACCACCAAACCATTTGGGACTGGACTGGGCCTCGCTATTGCGAGAGGTGCAGCGAGAGCTCATGGCGGAGATTTATGGCTTAGGAGCAACCAGGACGGGTGCGTGACATTCTCCATGACGCTGAGAACAACACCGATAGGAGATCTTGAAAGGTAACGACACATGGGCAAAGTACTTATCGTTGACGATGAACCAAACATGAGACGGATCCTCAAAGCCAATCTCCACATGGACTCTCATGTATGCGCTGAAGCTTCAAGTTCCTCAGAAGCCGCGGCACTTCTATCGAAGGAAGTCTTCGACGTCGTGATTACAGATCAAAAGATGCCGGGTGGTACAGGCATGGATGTCCTTCGCGCTGTGCAGGAAAGTGATCCTGCGGCTTCGGTAATCTTTCTAACTGCGGTTGGAACGGTCGAATTGGCGGTCGAAAGTATGCGTCATGGTGCGTTTGATTTTCTGACGAAGCCATTCGAACTAGACGTAATGAGAGCGACCATTCGCCGTGCGTGTGAACGCACCGGCCTTTTACGAGAGAACGCGGTTCTCAGAACCACCGTTCGGAAGCTCGAAGGCATAGAAGAAATCCTAGGGGTATGCCAAAGCATTCAGGTGGTGCGAGATCTCATCACGCGCGTGGCCGGAACGAGTTCTACGATCCTAATCAGTGGAGAAACCGGCACAGGGAAAGAATTGGTTGCACGCGCGATCCACCGCAACAGCTCACGAGCGCAGCGACCTTTTATCGCGATAAATTGCGCAGCTGTGACCGAGACCCTTCTCGAAAGTGAACTCTTTGGCCACGAGAAGGGATCGTTCACCGGAGCAGACAAGTCAAGGGTAGGTCTGTTTGAAGCAGCCCACGAGGGCACTCTTTTCCTTGATGAAGTCGCGGAAATGTCGCCCGCGGCTCAGGCGAAGCTCTTGAGAGTTCTGGCCAATGGCGAAATTCAGCGGGTCGGGTCGGCGGTCACGCGGAAAGTAGATGTGCGAGTACTGGCTGCAACTCATCGCGACCTTCAATTGCGAGTACGCGAAGGATCTTTCCGCGAAGATCTCTTTTATCGCTTGGCGGTCGTCCCAATCCAGATTCCACCCTTGCGCGAACGCAAGGAAGATATCGAAGTGCTGTGTAGCATGCTGTTGTTGAGAATCGCACGTGAGATGAAGATGCCAAGCAAGCCTCTAAGCCTAGAGGCCTTGAAGAAACTTCAGAGCTATAGCTTTCCTGGAAATGTTCGGGAACTCGAGAACTTACTTGAACGCGCCCTCATTCTCGGGCAAAAACCGGAATTGGAACCAGAAGACTTCCCTCTCCCGACCGTCGCATTTTCCCCTAATCCGCAATCAAAAGAGTTCAGCATTGAGCAAGTGACATCTCAGTTTCCTGAACAGATTGACATTCGTGAAGCGTTTACGCAGCTCGAAAAGAGTTTGATTGCACGCGCAATCGAACTCTCGGGAGGAGTTCAGGCGGAAGCTGCAAGGCGGTTAGGCTTGTCTCGAAGTGATTTCGGCTATAAGTTGGGTAAACATTCATTGGGTAGCAAGTAGCATCTGTGGCGACAACAGGAATATGCGTCTCCCGACTGGCCATCAACTGCTCTGACTTGGCGCGCCGCCACGATCATAGAGGCGCCGGCCAATCCTGACGTGGCTAGTAGCGCCGTCGACGGCGTGGGGAGTCTGGGTAAGACCGTGTGCCACTCAGAAACGTGATCTCACGCTGGATTACCTGTTTCAATACGGCGCCGCTTCTGCTGACATTCCCACGCCATTTGTTGGAGCCGCTAAAACATGAACTTCAACGCAAACTGCACCTGGCGCGGAGTACCCGCCGCAAGGATATGGTTGAATGTCGGCGAACTGATATCGCAGTCAGGCAAAAAGAAGTTCGTGCGGTTCAGGATGTTAAACAGCTCCGCGCGGAACTGGAACTGCTTCGATTCGGTCACTTTGAAATTCTTGAGGGTGGCGAAGTCCCAGTTGGCATACCCCGGACCGATATTCACGTTGCGGCCTTCCGTGCCAAACTGTCCCGCGTTGGCTGTGGGATCAAGTCGCTGTAAAGCGCTGGAGTTAAGCCACTCGTTAACCGTACGGGGCCCGTTATTGGGGTTGCCGACGAGATTGGGTCGCTGGGCGGAGAAACCGGTGATCTCCGGCGCGCTGCCTTGCGCCGCAACGTCATTCGAGTCGAAGACGGTGAACGGCGTACCGCTCATCAACGTGGCAATGCCATTTAACTGCCATCCGCCGAGCGCTGACTGGTACCAGTTCTGAGGATGGTTCCAGAACGGGAGCGTCCATACATAGCTCCCAACGAATCGGTGGCGCGCGTCGAAGAGCGACGGCCCACGCTCTGCTCCAAGATCGAAAGGATTCTGGGCGAGATCGTTCTCGCCTGCGACTGGCTTTGCCGCCGATCCGGTTATGTTGAATGACGAAACATCATCGATCGCCTTAGACCATGTGTACGACAGGAGGAATGACAGCCCGTGGCTGAACCGCTTGCGCAGCGACGTTTCCAACGCGTTGTACGACGAATTGGCGATGCCCGCAATCTCGCCGGTAGATGAATACTGACAACTGCTCGGCGAATCGGCGAGCGTGCAGCCGGAATAAAGGCGCCGTTGATCGGCATTGCTGGAATTGGAAATAGGCTGGCCGTCCACGGTGGTTCCGGGGACGAACACCGCTGGGTTCCCTTCAATAAAGCGGGGCAGGCGCGTTCCCTTGGTGCCGACGTATCCGATCTCGAACAGCCAATCATTCGCGAACGACTGCTGCAAGTTCAAGTCCCAGTCCTGCGTATAAGGAAGTTTCAACGTGGGCGACAGAGTCAGATTCGTAAGTGGCTTGGAGAATGTCCCTGGTGCCGGAGGATTGCCGTTGAACGGATCCGCGAAGTTCGGCAGGCTCACCTGCGGCGTCCCGAGGTACGGAGGCGCACTGATCGGCGCCTGCAGAGGGCCACCCTGTCCGGTGTAATAAGGTTCATAGAAAATGCCGTACGCCGATGTTATAAGCGTTTTGCCATTATTACTCGGATCCCAGGCGATGCCAACGCGCGGCGCAAACGCCTTATAGTCGGTCGGGATCAGGCCGGCGGGAACCCCAGAATCGCCCGGATACAACAAACCCGCGGGAGCATCTGGCATGACCGTGGACTGCTTCCCCGGCTCAAACAACGACACCCGATTATGAATTTCGGTGGACGGCACGGGCAACTCGTAGCGCAGTCCGGCATTGATTGTGAATCTCGAGGTGACCTTGTACGTATCCTGGACGTACCCGTTCGCACTGTTGCCGCGAATGTTGCGCGAGAAATCGCCGATACCTTGCAGGAAGACGACCGGCTGCCCCGTGAGGAAGCTGGCGAACGCGTCCGTTACCGGGAATGGCGCGAATACGAAAAAGCCGTTGGTTGCGATTCCTTGCAAGACGTTGATTTGCTGATGTTGGTATCCGCCGCCAAATTTGAGCGCGTGCTTACCACGCACCCAACTCAGCGATCCAGAGTAATCGAAGACGTTTTCGTAGGTGTCGCGCGGGCCGGTAATCGGGTTACCAACCAGGGTATAGCCACTGACCTGGATGAATGGCGGTCCAGCGGAGACATCGAGACTCGGCGTGTATTGGAATCCAAGGCTTGAGGGTGGCTCATGGTTCTGAGCCTCGCCGAAGAGAAACTTGTTGCGCAGAAACGAGAATCGCCCGACAGCGATGAGGCTTGGCGAAAAAGCGTGCGTATCTTGTGCGACAAAGCTCTGCGCGCGCTGGTTTTCTGCTACCGGGAAGCCCGGAACGCTGGCGCCGCCCGGCGATAACGGACTGAGTTGGGAGAGCTGGAAAAACATGTAACTGAAGTTCAGCGTATTGCGAGGATTGAGGTAATCGTCCACCTTGATGCCGAACTGATCTGTATCATTTCTTAAAATTTGCGTTGTGGCGAACAGGTTCGTACCAGCGTTCGGAAGCGGGAAGAAGGGCAGCAAGTTTTGTGAAACCGGGTTGAACTGGCCCGATGGTACCTGGTTATCCGGGTACGGTGCATTCGCGAAGATGTTGAAAAGCTGGTTCGCCGGGTTGTTGCAGAAGCCGTTCGTGAAGCCCTCCGGGCAGAGTTCGGAGAAGTCGCCGGCACGCTGCTTCACCGATGGCACGGTAGTCAGCGCTGACACGCCCTGGCTATTGCGAAAGCCTTCATAGAAGCCAAAAATGAATGCTTTATCCTTTTTGATCGGCCCGCCGGCGGCTGCGCCAAACTGGTTTTGCTTCAATGGCTCCTGCGTCTGCGCGAAATAGTTGGTCGCATCGAATGCGTCGTTGCGCAGGAACTCCCATAATGTCCCGTGAAGCTGGTTCGTGCCCGACCGAGTGATGACATTCGTCGTCGATCCTAGCGAGCCTCCGAACTCGGCATTCGCGCTGTGCGTGATGATGCGGAACTCGCTGATCGCGTCCACCGGCGGCTTAAGGACAAATCCGCCGTCAACGCCGTTGATGTTGTTCGCGCCGTCGATGAGAAAGTTGTTTGATTCGGGCCGCTGCCCATTGACTGCATAAGCCTGTCCGTTGCGTAGCGACCCGCCCGCTTCAGCTATGCCAGGCGTCAAGGGAACGACTCCAGGCTGCAACAGGCCAAGTTGCGCGAAGTTGCGTCCGTTCAGCGGCAGATCTTCCAGCTCCTGCTGTTGCACCACCTTGCCCATGCTGGTGACAGTGGGCTCAATCAGCTGGGCATCGGCGCTGACCACCACCTGCTGCTTTTCCGATCCGACCGCGAGATGAGGCGAGACCGAGGCCGTCTCGTTGACGTTGAGCGTGATGCCATCCTGCACATGTTCCCGGAATCCTTTCGCCGAGACTTGCAGGCGGTAGTGCCCGACCGGGAGTTCCAAAAGGATGTAGTTACCATCGCGATCGGTAGTCGTCACGCGCGACAGGCCCGTTTCCGCCTGCCGTGCAGTAACCACTGCGCCACGAATGACAGCGCCGCTTGGGTCTGTCACGGTTCCGCGAATGTTTCCTGTTATCTGCTGAGCAGATAAACTGATGCAAGAAAGTACTACACATGCCAGCACATTGCGAACCATGTTCATGTTGTTTTCGGCCTCTCCCAAAAGACATAGCACTACAAATCGAGTGACGTCGTGGTTCGCGTGGAACCAGTCGATGTTGATGGCCATGACGTATGCGCCACAAAACGTGCCGCATCGTCAAAGGCTCCATGAGCTAGAGAATGCTGGCGGGGGGCACCAGGTGCAGGGCTCCGCCCAAGTTCAGGGGAAGAAATTGCGCGGAGGCTGCACGGATGAACGGTAGCCGGTAAGTCGATGCGCTGTCTTGCATCGGTCGATGGGTAGCTAACTCAACCCTTAGGTGGAGTCTCACCGAAATCAGCCAACGCCTAATGCGCAAAGTCTGTGCGATCTTGGCCAGGCGTTAGCCCCCAAAAGTGAGGCATAAATCTTCGACGAATGCACAAAGGCAATTTTCGAGACACCGAGTGCTTTCCAATCTTCGAGCTTTTTCCCGATCCGTTCTACGGGGTTTCGTTTGCTCTGGAGCAGCGACGCTGTCAATTGCTTTACGTTATGGATCGCCAGTGCGCATGTATCTGGCGGAAGCGCGTGTGAGTCGAACACACCGTCGTCCGTTAAGGACGACCGCCGGTTTTGAAGACCGGGAGGATCACCGGAGCCTAAGCACTTCCATCTCATGACTCTCTCACATGCTACCTTGCCCTGGTTGCAAGGCGCGGAGGGATGATAAGAATGGAAGGACATGAGCCTGGATCAGACACAATCGGTTCGCTTGACTCAGCAGGTAAAAGCCGGCGGTTGCGCGAGCAAGCTCCCCGCCGGATCTCTCCGCCAGGTTCTTTCCGGGCTTCCGGTGCAGACCGATCCAAATCTACTGGTCGGATTTGAGACTTCCGACGATGCCGGCGTCTACCGTATCGGTCCCGGAACGGCGTTGGTGCAAACTGTCGACTTCTTTACCCCGCTGGTGGATGACCCATTCACCTTCGGCCAGGTTGCGGCGACCAATGCTCTCAGCGATGTCTACGCAATGGGCGGCCGCCCGCTGACTGCTCTCGCGATCGTTTGTTTCCCGCAGGACGCCCCCCTTGAAATCCTTGAGCAGATCATGCGTGGTGGCCTGTCGAAGATGACCGAGACAGGATGCATTGTGGTGGGCGGGCACTCCGTACGCGATGCCGAAATGAAATTCGGTTATGCCGTCACAGGCCTCATCAATCCAGAGCGCGTTTACACAAACGCTGGAGCCATCTCAGGAGATATTCTCATTCTCACCAAACCTATCGGCACTGGCGTTATCACGACGGCACTCAAGCAAGGAAAGTCTGAACCAGCCTGGGTGGAACGCGCCATTTGTTCCATGACAACCCTTAACAGCACCGCCTCTACAATTGCCATCGCCTGTTCCGGCGTCCATGCAATCACCGACATCACCGGCTTTGGGCTCATGGGTCACAGCCGCGAGATGGCGTTTGGGAGTGGAGTTACGCTGGAAATCGAAACCGAGCGGATTCCTCTGATCGAAGGTGCTCTCGATGCCGTGCGCGCCGGCGCGATTCCGGGCGGTTTGCTCAACAACCGCGACTTTGCTGAATGTGTGGTCACGGACTCTCCCGGGAGCCTCATCGCGGACGACCTCCGCGCTTTGCTCTATGATCCGCAGACATCGGGCGGACTTCTGATATCTGTTGCGGCCGAAGATGCACCAACATTGCTCGCGAGCCTCGTAAATGCCGGCCTTCCTGCCGCTACCATCGGGCGCGTCTCAGGTTCATTTACGCCGGATGCTGGCGCCTCTGCGATCCTTCTGCGATGATGAGCTACTGAGTCTAAGAGTCTCGCGATGGCAATTCACGATCTGCAACACGAGGACGAAACGCTTCAACATCTGTTTCGAGCGCTGCCGTCAGTCAACGAAGTCTTGTTGATTCCCGCGTGCCGCTCTCTGCTCGATGCGCACCCGCGTGGCGCGGTGTTGCGTGCGACCCGCGAGGCTCTCGCCGTAATGCGCTCAGAGATTTCCGCCGGGCTACATTCAGGATCGAGCCTGAAGCAAAGCGTCGCCCTGCTGCCCGAGGAAATTGCCAATCGCCTCACAGCTAGTGCCCGTTACTCACTTCGCTCAGTCATCAATGCAACCGGCGTAATTCTCCACACCAACCTCGGCCGCGCCCCACTAAGCGGCGCGGCTCTTCGTCACGTGGTTGAAGTAGCGCAGGATTATTGCAACCTTGAGTTCGACCTCGAAAACGGCCTGCGGAGTCGCAGGGACTCCCACGTTGAATCCCTTGTGTTGCGCGCCTTGGGCACAGCCATGGCGTCTGCAGCAGATTCCCATCGGCACGGCGTCATCATCGTCAACAATTGCGCTGCTGCTACGATGCTGACGCTGAATTCGCTTGCCGAAAAGTCCGAAGTCGTCGTCTCCCGCGGTGAACTTGTCGAGATCGGCGGAGGATTCCGTATCCCTGAAATTCTTGAGAAATCCGGCGCAATTCTTAAGGAGGTCGGTACGACCAACCGCACGCGACTCGCTGACTATGAAAGCGCGCTGGGACCCCGCACAGGTCTTCTGCTTCGCGTCCATCAGTCGAACTTCAGCATCGAAGGATTCACCGAACGCCCATCGTTGCAGGAACTGGTCGAGCTTTCAAAACGTGTGGGCATTCCGCTGTTTGAAGATCAGGGCACCGGGCTTATGTCCTCGCTTGAGCGCTTTGGCATCAGTGGAGAACCCAGCTTGCTTCAGTCCTTTGAGAGTGGTGTGGATCTTATTGCAGCCAGCGGAGACAAACTGCTGGGCGGCCCCCAATGCGGCATCCTCGTTGGCAAATACGATCTGATTGATCGCATCCGAAAGAATCCGCTTCTTCGGGCGTTGCGGGTTGACAAGCTCACCTACGCAGCGCTCGAGGGCACGTTGCTGGAGCATCTTTCTGAGGAAACGAGTTCCATTCCTGTTGAACGCATGCTCAGTGTTGCGCCTGAGGATCTGATGCGTCGTTGCCGCGAAGTCGCCGAGCATATCAATTCCTCTCAACTGGCTTTTGATATCGTTCCAGTCGCCAGTCTCGTCGGAGGAGGCACCGCACCCAAGGCTACTCTACAGAGCTGCGCTATCTCTCTACGGCACACTTCCCTCCCTGCAGTGGAACTTCTTTCAAGACTTCGTAAGCTCGAACCACCCATCATCGGCCGCATTTCAGACGACACCGTATTGCTGGATCTGCGCACCGTACCTCCTGATTTTGACGAGGAACTCGCTTCTCTTTTGACAAGCTTGTAGATCGCAACGCGCGTTTCTCATTGGGATCACTCTGAATGACCAACAACACGCCCAACTCCATCATTATCGGGACCGCTGGTCACATTGACCACGGCAAGACGACGCTGGTTCGCGCCCTCACGGGCATTGATACGGATCGCCTTCCCGAAGAGAAACGCCGCGGCATTACGATTGACCTGGGTTTTGCTTCTCTCGAACTTCCCACGCCGAACGGATCCCCGCTCCGCATCAGCTTTGTTGATGTTCCCGGTCACAGCCTCTTCATCCGCAACATGCTCGCGGGAACTGGCTGCGTTCCCGCAGTCATGCTTGTTGTCGCGGCCGACGAAGGTATCAAGCCGCAGACAGTGGAGCATCTAGCCATCTGCGAGTTCCTGGGAATCTCACATGGGCTGACCGTCATTACCAAAGCCGATGCCGTCAGCGTCTCTCAGCTGCAGGAGGTAACGCGCTCCATCGAGAGGTTTCTGCAGGGAACGTTTCTCTTCAAAGACAATGCACCTGTCGTACAAGCCAGTGCGGCAACCGGCGCGGGACTTGAAGCCGTTCGAGCAGAGCTCCTAAACCTCGCGGTGCGTGCACACCATGTGACCTCGGATGCCTTGACCCGCATGCCGCTCGACCGTTCCTTTGTCATGAAGGGGTTCGGCACAGTTGTTACTGGAACCCTTCTATCGGGAACAATTCGTGATGGCCAGACGCTGCACCTGCAGCCCGATGATCGCTCTGTCCGTGTGCGTGGCCTTCAATCACACGGCAAGCCCGTCCCATCTGCGCAGCCCGGCTCGCGGGTTGCGGTGAATCTCTCCGGAATCGATGCACCTCAGGTCCGTCGGGGCCAGACACTGGTATCACCCCGGACGCTTTCGTCTGTGGATACTCTCGACGTTGAAGTGCGCCTCCTCCAGAGCGCGCCCGCGTTAAAGCATCGAGCAAGTATTCACTTCCACGCATTCACTTCCGAGACCATGGCATCTGTGTTTCTCTACGGTTACGAAGCAGTTCAACCAGGATCTTTGCGTCTTATGCGCCTCAGGCTTGCCGAACCGATCGTGTTGGTACCCGGCGACCGGTTTGTCCTGCGACAGCCATTGCCGGCCGGCACCATCGGCGGCGGCCGAGTCCTCGATACCCATCCGCAACCTCGGCTGCGAAAGTCTGTTACGCAAGGCTGGCTCGAACAATTGCGCGCGGCCTCTCCAACAACACAGCTCGCACTGCGTGTTTCCCGCTGTAACGCCAGTGGAATCGCTCTTGACGCGCTCTCTGCCGAAACCGGCTTGACCCTCGATGCAATTCGACTTCAGATCGGCCCGGCCATCGAATCCGGAGACATCCATCTCATCTCGAACAATCTGCTTCTGAGCCGCGAAGCTTTCGACACTGCCGCACGCGAAATCACTACCCGCCTTCAGACCGGCGAGCGAGTGAAGTCATCCCAGCTGCGCGGCCAGGCGGCACTCAGTCATCCCGTCTTTGACTTCGTAATTGACTCCCTCATCCATGAGAGGAAGATCCAGCTCCGTGATGAGACAGTCTCCAGTTACGACGCTAGTGTTCCTACTTCGAATCCGGAAAGCGACCGACTAGCAGCAATCGCCCATGCGTACGAGGAGTCCGGGCTTGCCCCTCCTTCCGTCCTGGAACTTGCTCAGCAATTCAACATAAAAGAGACCGACATGCGCCGCCTCGTAACAACGCTGCAACGAGACAAGACCATCATTCGCATGGGCAGCGACGACTTATTTGTCCACTCTGCCGCTCTTAGCCGACTCGCCGCACAGCTTGCCCCACTTCGCGGTAGCCTGATGGATGTTGCTCGTTTCAAGCAACTGACCGGCGTCTCCCGCAAATATGCGATCCCCCTCCTCGAATACCTTGACCGCCAGCGCATTACCATAAAGCAGAACGGCCAGCGCCTTATTCTCAGTAAACCCTGAGGTGGATGTGCCCCGCCTGGCGGTCGTGCTATATTGCGAAGGACTTTGCAGGAAAAGGTGCGTGATAAACCCCGACAACGAAACCAAAATCAAGCTCATCGAAGATCGCGACGCCGCTGGCGAAGTGGCCGCGGTCTACGACGAATGGCGTGCCAAGTCTGGCCGACAAAAAGTACCCGGCATTTTGAAGTGCTTCAGCCACCGCCCCGACTTTCTGCGCGATGTGATCAAATTCAGCGACACGGTTCATTTTTCCCACGGTCATCTGGACCGAAGAACCAAGGAAGCGATTGCGAGCTGGGTTTCGTGGCTCAATCGTTGCCCGTATTGACTGGACTCGCATGCATACTTCCTGCGTGTTCAGGGAGCAGAAGAAAATATGGTGCAAGCGATAGCAAACGGCAAACTGGAAGAAGCCGGCTTGAGCCACGCAGAGCGTGCGTTGCTTGACTACGTCACCAAGGTGACGGAGGCGGCGTATCGCACCACCAACGAAGACGTTCAGAGCCTCCGGGATCATGGATGGACCGAGCCCCAGATCGCTGAAGCTGTGTATATCACCGCAATGTTCGCCTTCTTCAATCGGGTCGCGGATGCCTTCGGAATAGCTCCACAGGGCTATCTCGAGATGAATGAGATGACGAAGTAGGAGAACGATGGACGGCACCAAGAAGAAGCGCATACGGAATTGGGTTGCCAGTATCGCCGCTGTCGGCTTCGCCGGCTGGCTCGGCCTCGTTGGCTATGTGAACTGGGCCATGCACCAGCCACCCGAGGTCTTCGGCCATGTCATGGCGAAGATGCCCATGCCCGCCTACTTTGTACTTCCCTTCGAAACTCTGTGGATGCGCGCGCGCCACGGGAAATTGAACGTCGGTGACGCCGCGCCTGACCTGGTGGTGAAGAAGCTTGAAGATCACGGTCCGACTGATCTGGCTACACTGTGGGCGGACCGTCCAGTTGTTCTGGTTTTTGGCAGCTACACGTGACCGCCTTTTCGGCGGGAGGTTCCCGCCCTGAACAAGCTGGCTGATCAGTATCGCGACAGAATCGGATTCTACGCCGTTTACATTCTTGAAGCGCATCCCACTGATGTGTGGCAGATGCAGTCCAATGTTCGCGATAACGTCCTGTTCAGCAGTCCAAAGGACGAGGTTGAACGCGCCTACGTTGCCGGCGCATGTGTGCGCAAGCTGGGCATCAAGTTTCCCGCGCTCGTAGATGGCTTCGACAATCGGGTCGAATCTGCTTACACCGGCTGGCCCGACCGACTCTACCTGATAGGCAAAGGCGGTCGCGTTCTTTACAAGAGCAAGCCGGGGCCCTTCGGCTTTCACCCGGACGATCTGGCACAGGCCATCAAAACATCGCTCCCGGCTAACTGAACACCGCCGCGCGTACAAAGCTCCGAGAATTCGGTTGGGTACAAAAATGTGTACAGTCGTTCCTTTGATTCGGAACGCTAAGGAATCTGTATTGTGGGGTCGAATGTGGGGTCAATCAGGCCCTGATCTCGCGGCCTATGGTCCCCAATTCGCATTGATCCTCGGAAATCTCCGGGGCTAGTTCGTTGCAACTCTCATCTCGAACGCCATCGTCAAGGCGCTCACTGAACAGCTCAAAAGAACTATTGTCCGACAGTCATGTGGATTGCTGTTCGCCCAGACGGGAGCAGACTTAGCTCATATTTATCATGCTGGTCTGGCCAACGCAGATCAATGACACGAATTGTCGATATCTTAGGAAGTGGTTCGCCCTCCCGATACGGATACATGAAGACTTCGAATGCTGGTTCAATCGTCTGTGTACTATACCTAAGCCGCTTGCCTGTCCCGAATGAACTATTATCACCCGTCTCGGGAGAACGCTTGATTGCGTAGTCTTCTAAGACCCACTTGCCTTCACCTTTGGCGCTAATCATTTGCACGATCATCCTGCGATTGTCCTTGGGCTCTGCGCTACCCAATATGACACTTTGATTGCTGCTGCTCTTGATTACCAGATCATCGGGGACCTGCATGAGCCAATCGTACTGATGGCTGCGGCTATCCTTCTTGATATCGTCAATGATCAAGACATAAGAGTGAATTCCGCCCCGCCTCAATGCGGCAGTTCGGAAGGCCTTTTCAACCGGGTTGTAACTAGCTCGATAGACATACGCGGAAGCCACGGCCCTGTCCTTCCAGGGGTGGTCCTTGTCCACGGTAGCTACCTCGGAATATTTCTTAATAATCTCCTCACGTGTATCCGGTTCCCAGTGAAACCCCGCCAAAAAAGGTGCCGCCGTGGTGTGTTGGTCTCTCGTCATCCAATGATAGGGTTCCGATGAATCTCCCGAGATGACCGTAAGGTTCGACTCTTCCCTATATTCCACAGTCTTACCTCCAACAGGGTAATAGCCCTGTCCACGGCCATCAATGAGGATCAGTGAATGATCTTTGGTCTCGGAGATATGAAACCCTCGATCTATTGACCATTTCCTGCCCAATGCCGAAAGGGTAAACGTCGTGCAATCGCTGTGAAAATGGGCGCCACCACCACTCGCCTGGGCATTGATATCAAAGTGCATCACCATCCCATCACTTCCCCATTTGTTGCGGGTAATTAGCAGGCCTCGCTTCGGGTCCCAAAAGCTGAGAGGGAGTTTGAGATTCTGTATTCCGGCAACGGGATCAGGGTAGTCAACGGGCCTTGCGACCTCGTCGATTCCCCACTTTGTTTGTGGGATTTTGCCAGGATAGAAAG
>Ga0207683_10000919_pt1 | contig 27091 bp, 22 predicted proteins | sample KBSM73metaG_FD_184333 | JGI IMG/M metagenome (GOLD analysis project Ga0207683, IMG submission 184333) | Miscanthus rhizosphere microbial communities from Kellogg Biological Station, Michigan, USA - KBS M7-3 metaG (SPAdes) (version 2) | ecosystem: Host-associated > Plants > Roots > Rhizosphere >... | reverse complement strand
CATCAAGATCCTCGAGTCGCCCGGCGGCGGCTGGCTGCCGCTCTGCATGGCCGTCGACATGCCGCCGTTCGACAACGTGAACGTGCGCAAGGCCATGCGGCTGCTCGTCGACCGCCCGGCCATGCTCGCCCAGGTCCTGTCAGGCCACGGGCACGTCGCCAACGACCTCTATGCGCCGTTCGACGCCGACTACGACAAGGCGCTGCCGCAGCGCCATCAGGACATCGACCAGGCCAAGGCGCTGCTCAAGGCCGCGGGCATGGACAACCTGACGGTCGACCTGCACACGACGGACGGGGCGGCGGGCATGGTCGACTCGGCCAACGTGTTCGCCTCGCAGGCCAAGGCCGCCGGTGTGACGATCAACGTCAAGAACGACCCCAACTACTACGGCGACCAGTACCTCAAGCTGCCGTTCTCGGTGGACTTCTGGGGCACGCGCAGCTACCTGGCGCAGGCTGCGCTCGGCAGCATCCAGGGAGCGGCCTACAACGAGTGCCACTGGGGCCTCACCGGCACGCCCTACCTGAGCCTGTACAAGCAGGCCGTCGCGGCGCCGAACCTCACGAAGCGCCACGAGCTCGTGATCGAGATGCAGAAGCTCGAGTACAACCAGGGCGGCTACATCATCCCGTTCTTCAACAACCTGATCGACGCCTACAGCTCGAAGGTGACCGGGTTCGTGCCAAGCAAGGGGACGCTGAACCTCGACGCGTTCGGCCATGGCTACCGCACCATCTGGTTCGCCTAGCGGCGACCTGCTCGTTCCGGCCGGGCCGCCCGTTGCGGCCCGGCCGAGGCGTGCCCTGATTCCGCAGTTCGGTGGCATCTGGGGCTTCGTCATCAGGCGCATCCTGCTCGGCCTGCTCGTGCTCTTCATCGTCTCGATCGTCGTGTTCGCGGCGACGCAGGCGCTCGGCGATCCGGCGCGCGCGATCCTCGGCCGCCAGGCGACGCCCGAGAGCCTCAAGGCCCTGCGCGACCAGCTCAATCTCGACCGCTCCGTGTTCTCGCAGTACTGGAGCTGGCTGACCGGGCTGCTGCACGGCGATGCCGGAGTCTCGTACGCGGCGCAGATCCCGGTCAGCGACCTGATCGACGAGCGCATCGTCAACTCGGCCTTCCTCGTGTTCTGCTCGGCCATCATCTCTCTCCCGCTCGCGATCGCGATCGGCGCGTACGCGGCGCTCCGGCGCGACAAGCTCTTCGACAGCGCAAGCTCGCTCATCACCTTGCTGTTCGCCGCCATGCCGGAGTTCGTGATCGGGCTCTGGCTGGTCGTGATCTTTGCGACGACGGTCTTCCCCGGCACCCTGCCCTCGATCACGCAGATCCCGCCGGGCGGGCGCCCATGGGACGACATGACGGCGATGATCCTGCCCACTGCCACGCTCGTGCTCACGGTGACGCCGTATGTGGCGCGCATCATGCGCGCGTCCATGATCGACGTGCTCGAGTCCGACTACGTCGAGATGGCTCGGCTCAAGGGCCTGAGCGAGCGCACGGTGCTGATCCGGCACGCGCTGCCGAACGCGGCCGGCCCCGCCTTCCAGGTGATCGCGATCAACCTCGCCTACCTCGCGGGCGGCGTGATCGTGGTCGAGTACATCTTCAACTACCCCGGTATCGGCAGTGCCCTGGTCGACGCCGTCAACAACCATGACATCCCCGTCGTGCAGGCGCTGGCGATGCTGATCGCCGCGGTCTACGTCGGGGTCAACCTGCTCGCCGACATCGGCACCATCCTCGTCACACCGCGCCTGAGGACACGTCTGTGAGCGCGATCGCCGACACCGGCATCGTCGCCGTCCCGGAGGTCGCCGCCGCGCGCCGGCCGACCGGCCGGCTGATGCGCACCGCACTCGGTCTCTGGCGCACGCGCATCGGGCTCATGCTCGTGGGCGCGCTGGTCGCGATCGCCGTGTTCGGCCGGTTCTTCGCGCCGCACTCACCCACGGCGTTCGTCGGCCAGCCCAACACCCAGCCCGCGAACCTGCTCTTCGGCACCGACCACATCGGGCAGGACGTCTGGAGCCGGTTCCTCTGGGGCGGCGCTCAGCTGCTTGCCGTCTCCGCCATCGCGACGATCCTCGGACTCGTGCTCGGGGTCATCGTCGGGCTGCTCTCCGCCTACTCCCGCAACTGGCTCGACGACGTGCTCATGCGCGCGATGGACGTCATCCTGGCGCTCCCGCAGATCATGCTGGCGCTCGTCGCCGTCACGACGCTGGGCGCGACGTCCTGGCTGATCGTGCTGGCGGTCGGCCTGACCACGATGCCGCGCGTCGCGCGCGTCACCCGTGCTGCGGCGCAGCCCGTCGTCGAGCGCGATTTCGTGGCTGCCGCCGAGGCGCTCGGCGTCGCGCGCTGGCGGATCCTGTTCGGAGAGATCCTGCCGAACATCCTCTCACCGCTGATGGTCGAGGCGAGCCTGCGCCTGACGTACTCGATCGCCATCATCGCCTCGCTCGCCTTCCTCGGCTTCTCGACCGATCCGAACGGCGCCAACTGGGGCACGATGATCCAGGAGAACCAGCTCGCGCTGGTCTCGCAGCCGTGGGGCGTCGTCTTGCCCGTCGTCGCGATCACGTTGCTCACGATCGGCACGAGCCTGGTCGGCGACGGCGTCGCGCGCGCGGCCATCGGCATCGACCGCGGCAGGGCCGCAGAGTGAGCGCCGGCGAGGCCGCCGTCGTCGTCGAGGGCCTGCGCATCGTCCTGCGCGACACCGAGATCGACATCGTGGACGAGGTCTCGTTCTCGATCTCGCCGGGCGAGGTGCTCGGCCTCGTGGGCGAGTCGGGCTCGGGCAAGACCACGGTCGGCCTGGCCCTGCTCGGGCACACGCGGCGCGGAGCCGCAATCGCGGCCGGCAGCATCCGCGTCGGCGACGTCGACATCCTGACCCTCTCGAACGCCGCACGGCGCTCGGTGCGGGGCCGCGTCGTCTCGTACGTGCCGCAGGACCCCGCCGCCTCGCTCAACCCGGCGCTGCGGATCGGCACGCAACTGCGGGAGACACTCGAGTTGCACGGGTTCGGGTCCGGTTCGGACGAACGCGAGGCGCGCATCGCCGAGGTCATGCGCGACGTCGCGCTGCCCGACGACAAGCAGTACCTGCGCCGCTATCCGCACGAGCTCTCGGGCGGGCAGCAGCAGCGCATCGGCCTGGCCATGGCGTTCGCGTGCCGCCCGCGCCTCATCGTGCTCGACGAGCCCACGACCGGCCTCGATGTGACCACGCAGGCGCACGTTCTCGACACCGTGCGCGAGCTCGCGGCGGCCCATCACGTCGCGGCGCTCTACGTCAGCCACGACCTCGCCGTCGTCGGCACGCTCGCGACCCGTACCGCGGTGATGTACGCCGGGCGGATCGTCGAGCTCGGCTCCACCGCGGAGCTGTTCGCGAACGCGTCGCATCCCTACACGCGCCGCCTCGTGCAGGCCATTCCGCACCTCTCGGGCAGGCGCGACCTCGTGGGAATCCCGGGCCGCGCCCCATCGCCCGGCGCGCGGCCCTCCGGCTGCACGTTCGCGCCCCGCTGCACCTTCGTGCTCGACGCCTGCCGCGCCGAGGAGCCTCGGCTGCGCGAGCTCGCGCCGAGCCTCTGGGTCAAGTGCATCCGCGCCGAGGAAGTGCGGACGACTCCCGTGTCGCGCTCGGGCGGGTTCCAGGAGATCGCCCAGGACAGCATCGTCGACGCCGTGCTCTCGCTGGACCACGTGTTCGCGGGCTATGGCCCGGTGACGGTCGTGCACGACGTCAACCTGCAGGTCGCCCCGCGCGAGTGCCTCGCCCTGGTGGGCGAGTCCGGGTCGGGCAAGACCACGCTGGCGCGCTCGATCGGGGGCCTGCACCGCGACCGCTCGGGCCTGATCTCGCTGCGAGGCAAGCCGCTCGCCGACAGCGCGCGCGCCCGCACGCGTGAGGAGCGTCAGGCGATCCAGTACGTCTTCCAGAACCCGTACGGCTCGCTCAACCCGCGCAAGACGATCGGGCAGATCGTGCGCCAGCCGCTGGGCGTCTTCGGCACCGCCGGCGGGGCCGAGGCCGACAAGCGAGTCGAGGAGATGCTCGACCGCGTCTCGCTGGCCGCCAGTTACGTCGACCGCTACCCCGACCAGCTCTCGGGCGGCGAGCGCCAGCGCGTCGCGATCGCCCGCGCCCTGGTCGTAAGCCCTGCCGTCCTGGTCTGCGACGAGGTCACCTCGGCACTCGACGTGAGCGTGCAGGCGGCAATCGTCGAGTTGCTGGCCGAGCTGCAGCGCGAGCTCGGGCTGGCGATGCTGTTCGTGACGCACAACCTGCCGCTCGTGCGCTCGATCGCCCAGCGCGTCGCCGTCATGAGCGCCGGCCGCATCGTGGAGCTCGGCCCCGTCGAGCGCGTGCTGCATTCGCCCACCGACGACTACACCCAGCGCCTGCTCGCCGACACGCCTTCACTCGAGACCGCGATCGCGTGACGGCCGCGCCCGCGGCCCCCAACGTCCTGCTCCTGATGGCCGATCAGCTGGCCGCGGCGCACCTGCCCGCGTACGGCAACACCGTCGTGCGATCGCCGAACCTCGATGCGCTTGCCCGCGACGGTGTCGTGTTCGAGAGCGCGTACTGCGCATCGCCCCTGTGCGCCCCGTCGCGATTCGCGCTGCTGACCGGCCGCAGGCCCTCGGCGATCGGCGCCTACGACAACGCCGCGGAGTTGCCGGCCGGCACGCCGACCATCGCCCACGTGCTGCGCGCCGCCGGCTACGAGACGACCCTGGCCGGCAAGATGCACTTCGTCGGGCCCGATCAGCTGCACGGGTTCGAGGAGCGGCTGACGACGGACGTGTATCCGTCGGGCTTCGACTGGACGCCCGACTGGACGCTTCCGGCCGGCGAGCGGCTCGAGTGGTACCACAACACCACGAGCCTGCTCTCGGCGAGCGCCCGCGAGGCGGCGCTCCAGACCGACTACGACGACGAGGTCTGCTTCCGCGCCGTGCAGAGGATCCGCGACCTCTCCCTGCGCGAGGACGGGGCGCCCTTCTTCCTGACGGTCTCGTTCACGAACCCGCACGACCCCTGGGAGATCCGGCAGCGCTACTGGGATCTCTACGACGAGGACGCGATCGACCCGCCTGCCGTCGCACCGATTCCGCGCGCCGAGGACGATCCGCACAGCCTGCGGCTGCGCGCCATGATCGGCCTCGATCGCCGCCCCCTCAGCGACGGCGAGGTGCGGCACGCGCGGCACGGCTACTACGCCGCGATCAGCTACCTCGACGAGCGCATCGGCGAGGTGCTCGCGGCACTCTCCGACACGGGGCTCGCCGAGAACACGCTCGTGGTGTTCACGGCCGATCACGGCGAGCTGCTGGGAGAGCGCGGCCTCTGGTACAAGATGTCGTTCCTCGAAGGCTCCGCGCGCGTGCCGCTGATCGTGCGCGGGCCGCGCCTCGCTGCCCGGCGCGTGCACGCGCCCGTCTCGCAGCTCGACCTCGCCCCCACGCTCGCCGACCTGGCGGGCGCGCTGGCCGCCGGTGCGGAATTCGAGGGGACGAGCCTCGTCGCCGCGCTGACCGGTGTTTCGAGCGGGCCCGGGGAGGCCGTGGGCGAGTATCTCGCGGAGGGCGTCCAGAGCCCGGCCGTCATGATCAGGCGCGGGCGGCACAAGTACATCCGCTGCGAGGGCGATCCCGACCTGCTCTACGACCTCGAGAGCGATCCGCTCGAGCGGCGCAACCTCGCGGGCGAGCCCGCAGCGGCAGGGCTCGTCGCCGCCTTCCGGGCCGAGAGCGACGAGCGCTGGGACCTGAGCGGGCTCGAGCGCCGTGTGCTCGAGAGCCAGCGTGCACGGAGGCTCGTGGCGCGCGCGCTCGGGCGCGGAGCCTACGCCCCCTGGGACTTCCAGCCGTACCTCGACGCGTCGCTCCTGTACGTGCGCAGCGACGCCGCGCGCGGCGAGCGACCGGGGCGATCCCGGCCCGCCGGCGGACTTCCGCCTGCTGACGGCGGGTGACCTAGACGAACGTCGAGTCCGTTCTCATCGCAGCTATGGGCTGTGATAGACACCTCCTTTGGATGGAGCGCGGCCGGCGCTTGCGACGCATTGGCGCCTGGCCCCAGTCAACTACCGAGCTCCAGGGAGCCACTGTGTCTCAACCGATTCTTCGACGGCGTTTTCGGCGCGCCTGCGCGCTCACCCTCGCCATCGGGTGCGCAGCACTTGCGGCCCCTGCCGCCGCGCTCGCCGACGGTCAGCTCGACCCGAGCTTCAACGGCACCGGCTACCACGTCGGCACGGCCGCCGAGAACCTGATCTTCTCGAACGTCGAGAACCGCATCCCCGTGATCGTGCAGGGCGACGGCAAGATCGTGGCGGGCGGCTCGCGCGGCGGCGCCATGACCCTCGTTCGCTACAACGTCAACGGGACGATCGACACGAGCTTCGGCAGCGGCGGCTTCGCCACCCGGCAGTTCGCCGGCACGCCGAACGGCTCGCCCGGCACCAGTGGTGCGGTCGCGATGACGCAGGACTCCGCGGGCAAGATCGTCGTCGCCGGCTACGGCGGCTCGCAGTCGATGGTCGTCGCCCGCTTCAGCGCGGCCGGCGTGTACGAGGCAAGCGCGGTCTGCTACGCGCCGCACCTCATCGACTACACGGCTCGAGCGGTCGCGGTCAAGCCGAACGGCAGCATCGTGCTCGTGGGCTATGGGCGCGATCGCCATGCCTCCGCTCCCGTGCCGCCGACGGGGCCGTCGGTCCAGTACGGCCTGCGCGCCGTCGTGACGCTGCCTCCGTCGGGCAACAGCTCCACGGCCTGCGGCACGTACTCGGCCAACGGCACGATGTCGCTCGGCTCGAGCGGTGTCGGCCTCGACGGCGTCAACGCGGATGGCACGGGCGCCGATCCCGCGCTCGGCGGGCGCGTCTACGAGGCCGTCGTCGCCCTGCCCGACAACCGCTACGTGGTCGCGACGGCGAGCGGCCCCGACGGCACCGCCTGGGTTCAGCGCTACTCGGCCACCGGGGTGGGCACGCTCGACGGCGGGTTCAACGGGGGTCGCGTCAGCATCGGCGCCACGTCGCTGCACGCGCTCGCGCTGCTGGGCGACGGTTCGGTGCTGGCAGCCGGCGAGTCGACCGATCCTGCCTCCTCCGCTGCGCGCCAGATGCTCGTGGCCAAGATCACAACGACCGGCGCGATGGCCGCCTTCGGCAGTGGCGGCATCGCCCGCACGCTCGTCGCAGGCGGCACCGACAGCGGCCAGGCGATCGCGGTCCAGAGCGACGGCAACATCCTCGTCGGCGGCCAGGCCAACCTCGCCGGCAAGTCCGCCTTCGCCCTGACCCGCCTGACGGCCGGCGGCGCACGTGACGACACGTTCGGCAACCACGGTCAGACAGTCACGCCGCTGGGGACGCCGGCGGTCAACGGCTACATCACCGGCATCGCGCTCTCGGGCAACACGCTCGCCGTGGCGGGCCGGCTGACCGACGCAAACGGGCTGGCCGTCGTGGCCGCGCGCTACTTCGCCACCGGCGCGCCGCCTCCGCCGCCCCCGCCTCCGGCCGCGTCCACGCTCAAGGTCGACAACCTGACGGCCACGAGCGCGCACGTCACGGGCTCGGTCAACGCCAACGGCACCGCCAGTCACTACTGGCTCGAGTACGGGACGTCGACGACCTACGGGACGAAGACCGACCAGGTGGCAGCCTCGGGGACGGGCGATGTCGACGTCGGAGTCACGATCACCGGGCTGAGCCCCGGGACGACCTACCATGCCCGCTTCGTGATCACGAATGGCGCCGGCACGACATCCGGTGACGACGTGACCTTCACGACGCTCGGCAGTGGCGGCAGCCAGGGCGGCGGTGGCGCCGCCGGCAAGGGCGCCAAGAAGTTCTGCAAGGTGCCCAAGGTCAAGGGCAAGAAGCTCAACCAGTCGCGCCGCAAGGTGCTCGCCGCGGGCTGCAAGGTGAAGGTCGTCTACAAGAAGTCGAAGCGCCCCAAGGGCATCGTGCTTGCGCAGTCGCGCAAGGCGGGCAAGAAGCTGACCTACCGCGCCGTCGTGAAGCTCACCGTTGCGGTCCACCATCCGGTGAAGGTCGCCAAGAAGAAGTAACGGGAGGCCGCCGGCACGACCTGCCCCGCCGAGGTGGGGCAGGTCGCCTGTAGCTTGCAGGCAACGTCAGGAGGCATCCCTTGAGCTCGTCCCAGTCCGGCCCGATCCTGCTCTGCTACGACAACTCCGACGGCGCGCGCCGCGCAATCGAGACGGCAGGCGCCCTCTTCCCCGGACGCAAGGCGATCGTCCTGCACGTCTGGAGCCCGATCGCGGTCATGGCCGCGTCCTACGGTGCCGTCATGTCCCTGCCCGAGTACGACGAAGCCGAGCTCGAGAAGGTGGCCCGCCAGGTCGCCGACGAGGGCGCCGCGCTGGCCAGGGCCGCGGGGCTGGACGCGACGGGCGAGCTCGCCGAGGGAACCTACGAGGGCACCTGGCACGCGATCGTCGCGACGGGAGAAAAGCTCGGCACGACGGTGATCGTGATCGGCGCGCGGGGCCTCTCGACCTTCAAGTCGGTCGTGCTCGGGTCGGTCTCGCACGGCGTCGCCCAGCACGCTCGCGTGCCGGTGCTGATCGTGCCGCCCGCCGATCGCTGACCGGCGGGCTCAGGCCGGGCGCCCGAACGGCGCCTCGAGCGCCGACGCTGCGGTCACCTCTCCGCGCCAGTAGACGAAGCGCCCACCCGGGAGCTGCCAGTAGACCTCTGCACGGCCAGGCACTCGCATGGAGCCGAACGTCCGGTAGTCGGCGAACTCGCCGCCCCACGGCGTTGCAGTCCAGACATCGCCGTCGCGCATCATCCGCGCCGGGCTCGACACGCGGATCACGTCGCCGGCGCTGTCGAACTCCAGCGTGATTGCAGTCGCGTCGAGCCCGGCCGCGACCACCTCGACCCGGCCGCCGTCCAGCTCGCGCCAGCGGAGCTCGGAGTTGTGAGCCATGGCGTGGGGCACCCACGGCAGCTCGGCGAGGTAGCGCATGGCCTCGCCGGCGGACACCTCGGGGCCGCGCTGGCGCTGCATGACCTTCCCGAGCAGGCTGACGGTCAGGCTGCCCTCGCCCTCGTCGTAGTCGTCGCGCACCTGCAAGGCGATCAGCGGTGCGAGGCGAAACCGCGCGTGCCACGAGAACGCCATGCGCTCGACGGCGTAGTGCTGGGTGGCCGTGAAGCTCCGCGGGCGGGCATTCGGCTTCAGCCACATCTGCCCGTGCTGGTGGATGCGGACCTGCCGCGGCGCATGCCCGTCAGCGGGCAGGGCCCGCTGCAGATATGCCGAGACGAGGCGCGGGAGCACTCAGGTCAGGGTCGACGACGTGGCGGTCAGACGGGAGTTGCGCTCGGGGCAGGCCGCGTCCAGTCTGCGACCGGCGTGCACGGGCCTGGGACGGTGTCGCCCGCCATTCGCTCGACCACGCGACCGTGCTCGACCCGCGCCGGATAGTCGTGGCCCGTCAGGATGTAGCGCCCCGAGTTGAGCGCTCGCTTGATCGCCGCCTTCTCCTGCCGCTTGGTCAGCGCGTGGTTGCCCGTGACCTGCGGCTCGCAGTCGAGGGCGACGTGATACGGCTCGACCACGGCGTTGTGGACGTCGTACATGATGTCGCCGCAGAAGCAGGCCGTGCCGTCGGCGGTCTCGACGAGGATGTTCATCGAGCCCTCCGTGTGGCCGCCGGTCATCTCGCAGACGATGCCGGGCAGGATCTCGTCCGGGCCCGAGAGCTCCAGGTCGAGCAAGCGCAGCGCTCGCGGCGTGTGCAACCGGTCGATGTGGTGCTTGACGTACTCCGGCGGATACTGGGCCCCCATCAGGCCGGAAGCGGAGAACTCGAGCTCGCGGCGGGTCATCACCACGGTGGCCGCCGGGAAGCGGTCATCCTGGCCGGCGTGGTCGATGTGCGCGTGTGTGTGCAGTATCCAGCGCACGTCGCCGAGGCCGACGCCGTGCCGCGCCAGCTGGCTCTCGAGCTGCTGGTGCTCGGACGTGTACCCCACCATGCCGAGGCGCCCCATGATCTCCGGGCTCGAGGCGCCGCTGTCCACGAGGATCGCATCGCTCCCGCCGAGGATCAGGTACGCCCAGGTCTTCGCCCGCGTGACGACGCCCATCCTGTGGGCGAGCACGAGGAAGCTCGATTCGACGTCGACGTCCATCAGATCGAGCACCTTGATCTCATAGCTCACGAGACCGCTCCTCCCCTGGCTCTCTGGATCTCGATGTCTACGGGGTGCCGGCGCCGGAGTCAACAGGGCGGCCCGGGCCGCTGTGGAAATCCGCTGAGCAGGGAGCGCGGTAGTCCTGGAGACGGAATCACCGCGACCGGTAGGGTTGACACATGCGAAAGCTGATCGCCGCGGTCGCCGCGGTCTGCGCGCTCACGGCGCCCGCCGCGCTCGCACAGAGTGCCCTGCCCGACAAGATCGCGCTGCCGGACGGCTTCGCGCCCGAGGGCATCGAGATCGCCGGCGGCAAGACGTTCTACGTCGGCTCCACCCAGACCGGCGCGATCTACTCGGGCAGCCTCCGCACGGGCGCCGGGCGCATCCTGATTCCCGGCGCTGCCGCCGGCACGCGCGCCGCGACCGGCATCGAATACGAGCACGGCAGGCTCTGGGTGGCCGGAGCGGCGGGCGGCACGGCACGTGTCTACGACGTGAAGACCCGCGCCCTCGTGCGCGAGTACCACCTCGCGCCCGCCGCCTCGACGTTCATCAACGACGTCGTGGTGACCAAGGCCGCCGCGTACTTCACCGATTCGCAGCGGCCGGTGATCTCCCGCATCGCGATCGGCCACGACGGCGCGCCCGGCGCGCTCACCCACATCCCGCTGTCGGGCGACTACCACCACATCGCAGGCCAGTTCAATCTCAACGGGATCGTGGCGAGTGCCGATGGCAAGCAGCTGATCGCCGTATCGACGGCGGGCAGGAAGCTCTACCTCATCGACGCGGCGACCGGCGTCGCCCACGCGATCGCGACCGGGTCGTACACGGTCGTCAACGGCGACGGCCTGATGCTCGACGGGAAGCTGCTGTACGTCGTGCAGAACCAGTCGAACCTGATCGCGATCTTCCACCTCTCCAACGACCTCCGGAAGGCGGCCTACATCACGGCCATCAACGACCCGGACCTCGACGTGCCGACGACGATCGACCGGGTCGGCAACCGCGTCTATGCGGTGAACGCGCGCTTCGGCACGGCGACGCCCTCCGATCAGCATTACGACATCGTCAAGGCCGGCGACGGCTGAAAACGACCGAGAGCCCCTTGCGGGGCTCTCGTGCCGACTGTCTGGAGTGGAGGCGGCGGGAATCGAACCCGCGTCCACGGACGCGACAGGGAGGGCTTCTCCAAGCTCAGCCTGCGTTCATATCTCGCCGCAGAGCACCACGCAGGCCGGTGCCCCACTGGCCAGTCCGGCGTTGGAGTCCCCTGTAGTCGGCACGGACCCCCCGGCTACCAGGCAAGCCTCCTTCTGAAGGACACCCTCCGCGGAGGCCCGGAGGGGCCACCCGTTACGTAATCAGATTACGCAGCGAGCGCGAGATCCAGATCGGACTTCGCATTTGGTGTTTGCTGGATGATTTACGAGGCCCACCAGCATCCTCGGCTTGCTACCCAACCCATCGGATTCGCCCGCGTCGAAGCCAGGACGCCCCCGAGAGTCCTTCAAGCGTAGCACGCCGTCAGTGGCCATTTGCGGGCGTTTTCGAGACGTCTCAGCCGCGGAAGCGGGTCTTCATCTCGCGGTCGATCTCACGGCGCACGTCGCGATCGGCGAGTGCGCGGCGCTTGTCGATGCCTTCCTTGCCGCGCGCCAGCGCGATCTCGGCCTTCACGCGTCCGTCCTTGAAGTACAGGCGCAGGGGGATCAGCGTCAGCCCCTTCTCGGCGACGCGCGAGGCGAGCTCCTCGATCTCGTGCTTGTGCGCGAGCAGCTTGCGGTCACGCGTCGGCTCGTGGTTGGCACGGTTGCCCTGCTCGTAGGGCTCGATCGTCGCGCCGACGAGCCACAGCTCGCCTCCGCGCTCCTGCGCGTAGGCCTCGCGCAGCGCGACCTTGCCGGCGCGCAGCGACTTGACCTCCGTGCCCGTGAGCGCGATGCCGGTCTCGAGGCGCTCGAGGATGTGGTACTCGTGCCGCGCCTTGCGGTTGCTCGCGATCGTGCGTTCGCCTTCGGCCACCGGCGCAGTCTAGTGCTCTGCACTAGGCTCGCTTGCGCTTGGAGGGCTTGCGCCTGGTCTTGGCGCCGGCGGTCTTCGGCGGGCGGCGCGGCGTCGTGCGCTTGGCCGGGCGCGTGCGCGAGCCCGGCGCCGCGTCCTCGGGCAGGAGGTCGAGCGTGGCTCGCCCGCGCGGCGGGTCGACGGCCGTCACGACGACCGAGAGCTCGTCGCCGAGGCGGATGCGGCGGCCCGAGGCGCGCCCGACGAGCGCGACGCCGTGCTCGTCGCTGTCGAAGCGCTCGCGGGGGTCGAGGCGGCGGGCCGGGAGGAAGCCCTCGAACACGTCGCCGAAGCGCACGAACAGCCCGGCGCTTATGAGTCCCGTGACGACGCCGTCGAAGTTCTGCTGCCAGCCGTCGCGCCGGAGGTGGTCGCGCAGCAGGAACGTCAGGCAGATGGCATCTGCGCGGCGCTCGGCGTCGGCCGCCTCGCGCTCGCGCTGCGAACAGCGGAGTGCCACCTCGGGGAGACCGCGCGCGGTCGGGGCATGCTCGCCAAGGCCGGCCAGCGCGCAGGCCGCGCGATGCACCACGATGTCGGGATAGCGCCTGATCGGCGACGTGAAGTGCACGTACGCGGGCGAGGACAGCGCGGCGTGGCCCGTGTTGACCGTGTCGTAGCGCGCGACCTGGAGGGTCCGCAGCAGAAGCGTGCCGAAGGCTTCGCGCGTGGCCGGCCGTTCGCGCATGATCGGCTCGAGCAACTCGGCCTGGCGCGCGACGGCGCGCGAGGCCGCGGCACCGTCGGCGCGCTCGGGCAACGGCGCCACGGGCAGGCCGAGTGCCGTGAGGCGATCGGCCAGCGCCAGCAGCGCCTCGTGCTGCGGGTGATCGTGGACCCGGAAGAGCGCAGGCCGGCGGGCTCGCGCCAGGATGCCGCCCACCGCCTCGTTGGCGAGGAGCATGAGCTCCTCGACGAGGGCATGCGCGCGCGGCTCTTCGTCCCAGCGCGCGCCCGCGACGCGGCCGTCGTCGACCTCGAACGAGAGCTCGCGCGAGGCCAGGGTGAAGGCACCGCGGGCGTGCCTCCTGGCACGCAGGTCACGTGCCAGTGCGTCCGCGCGCGCCAGCAGGTCGCCCTGCGGGTGGTGCAAACGGCCGGCGAGGATCTCCTGCGCGTCGTCGTAGGTCAGCCGTGCGCGACTGCGAATCAGCGCACGGCGCACGTGGGGCGCGCCAGGCTTGCCGTCGGCGCCGATGCGCACCTCGACGGTCACCACCCGGCGCACCTCGCCGGGGCGCAGGCTGCAGGCACCCGCCGAGAGCTCGAGTGGCAGCATCGGCTCTACGGAGCCAGGCACGTAGACGCTGCAGGTACGGCGCCCCGCCTCGTCGTCGAGGGCGCCGCCGGGCTTCACGTAGCTCGCCACGTCCGCGATGTGCACCCACGCACGAATGCCGTCGCCGTCCGGCTCCACGCTGATCGCGTCGTCGAAGTCACGGGCCGTCGGCGGGTCGATCGTGATCGCCTCGAGCTCGAGCAGGTCGTCGCGCCGCCCTTCCTCCTCGCGCTTCTCGGCCGCGCTCCGGGCCTCGCGCAGCGCCGTCTCCGGCCAGCCCGGGGCGAGCCCGCGCTCGAGCAGGAGCGCCCGCAGGACGTGGCCGACGTGATCGGGCGAGCCCAGGCGCTCCACGACGCGCGCGCTGCCGCCGGCGTGCTCGACGACGACCAGTTCGCCCGCCTCGACGGCGAGACCGGAGCGGCGTCCGAGCGCGAGCTGCTGACCCTCGTCGAAGAACGGCTGTGCGACGAGGAAGCGTCCCCGGCGCTCGACCGTGCAGGCGACGAGCCGCGGCCCGCCTTCCTCGTCGTTCACAGAGGAATTTTGCGGGCCACGGAGACGGCCTTCACGAGCAGGCGCGTCTTTACCGTGACGTCCGGTCGCACGCCGTGGCCGTGAAGGCTGCGGCCGTTCGGGGTGAGGTACTCGGCCACGGTGAGCTTGACTGCCCCGCCCCCGGGTACCGGCACGACCGCCTGGATGGTGGCCTTCCCGAACGTGCGCGTGCCGACGATCGTGGCTCGCTTGTTCTCGCTCAGAGCCGCGGCGACGATCTCGGCGGCGCTCGCGGTAGCACGGTCGACGACGACCACCAGCGGACGCCGCGGCAGCGCAGAGTGCTTGGCGCTCACGACCTGCCCGAGCATGTGCGCGCCGGAGTAGGAGAGGATCCGTCCATGCTGGAGGAAGACGTCGACGGTGTCGATCGCTTCGGAGATCAGGCCGCCGGGATTGCCGCGCAGGTCCAGCACGACGACGGGCGCGTGGCGTGCGTACCGCCGGACGTCCTTCGCCACGCCGTGCGAGAAGCGCGTGATGCGGATCACGCGCACGGCTCCCCTGTCCTGCACGATCACGCTCGGCTGGCGCACGATCCCCCGGCGCACCGCGACCACGTGAGCCTTGCCACCGTCGCGCTTCATCATGAGCCGCAGGGGGCCCCGATGCGGCGCCTGCAGCGCAGCCAGCGCGGTGTCGATGTGGCCACGGACGTGCAACCCGTCGACCGCGACGAGCAGATCGCCCTTGTGCAGGCCGGCGTTGGCGGCCGGTGAGCGCGGAACGACGCCGACGATGCGCAGCATGGACTTGCCCTGCGCGCGTACGCGCACGCCGATGCCGTAGAAGCCCTGCACCGTGTCGGCCTTGAGCGCGGCGTACTCCGACGATGTGAGATAGCTGGTGAACGGGTCGCGCAACTGCGCGATCAATTGCGGCACCGTGCGCGCCGAGGCCAGGGCTCCCGGGTCGAGCGCCTTCACGTAGCGCTGGGCGAGCACCTGGCGCACCGCGTCGGCGAGGACCGGTTGCGGTGCCGCTACCGCCGCCGGGGCGGGACGCTCGCCGCCGCGCCGTGTCGCATAGCCCAGCGCAAAGGCGAGGACGACGGCAGCAACAACCGCGATCGAGCGGCGCAGACGCATCGAGCGTTCACTGTAGCGGGTGAGGATTCACACCCGCAAGAAACGGCGCATGGTGACGCCCGAGCCGATCGCGCCGAGCAGCGTGCCTGCGAGCAGCAGGAGCGGCGCGAGCAGCCAGAACGCGATCGCATGCGCGCCGTCCTCGTTGAGCGAGGCCGCCGGCAGGTGATCCTTGAGCAGGACCAGGGAGATGCCGAGTAAGGCGATCGAGAGGATCGCTCCGCCGAGGCCGCAGAGCATGCCCTCGAGCACGAACGGCAGGCGCACGAACCAGTTGGACGCGCCCACGAGCTTCATGACCTCGACCTCTCGCCGGCGCGCGAAGATCGACAGCCGGATCGTGTTCGCGATCAGCGCAACGGCCGAGATCGCGAGCACGAGTATCAGCCCGCCGATCACAGCCTCCACGACCGCAGCGTTGCGCAGCAGGCGGTCGGCGTCCCTGCCGCCGTAGCGCACGCCGTTCGGCCCGCGCTCTGCGCCGGGCATCCCGCGTACCGAGGCCGCCACGTCCTTGGCACGGCTCGGGTTCTGCAGCGACGCCTCCCAGGAAGCCGGCAGCGGGTTCGTGAGCACGCTCTCCCAGACCGACTTCGGCACGCGCTTCTTGAGCTGCGTCCAGGCCTCCGCCTTGGAGACGTAGACCACGCCGTTCGGCTTCACGTCCGGGTTCTGCCTCAGGCGCGCGCCGATCGCGGAGATCTGCTTCGGGGACGCGCGCTTGTCCAGGTAGACCGTCACGCGGACCCCGCTGCGCTCCTTGTCGACCTTCGCGTACAGGTACGTGCCGAAGAGCACGAAGACGCCGAGGAAATAGAGCACGATCAGCACCGTGACGGTGGCGGCGACGGTGGTGGCGAGGTTGTTGCGCAGTGCGCGCACGGCCTCGACGAGGAAGAACCCCGGGCGCCGCAACTCAGGTCTCCACGTATCCGCCGCGGCGCTCGTCGCGCACGAGACGGCCCCGCTCCAGCGCGACGACGCGCCTGCGCATGCGATCGACCATCTCGCGGTCGTGCGTCGCCATGACGACGGTCGTACCGGTCCGGTTGATGCGGTAGAGCAGCTGCATGATGCCGACCGACGTGTCGGGATCGAGGTTGCCGGTGGGCTCGTCGCAGATCAGGAGCGGCGGGTGGTTGACGAACGCGCGTGCGATGGAGACGCGCTGCTGCTCGCCGCCGGAGAGCTCGTGCGGGAAGCGGTCAAGCTTGTCCGCCAGGCCGACGAGCTGCAGGATCTCGGGCACCTTCTCGTCGATCTCGTGGCGCGCCATGCCCTGCACCTCGAGCGCGTAGGCCACGTTCTGGTAGGTGTTGCGGTTCGGCAGCAGCTTGAAGTCCTGGAACACGCAGCCGATGTTCCGCCGCAGCTGCGACACGCGCGAGCGCTTGAGCGTCGCCAGCGACCGGCCGCCGATCAGGATCGAGCCCTCGGTGGGGTCGAGCTCCTTGAGCAGCAGGCGGATGAACGTGGACTTGCCCGAGCCGGACTGGCCGACCAGGAAGACCCACTCGCCCTTGTCGATCCGCAGCGAGACGTCGCGCAGCCCGACCACGCGGCCGTCGTAGACCTTCGTGACGCGCTCCAGGACGATCATGGGCGTGCCGCCGGCGACCTTCACGCGCGGAGCGCGCTCGTCCTCTTCTGCGAGCAGCGCGAGGCGCTCGCCGCGCGAGAGGGTGCGAGTCGCGCCGTTGCCGTTGGCGGCGTCGGCGTGCTCGAGCTCGATGTCGTCTCGCTTCAACATGGCTGTGTGCGGCTGGTGCCGGAGCCCCGTGACCGGCGGAAACCGGCGGCGTATCGCAGTACGACGCTGTGCGCAGCGTTCCCTGCACCGGCCGGGTCGGGATCGGGCCAGAATAGCACGGAGCGTCTGGCGGGTCCCTCGCCGCAGATGGCGGGCGGAGGCGCTATGCGGGCTCTCCGGAGTCGTCGTCGCCGTCGTCGGACGCCCCCAGCGTGCCCGCCGCGGAGCCCAGCAGGAACGCGCTGATGAAGGGGTCGAGATCGCCGTCGAGCACGCCCTGGGCGTTGCCGTTCTTGAGCCCCGAGCGATGGTCGTTGACCATCGTGTAGGGGTGCAGGACGTACGAGCGGATCTGCGAGCCGAAGGCGTTGTCGCTGAGGATGCCGCGCTCGCGCAGGAGCTCGGCCTGCCGCGCTTCCTCCTCGCGCTCGAGCAGGCGGCTCTTGAGCGCGCGCAGGGCCGTGTCCTTGTTGGCGTGCTGCGAGCGCTCGTTCTGGCACTGCACGACGATGCCGGTCGGCAGGTGCGTGATGCGCACGGCCGAGTCGGTCTTGTTGACGTGCTGGCCTCCCGCGCCCGAGGAGCGATAGGTGTCGATGCGCAGATCGCTGTCGTCGATCTCGATCGCGGCGTCGGGCGGCAGCTCCGGCGCCACGTCCACCTGCGCGAAACTCGTCTGCCGGCGATGGGCCGAGTCGAACGGGCTGAGACGGACGAGACGGTGCACGCCGCGCTCGGCGCCGAGCACGCCGTAGGCGTTGTCGCCGTGCACGCGGAACATGGCCGACTTCAGGCCCGCCTCCTCGCCCGGCGTCGCGTCGAGCACGTCGAAGCCGTAGCCGCGCCGTTCGGCCCAGCGCTCGTACATGCGCAGCAGCATCGCCGTCCAGTCCTGCGCGTCCGTGCCACCGGCACCGGCGCTGAGCGTGACGATCGCGTCGCCGCCGTCGTACTCGCCCGAGAACAGCGCCTGCTCCTGCAGGCGAGCGATCTCGGCCTCGAGCGCCGAGATCGAGGCGTCGGCCTCGGGCAGCATCGCATCGTCCTCGCCGACCATCTCGAGCAGCGTCGGCAGATCCCCGATCTCGCCCTCGAGCCGGCGGTAGGTGTCGAGCTTGCGCTGCGTGCGCGCCTGATCGGCGCTGACGACCGCGGCGCGCCGTGGATCGTCCCAGAAGCCCGGTGCCGAGAGCTGCTCGTTCAGCTCATCCAGCCGGCGGGCGAGCACCGCCGGGTCAAAGATAGTCACGGACCCACGCCAGGCGGGCCCTCAACTCCTCGGAAGCGGTCTCCAGCTCGGTCAGCGAGCGCATCTACGCAGCGCGCCCGTGGCAGCGCTTGTACTTCAGCCCCGAGCCGCACGGGCAGGGGTCGTTGCGGCCGATGGCTGCAGATCCATTGCCCGAGCTCGAGACGGTCGAGCTCGACGAGCCTCCCCCGCCCGCAGGCGTGAAGGTCGAGGTGGACGAGCCCGCACCGCCGTAGGTCTGGGGCTGCCCGCCGTCGTCATAGATCAGCTGCTCGGCCTCGTGACGCTCGAGATCGGCGTCCTGCGCGGTCACCTCGACGTGGAACAGCATCGAGACGACTTCCTCGCGCACGCCGCGCATCATGTCCTCGAACATCGCGTGGCCCTCGACGCGATACTCGACGAGCGGATCCTTCTGCGCCATCGAGCGCAGGTGGATGCCCTCTCGCAGGTAGTCCATGGAGTCGAGGTGCTCGCGCCAGTGGGCGTCGATGACCTGCAGCAGGAAGAAGCGCTCCAGCTGCCGCATGATGTCGTCGTCGAGGCCCTCGGTCTCCGAGAGCTCCTTCTCCTTGCGCTCGTACGCGAGATGCGCGTCGGCGATGCAGCGCGTGATCAGCTCTTCGCGGTCGATCTCCTGGAGCGGCCCGAGACCCTCGGCGTCGAACGAGATCGGGAAGATCTGGTTGAGGCCGGTGAAGAGGCCCTCGAGATCCCACTCCTCGGGGAAGTTCGACTCGGTGTGGGCCATGACGACGTCCTCGACGACCTCGTCGATCCACTCGAAGATCTCCTCGCTGAGGTCGTCGCCCTCGAGCACGCCGCGGCGCTCCGCGTAGATGACCTCGCGCTGCTTGTTGAGCACGTCGTCGTACTTGAGCACTTGCTTGCGCATGTCGAAGTGCATCTCCTCGACGCGCTTCTGGGCGCCCTCGATGCGCTTCGTCAGCATCTTGTGCTCGATCGGCTGGTCCTCGCCCGGGCCGAGCTTGTCGAGGATCGTGTAGATGCGGTCGCCCGCGAAGAGGCGGACGAGCTGGTCCTCGGCCGAGAGGAAGAAGCGGGTCTCCCCCGGGTCGCCCTGACGACCGGAGCGGCCGCGCAACTGGTTGTCGATGCGCCGCGACTCGTGTCGCTCGGTGCCGATCACGTACAGGCCGCCCTTGTCGATCACGCCGTCGCCGAGCTTGATGTCGACGCCGCGGCCCGCCATGTTGGTGGCGATCGTGACTGCGCCCCTGGCGCCGGCGTCCTTGATGATCTGGGCCTCCTGGCCCTCCTGCCCGGTCTTCGCGTTGAGCACGTTGTGCGGGATGCCCTTGCGCTCGAGCAGGCCGGAGACGCGCTCCGAGACCTCGACGGAGATCGTGCCGACGAGCACCGGCTGGCCCTCGGCGTGCCGCTCGGCGATGTCGTTGACGACGGCGCGGAACTTCTCGTCCTCGGTCTTGTAGATCAGGTCGTTCTGATCGAGGCGCGTGACCGGCACGTTGGTCGGGATCGGCACGACCTCGAGGCCGTAGATCTCGTGGAACTCGTTGGCCTCCGTCAGCGCCGTGCCGGTCATGCCGGCGAGCTTCTCGTAGAGGCGGAAGTAGTTCTGGATCGTGACCGTGGCGACGGTCACGTTCTCGGCCTCGATCTTGACGTTCTCCTTGGCCTCGACCGCCTGGTGCAGGCCCTCCGACCAGCGGCGCCCTTCCATGATGCGGCCGGTGAACTCGTCGACGATCTTGACCTCGCCGTCGACCACGAGGTACTCGACCCCGTTGCTGTACAGCGACTCGGCGCGCAGCGCCTGGATCAGGTGGTTGACCATCTGGCTGGAGCCGGGGGCGTAGAGGTTCTCGATCCCGAGCGCCTTCTCGGTCTTGGCCACGCCCTGCTCGGTCGGCGCTGCGGTCTTGCGCTTCTCGTCGACCTCGTAGTCCTCGCCGATCTTGAAGGCCTTCACGATCTTGGCGAACGTGTAGTACGTGTCGGACGACTCCTCGGGCTGGCCGGCGATGATCAGCGGCGTGCGCGCCTCGTCGACGAGGATCGAGTCGACCTCGTCCACGATCGCGTAGACGTGGGGCCGTTGCACGGTCTCCTCGATGTCGACCGCGAGGTTGTCGCGCAGGTAGTCGAAGCCGAACTCGGAGTTGGTGCCGTACGTGATGTCGCAGGCGTACGCGGCCTTGCGGTCGGCCGGGTCCATCTGCGCCTCGATGATGCCGACCGTCATGTCGAGCGCCTCGTAGACGGGCCGCATCCACTCGGCGTCGCGGCGCGCGAGGTAGTCGTTGACCGTCACCAGATGGGCGCCTCCGCCCTCCAGCGCGTTCAGATAGAGCGGCAGCGTCGCCACGAGGGTCTTGCCCTCACCGGTCTTCATCTCGGCGATCGCGCCCTCGTGCAGGACGGCGCCGCCGACCAGCTGGACGTCGAAATGGCGCATGCCCAGCGTGCGCTTGGAGGCCTCGCGCACGCACGCGAAGGCCTCGGGCAGGATGTCGTCGAGATCCTCGCCCTCGGCGAGGCGCTCGCGGAACTCCGCCGTCTTGGCGCGGAGCGCGTCGTCGGAGAGCTCCTCGATCGTCGGCTCCCACGCCGTCGTTTCCTCGGCGACGAGCTCGAGGCGGCGCAGCAGGCGACCTTCGCCGGCTCGGAGCAGCTTGTTCAGAAAGTCGACCATGGGCCTTTATGGGAAGGTGGATCGCCGCCGCAGAGGGCGACGGGAGCGCGTGGCGCTCCTGAGGGAACGGTAGCAGTTGGCACTTGCGCGCCCCGCGTGCGCGGGCGCCCGGCGGATCAGCCGGGCACGGGCTCGATCACGCCGAGGTTGCCGTCGCGGCGGCGGTAGATGACCGCCACGGCGTCGCTCTCGGCGTTCAGGAAAACGTAGAACTCGTGCCCGACCAGCTCGAGCTGCAGCGCGGCCTCGTCGGGGTGCATGGGCTTCATGTTGAAACGCTTCGTCTTCACGATCGTGGGGATCGGCAGCTCAGGCTCGGCACCGTTCGCGAGCGCGATCGAGGTCGCCTCGTCGTCGTCGGAGAGAGGCAGCAGGGCCTCGATGTCGCGCGCCTGGTGATGCGGCCGCCAGTGACGGCGCCGTTCGCGGTAGCGCCGCACCTGCCGGTCCAGCTTGTCGACGGCGAGGTCGATGGCCGCGTACATGTCGTCCGCGTACTCGTGCGCGCGCAGCACAGGCCCCCGCGTCCACACCGTCAGCTCTGCGTGCTGGTTCGCGCTGATCGAGCGGTTGCGCTCGATCGCCAGCTCGAGGTCGACGCGCGTGTCCTCGGTCAGGTGGCGTTCGATCCGCGCGAGCTTGCGTTCGGCGTACTCGCGGATCGGCGCCGTGATATCCAGGTTCCTGCCGCTGACCTGAAGCTGCATCGGATGCCTCCCCGCTCGGGTACCTCGTTACACGGAGTCTGCCATGGGGCGGCGCGCGCGCAAAGGTCCGATCGAGGGGCGTGCGGGCGAGCGTGACCACATGCACGTGCTCGGCGCCCGCCTGGCGGAGCGCGCGGGCGCACTCGTCGGCCGTCGCGCCCGTCGTGTAGACGTCATCGACCAGCGCCAGGCTGCACGGACCGGCGCGGGCGGCGAAGGCGCCGCGCACGTTGCCGCGGCGCGCCGCGGCATCGAGCCCGCGCTGCGGTCGTACGCCGCGCGTGCGCCGGAGGAGCGGCACCACCGGCACCTCCCACCAGCGCGCCAGCTCGACCGCGAGCTCCGCCGGCGGGTCGGCTCCCCGCAGGAGACGGCGGTCCCCGACTGCTGGCACGACCGCGATGGCGTCGACCGGCGGCCGCGGCAGCTCGTGCACCATGAGCGCGGCGGACAGCCGTGCGGGTGAGATCTCACCGCGCTTCCAGCGCCCGAGGAGGGCGAGTGCCGGCCCTTCCAGCCACAACGCCGAGCGCGCGGACGTGAGCCAGCGGAGCCGGCTGCAGGCACGGCAGGACGAGACTGCAAGGGCCGTCGGAGCACCGCAACGTACGCAGAGCGGGGCTGCGAGCGGGCGCAGGCGCGGGCCGCAGCGCTCGCACATCCACTCGCCCGGCGCGCCACAGGCGACGCAGCGGCGCGGCAGCACGAGCCGGACGAGCGAGGTGAGCGACGGCATGGCGCCAGGCTAGGGCCGGTCTCTGTCGCGTGTCTGTCGCCGGTGGTGCCGGAATGCGCGCGACTGTCAGGCGGCGGAGACGGGAAGGCTCTGCTCGAACGGCGCGCGATGCACGCCGGCCTCGGTCACGATCGCCGTGATGTTGGCGGCGGGCGTGACATCGAAGGCGGGGTTGGAGACGGTGGTGCCCGCTGGTGCGAGCAGCGTGCCTCCGAGGTGCGCGACCTCGTCTGCCGCACGCTCCTCGATGGGGATCCCCGCCCCGCTCGCGATCGCGTGATCGATGGTCGAGGAGGGAGCGACGACGTAGCAGGGCACGCCGTGGGCGCGCGCGAGCACCGAGAGCGTGTACGAGCCGATCTTGTTCGCCGCATCACCGTTGTGCGCGATCCGGTCGGCGCCGAAGACGACGGCGTCGACCAGGCCGCGAGCGAACAACTGCCCGGCGGCGACGTCGGCGATCAGCGTGTGCGGGATGCCGTCCTCGGCCAGCTCCCAGGCGGTCAGGCGCGCGCCCTGCAGCAACGGGCGAGTCTCGTCGACCCAGACGTGCAGGCCCGGGTCGCGCGCATGCGCCGCGCGCACGACGCCAAGCGCCGAGCCATAGCCGCCTGTGGCCAGGGCGCCCGCATTGCAGTGCGTGAGCACCCGGGCGCCCGGGGAGAGCAGCTCGGCACCATGCCGCCCCATCGAGAGGCAACGCCCGACCTCGTCCTCGTGGATTCGGCGTGCGAGCGCCGCGAGCGAACGCCGCAGCTCGTCCGGCTCCTCGGTGCCGGCGATCACCTCGTCGCAGCGCTCGAGCGCCCAGCCGAGGTTGACGGCCGTGGGCCGGGAGCCCGCGAGACGGGCGCGTGCGTCGGCGAGCTCCGCGCGCAGCGCTGTCATCGTCGTCGCACCCGAGTTGCGCGCGGCCTGTGCCATCCCCATCGCCGCGGCGATCCCGATCGCGGGCGCGCCGCGGATCGCGAGCTCCTGGATCGCGAGCACGAGCTCGGGCACGCTGCTGCAGCGGCGATCGATGCGCTCGCCCGGCAGGCGCGTCTGGTCGAGCAGGACGACTGCGTCGCCCTCGAGGCGGATCACATCTGCAGGCGCGAGCACCGGTCGTGCCCGATCACGCGCCGGAGAGGATCAGGTGCCCTCGTCCCAGCTCGTGAGATAGCGCTCCTGCTCGGCGCTGAGCGTGTCCACGTGGACGCCGAGCGCCGCCAGCTTGAGCCGCGCGACCTCCTGGTCGATGTCGTGCGGCACGTCGTAGACGTGCTTGCCGAGCGTGTCGCGATTGGTGAGCGCGTACTCGGCCGAGAGCGCCTGGTTGGCGAACGACATGTCCATGACGGCTGCCGGGTGGCCCTCGGCGGCGGCCAGGTTGACGAGGCGGCCCTCTGCGATCAGATAGATCGTGCGGCCGTCGGTGAGCGTGAAGCGCTCGACGTTCGGCCGCGTCGGGGCACGCTCGGCGGTCAGCGCCTCGAGCGCCGGGATGTCGATCTCGACGTTGAAGTGACCCGTGTTGGAGAGGATCGCGCCGTCCTTCATGGCCTCGATGTGCTCGCCGCGGATCACGTGCTTGTCACCCGTCGCCGTGCAGAAGATGTCGCCCTTGGGCGCCGCCTCGGCCATGGGCATGACGTCGAAGCCGTCCATCGTCGCCTCGAGCGCACGCAGCGGATCGACCTCGGTCACGATCACGCGCGCACCCATGCCGCGTGCGCGGCTGGCGAGCCCACGGCCGCACCAGCCGTAGCCGCCCACGACGAAGACGCGGCCGGCCAGCAGGACGTTGGTCGCGCGGATGATGCCGTCGAGCGTCGACTGCCCGGTGCCGTAGCGGTTGTCGAAGAGGTGCTTGGTCTGCGCGTCGTTGACCGCGATCACGGGGAACGCGAGCCGCCCCTGGGCCTCGAGGGCACGCAGGCGAATCACGCCTGTGGTGGTCTCCTCGGAGGCGGCCATCATGTCGGCCAGCGCGTCGTCGCGGGTGGAGTGCATGAGCCCGATCACGTCGGCGCCGTCGTCGATGCAGAAGTTCGGCTTGGTGTCGATCGCGGCGTCGAGGTGCCGGTAATAGCCGTCGGCGTCGACGCCGCGGATCGCGAACACGCCGATGCCGTAGTGCACGACCATCGCCGCGGCGACCTCGTCCTGCGTCGAGAGCGGATTCGACGCGCACAGCACGACGTCCGCCCCGGCGGCCTTGAGCGTGCGCATCAGATTCGCCGTCTCGGTCGTGACGTGCTGGCACGACGCGATACGCAAGCCCGCGAGCGGGCGCTCCTGCTCGAAGCGCGCGCGAATCGCGGCCAGCACGGGCATCTGCCGATCGGCCCACTCGATCTTGCGACGGCCTGCATCGGCGAGGTCGAGCGACTTGATGTCGTGCGGCACATAGCCCACGGATGTCATCCGGAATTTCCCCTCGTGTCGGTAACGCCGGTGCAGTCTAGCCCGGCGGCGGTTCCTACTCCGCCGCCGCCAGTGCCTGCTTGAGCTCGGCGATGCGGTCGATCTCGAACGGATCGACGCCGGCTGACCGGGCCGTGTGGACGGACGCGTGATCGAGCAGCGAGAGCAGCCAGAACGTACGCGCAGTGCGCGTCTGGCCCTCGCCCGCGAGCACGCGGCGGAGGGTCGCGTCGCCTCCGATCAGACGGGGCGTCGTGGCGATGCTGGCGCGAATGGTCGGCGGGTCGTCGGGATCGGCCAGGTGGATGGCTGCGTGGCGACCGCCCGTGCGCGCCGCCCCGGCCCAGCCGACGATCTCGTTGTGGTCGGCCTCGGGCAGCTCGCCGAAGGCCGCGACGGACTTCGCGTTCTCGTTCAGCTGACTCTTGAAGCGCCGGGCAACCGCCGCGAGGGGGCCGTAGCCGTAGACCCAGGTGGTGGTCGCCGCCACTGCCTCGCCGAGCGCGCTCGCGAGGCTGCCGCCGCGGTCGCGCGCGACGGCGTCGCACGCGTGCGCGGCCGCTCGGATGTCGTCGGCGGCGGGCGGGATCGCACCCGCGTGCTCGAGGGCGGCAGCCAGTGCCCCGAACAGCGTGCCCAGCGCCGCGCGTGGCGGAAGTCCTCCGGCGATGTGCACGACCCGGCCGCCTGCGGCGCTGACGAGGTTGGCGAGCGGCTCGCCCGCGGTGACCGCGATGATCCCTGCTCCCCGCTCCACCGCCGAGCGGGCGGCCGCCAGCGTCTCGGCTGTCGCGCCGCTGTAGGACACGGGCAGCACCAGATCGCGTGGCCCGATCCAGCCAGGCAGGGAGGCCGCGCGATTCACGCTGACAGGAACGCGCGCGGAGTCGCGCCAGAGCGCCTCGGCCAGGCTGCCGCCGATGGCCGAGCCGCCGAGCGCACTGATCGTGGCTGTCGCGGGGCGCTCGCTTCCGACCGGGCCCAGGGCGGCCTGGCCGGCGGCGTAGCCCTCGCGCAGCTGGGTGCCCAGCTGGCCGACGAGTTCGAACATCTCCTCGTAGCGGCTCATCGTGTGTCGTCCGCCGTCACGCGCGCACCCTCCGGGAAGACTCGCTCGCCCGCCTCGACGTGCCCGCCGGCGGGGATCGACACGCCAGGGCCGACGATCGCGCCCGAGGCGACGTGCGCCCCGGCGCCGATGTGCGCGCGCGGCCCGATCACGGCATCCTCGACCACGGCAGCCTCCCCCACCCGCGCCCGCTCCTGCACGACGGCTCCGTCCAGGCGGGCCCGCGCCTCGATGTGCGCATCGGCCGCCACGCAACTGCCGGCGCCCACGAGAGCGCCCGCCTCCACGGTCGCCCCGGCCGCGACGTGGCACGGCGACTCCAGCACGGCCTCGGCAGAGACGAGCGCCATCTCGTCGATCCAGCGCGTATTCACGAGGAGCCCGGGCAGCTGCGAGTGGATGCGCCCTGCCAGCAGGTCGTGGTGTGCGGCGACGTAGCTCTCGGGCGTGCCGACGTCGGACCAGTAGCCGCCCTGCGCGAGGGCGCCGAGCCCTTCGCCGACGAGCGAGGGGAACGTCTCGCGCTCGATCGAGACGGGACGGCCCTCGTCGACCCGATCGAGCACGGCCGGCTCGAGCACGTAGGCGCCCGCGTTGATCAGGTCCGTGTCGATCTCCTCGGGCGCCGGCTTCTCGAGGAAACCGAGCACGCGACCCTCGCCGTCGGTGCGCACGAGGCCGTAGCGTGTCGGGTCGGCGACGGGCGTGAGCCCGATCGTCGCGACCGCGCCGCGGGCACGGTGGGCCGCCACGAGGTCGGCCAGCGGGGCGTCGGCCAGGATGTCGCCGTTGAGCGCCAGGAACGTGCCGGAGACGCGCCCGCGGGCCGCGTGAAGGATGCCGCCCGCCGTGCCCAGTGGACGAGGCTCCACGACGTACTCCAGCCCGAGCCCCAGCGCCCGCTCGCCGAAGCAGGCCTGAATCGGGTCCGGCAGGTAGCCGCAGCCGAAGATCACGCGCGTCACGCCCGCCTCGGCGAGCCGCTCCAGCACGTAGGCCAGGAGCGGACGTCCGAGCAGCGGAAGGACGGGCTTGGGCCGCTCCAGGGTCAGCGGCCGCAGCCGCGTGCCCTCTCCTCCGACGAGCACGACGGCGTCCACGGGCTGACTCTACCGATGCCGCGGGTGGCTAATCGCCACGCCCGACGCCTTCGTAGGCGAATCCGGCAGCGCGCACGGCAGCCGGGTGGAGCTGGTTGCGGCCGTCGATCACGAGCGCCGTGCGCATCACCGACAGCAGCGTGCCGTCGGCGAACGGGGCTGTGAACTGGGGCCACTCGGTCACGATCACG
>Ga0207683_10000918_pt1 | contig 27095 bp, 23 predicted proteins | sample KBSM73metaG_FD_184333 | JGI IMG/M metagenome (GOLD analysis project Ga0207683, IMG submission 184333) | Miscanthus rhizosphere microbial communities from Kellogg Biological Station, Michigan, USA - KBS M7-3 metaG (SPAdes) (version 2) | ecosystem: Host-associated > Plants > Roots > Rhizosphere >... | reverse complement strand
GTGCCGCCGTTCTCGTCGGAAAACGAGTTGATGAACTCCAGGCGCTCCGGTGGGACGATTTCGCGATAGACGAACTTGCCCCACATCGGAGAACCATTTGGCGCCGACATTCCGTAGAGATACGTCCCGCCGACGCGCAGATCCATTTTGGACGCAAGCACCTTGAAATCTTTGGGACCCCACCATTGCCTCATGTGCTCCGGATCGGTGAAGCACTTCCACACAACCTCGCGTGGTGCGTCGAACACACGCGAGATGACAAACGGGGCGGTTTTCGTGGCGGTCACCATAGGCACTCCTACTCGGTTGGCGTTTTTAACTATTGCTGCAGCTACTTCGGTTCGACGATGACCATCCAGTTCACGCCGAATTTGTCCTGCGTCATGCCGAAGCGCGGCGAGAAGAACGTCTTGTCGAGCGGCATGATGATCGTTCCGCCGTCGGACAACCCCTTGAAAAGCCGGTCAGCATCGGCCGCGTCCTTGGCATCGACCGACAGTGCAAAGCCGTCGAATTTCGGATTACCGGTATTGCGTCCATCCGAGGCCATCACCCTTGTCTCGCCAATCTTGAGCGAGGCGTGCATCACCTTGTTCTCGTTGCCCGGCGAGCACATCGATTTGTCGGGGCTGTCTTTCCAGCGCATCAGCATGCCGACTTCAGCGCCGAGTGTCTTTTTGTAGAACTCGATCGCTTCATCGCAGCGGCCGTCGAAGAACAAATAGGACTGCACTTGCATAACTCTTTCTCCTCGGGTGTGGTCAGGTTGACAAATAGGTTGATATCAACCTATTATCAGTCATGTCAACCCGCAACAGGCTACCTTTGTCCGCTACCCATCTGGTACGTGACAATTGCCTGTGTCTCCACGTGCAGCGTGCGGCGCGCGGATTGGCGCGACGTTTCGACGATGTGTTCCGTCCACTTGGTCTCACGCATGGCCAGTTTTCGTTGTTGATGTCGCTGAACCGGCCGGAACCCCCGACGATCGGCAGCGTCGCGGCACTGCTCGCGATGGACCGCACCACCCTGACCGCGGCCCTCAAGCCCCTTGAACGCCGCAAGCTGGTGAAGGTTTCGGTCGACGCCGAAGATAAACGCAGTCGCCGTCTTGCGATTTCCGCCACGGGTCGCGCCCTGCTCGCCAAAGCGTATCCGTTGTGGACGCAGACCCATGCGGAAATCGAACGATCGATTCCGCGGGGAAACGCAGATGATCTGCGCGAGGCGTTGCGATCGCTCGCCTGACTTTGGTTGCCCGAGCATTTACGCGCGCTCCGTAACGAGCGCCGCCAGATAATCGTCGAGCCGCGCCATTGTCTGGGCCAGACCTTTGTCGGCGCCGTATTCCCGAATGACGCGCGCGCGCTCCTCCGCCGACGGGAACTTGCCGTGCCAGGTCAGCCGGGTCTCGCCGTTACCGATATCTTCGAAGGTCACGGTCTGCGTGAAAGTCACCGGTTCAACATCCTCGGCGCCATCGTGGCGATAAACGATTCTTTCCGGCGCCACGATTTCATCGAAGGTAATGCGGTTCTGATAATCGCGTCCGTCCGGACCGTGCATGACGAAACGCCAGACGCCACCGGGGCGGAAGTCAAAGGCGTGCGTTGTGGTGCGAAATCCGTTCGGGCCCCACCACTGCGCCAGATGCTTTGGATCGGTCCAGGCCGAGAAGACGAGCGTGCGAGGTGCGGCGAGTACGCGCGTGCCGACGATCGAGCGCGGATCGCGATCGAGGTCGATGCTATTTCTTGTCGCCACGTTGCTTCTCCCGTTTACGCTGCTTGTTGGGATTGAGCGATTTGTCGTCCTGTTTGTCTTTTTTCTCTTGCGCCTGAAGGATCCGCAGATAGTCGTCGAGACGGTCGAGACGTTCTTCCCAAAGCCGGCGATATTCCTCGAGCCAGTCGTCGGCTTCTTTCAACGCACGCGCCTCGATACGACACGGACGCATCTGCGCGTCACGCGTGCGCGTGATCAGGCCTGCGCGCTCGAGAACCTTCAGATGTTTGGAAACCGCCGGCAGACTCATATTGAACGGCTCGGCGAGTTTGAGCACCGAGGTCTCGCCGAGCGCGAGGCGCGCGAGGATGGCGCGCCGCGTCGGATCGGCCAGGGCTGCAAAGGTCGTGCTGAGACGGTCGCTCATCGAATTAAACCGTCTAGTTAAATAACTAACTGGTTAAATACACGAGATGAGCATTCTGGTCAAGCGAGTGTTGAATCCAAGAAATGATTGCAGTGATTGCATTGCGATCAAAATTGTCTAAGATGATGGGAACCAAGGGATTTTCATGGCATCCCTCACCGTTCGGCAGCTTGATGAGAGGCTCAAGAAGCAGCTGCGCCTCCGCGCCGCGCGCAACGGGCGTTCGGTTGAAGACGAGGTACGCCACATCCTGCGCGAGGTAGCTGGCGGCAGCGGCGCGCAGACGCGTGCGCCGGTCGCTACGGCCGGTGCGAGCGCCGTGCTCTCTACTGGGCCGACAGGTGCACCGCGTGTGTTGTTGATCATCGGCGGCGGTATCGCCGCGTACAAGTCGCTCGATCTCATCCGGCGGCTGAAGGAGCGCGGCTTTGCGGTGCGCTGCATTCTGACAAAGGCTGCACAGCATTTCGTCACATCCCTGTCGGCGAGCGCGCTTGTCGGCGCGCGCGTGTACACCGATCTGTTCGATCCGGCGAGCGAGTTCGATGTCGGTCACATCAGGCTCGCGCGCGAGACCGATGTGATCGTGGTCGCGCCGGCGACCGCCGACCTGATGGCGAAGATGGCGAACGGGCACGCTGACGATCTCGCTACCGCTGTGCTTCTGGCGGCGACAGCGAAGATCGTACTGGCGCCTGCGATGAACCCGCGCATGTGGGCGAACAAGGCTACGCAGCGCAATCTCGCGCGGCTTGTTGCCGACGGCGTCGGCGTCGTCGGTCCGAATGAAGGAGAAATGGCGGAAGCCGACAGTCAGGGTCTCGGACGTATGGCAGAGCCGCTGGAGATAACCGCGGCCGTCGACAACCTGTTTGGGGCCGGGATGACGGGCCGATTGCGGGGACGACGCATTGTGGTCACGTCGGGCCCAACTCACGAGCCGATCGATCCGGTTCGCTACATCGCCAACCGGTCCTCCGGAAAGCAAGGTCATGGAATCGCGGCTGCGGCAGTCGACGCTGGCGCCGATGTCACTCTGATCAGCGGTCCGGTGAATGTGCCTGATCCGCCCGGCGCGAAAGTGATCAAAGTCGAAAGCGCGCGCGAGATGCTGCGTGCAGTCGAAAACGCGCTCCCCGCCGACGTCGCTATCTTCGCCGCCGCCGTCGCGGATTGGCGCGTCGCCAATGCCGGCGAACAGAAGCTGAAAAAGCAACCTGGCCACACGACGCCTGAGCTCGCGCTGGTGGAAAATCCCGATATTCTCGCCACCATCGCCGGACGAAAAAAGCAACGTCCGAAACTGGTGATCGGCTTTGCCGCCGAGACCGAAAATGTCGTTGCCAATGCGAAAGAGAAACTCGCCCGCAAACACTGCGACTGGATCCTGGCCAATGATGTCTCGCCACAGTCCGGCGTGATGGGTGGCGATAGCAACACAATCACGCTCGTCCGCGCATCCGGCCTCGAGGCCTGGCCGCCGCAAAGCAAAGACGCGGTTGCAGCCATGCTGGTCACGCGCATCGCGGATGCGCTCGACGAAGACGAGCGCAGGGACAAGCAGGGAGACAACCGGTGAGTCCGATCGAAGTCCGCATCACGCGCTTGACGCACGGAGACGACCTGCCGCTTCCGTCCTATCAGACGGCACACGCTGCCGGCCTCGACCTGCTCGCCGCAGTGTCCACGGCAACCCCACTGATAATTGCCCCCGGCGAACGCGGTCTGGTGCCAACCGGCCTCGCGATCGCCCTGCCCGAAGGTTACGAAGCGCAAGTGCGCCCGCGCTCCGGGCTCGCCGCACGTCACGGCCTCACGATTCTCAACGCTCCAGGGACGATCGACGCCGATTACCGCGGCGAGATCCAGGTCTTGCTCGTCAATCTCGGCAATGCACCGGTGACGATCACGCGCGGCATGCGCGTCGCCCAGTTGGTGGTCGCACCCGTCGTGCGGGCGCAGATTTTAGAGGTCGCGACGCTCGACAAAACCGAGCGGGGAAGCGGCGGTTTTGGATCAACCGGCAGCTGAATTAACAGCCTCCACCGTTTGCAGCTAGACGCATCGCCGGACGTAGCCTAATACCACTAGTATCTGGTGCTACCGTGGGTCGTGACCCAAATGCCGTTGATGTCTCGCAAGGGCCTCCTCGCCATTGCTGCCGTAATTGACGTTGCCATCAATGCACGGGCTCGCCCGGTTTCCGCGAAGGCGCTCGCGGCCCGGCATCGGCTTCCCCCAAGGCATCTTGAGCCGGTCCTGCAGGCCCTCGTCCGTGACGGCATCCTGAAAGGTATCAGGGGCCCACACGGTGGCTATGAGCTTGGCCGGGAGCGCAGAAGCATTACGGCCGACGATATCCTGCGCGCCGCCGTTACCGCCGAAGATGCCGACGCGCTGCCGTACGGCGCGGCCTTGGTCAATGAGATCATTCGACCGGTGCTCGCCGAAACCGAGCGAACGGTCTCCGTGGCACTAGGCCGAATCAATATTGACGACATGGTCAGGCGCGTCGCGGTGCCAAAATAGCGTCCGACTTGCGCGCGCGCTGCGCCGTTCACGGTCTGGACTCTTTCGGCACGATTCCCGTTGGGGGTAAAGTCGACTGATTCGCGGGAAATGGCGTGGCGGACGCCGTTTGCGCGCTCTGGGGCCAGTCAGAATGCCGGAGGCAATCCGGACGGCGAGCGAGAGACTGCGTTCTCGTCCGCGGCGAGGCGTCCTCGCCGCCTTCGTCACCGCAAACCTGTCAATCCTGCCCGGTTCGCCGGCGTGCGCAGAGGGACGCCTCGGCGGGACCGCGATCGACGCCATGCATCGCTCGATTGCGGCACTTCGCGGCCAGGAAATCACGCTTCTCACGTTCTTCCTTGCGCTGCTGGCCCTTAGCCTGTTCGCATGCGTGGCATTCGTCCGCGCCCGCAGGGCTGCCGAGCGGCTCGAAACCGGTGCGCGGGATGAGATTGTCGCGTTGCAGGCGGAAACCGATCGCCTCAAGACGCTGTTGCTGTCCGACCCACAGGTCCTGGTGACCTGGGCCGCTGCCGCCGAGGAGCCGGAAATTCTTGGCGACGCCGGCATCACCACGCCCGGCACCGTCCCTGAACGCGTGCTTGCGTTCGGTACCTGGCTTGAGCCCGTGACCGCGCGCCGCATGGAGCAGGCGGTGGACGCCTTGCGCCGTGACGGCCGCGGCTTTGTCATGACGCTGACAACGCGTGCCGGACGCCCGATGGAAGCTGAGGGCCGCGCGATCGGTGGCCGTGCCGTGCTGCGCCTGCGGGACGTCAGCGGTATCGAACAGGAATTGCTGGACCTCGCCGCGCGCCATGACCAGCTGCTGAGCGACATCGAGACAATGCGCGCATTGCTCGACTCGCTGCCGGCACCCGTATGGGCACGCGACAATGCAGGCGACCTGGTGTTCGTGAACTCCGCCTACGCGCATGCGGTCGAGGCCAACGATCCCGCTGACGCGGTAGCACGCCGGCTGGAGCTGCTCGATCAATCGGCTCGCGCGGAACTCGCCCGTTCCCGCGCGCCGGGCGAAACATATGTCGGCCGCTTGCCGGCTATCGCGGCAGGTGGCCGGCGCATTTTCGAGGTCGTTGACGCGCCGGGCGCAACCGGCAGTTCCGGCATCGCAATCGACCGCACAGAGGTCGAGACGATGCGTTCGGAGCTTGCACGCATGGTCGAGGCGCACCGCCGTGTACTCGATCAACTGGCGACCGGCGTCGCGGTCTTCAATGTCGAGCGCAAACTCACTTTCTACAATACTGCCTACCGATCGCTCTTCGAACTTGACGCGGCGTTCCTCGATCAGACGCCGACCGATGGGGCCGTGCTCGACACGCTACGCAGCCGGCGCAAGCTGCCCGAGGAACAAGATTTCCGCCAATGGAAGCAACAGTTGTACGAGGCGTATCGAACGGTCGAACCGAAAGAGCATATGTGGCATTTGCCCGATGGCCGTACATTGCGAGTGGTAACGACACCGAACCCTGAAGGCGGAGTCACCTACCTCTATGACGACGTAACCGAGCGGCTCGATATGCATCGCCGTTACGACGCGCTCATCAAGGTGCAGAGCGAAACGCTTGATCACTTGGCAGAAGCAGTCGCGGTGTTCGGTAGCGACGGGCGCGTTCGTTTGCATAATCCGGCGTTCCAGCGGATGTGGAAACTGTCGCACGATGCGCTTGAGCAACATCCACACGCGGAAGCGGTGACCGCCTGGTGTCAGGCGTTGCATGACGACAATGCTGTCTGGCGAAATCTGCGCGCTTCGGTGACCGCAATCGACAACCGGGAATCCCTCGTCGCGCGCGTCGAACGGCGTGACGGCGCGGTGATTGATCTTGCCACCATGCCGCTGTCCGACGGTGCCACTTTGGTCACCTTCCAGGACCGGACCGATACCTTCAATGTCGAGCGCGCGCTGCGAGAGCGCAATGAAGCGCTTGAAGCAGCCGACTCGATCAAGGTCGACTTCGTGCACCATGTGTCTTACGAACTGCGTTCGCCGCTCACCAACATCATCGGTTTCGCAAATCTGCTCGGTGACCCTGCTTTCGGCGCGCTAACGCAGAAACAGGGGGAATATCTCGGCTACATCACCGCATCGACGAATGCGCTGCTCGCACTCATCAACAATATCCTCGACCTTGCCACCATCGATGCCGGCGCCATGACCCTTAATCTCGGCGATGTCGATATCCGCACGAGCATGGACGCGGCGGCCGAGGGTGTGCAGGACCGTCTGGTCAAAAATCGTATCGCGCTCGACATTCGCGCTGACGCCGACGTCGGCAGCTTTGTTGCCGACGAACGGCGATTGCGCCAGATCCTCTTCAATCTCCTTTCCAATGCAGTCGGTTTCTCGCCTCCGGGCGAGACCGTGACGCTCGCGGCGGAACGACGTCCTGACGCCATCTATTTCAGGGTGACCGACCGCGGACCGGGAATTCCGGAGGAAGCGATGGACAAGGTGTTCGACTGGTTCGAGACCGATTCCATGGGCTCGCAGCATCGCGGGCCCGGTCTTGGCCTTTCGCTAGTGCGCTCGTTCGTCGAGCTGCACGGCGGTACCGTGGCGATCGATTCCGTTTCCGGAAAAGGCACCACTGTCACATGTGAATTCCCGGTGGCGCAGATTGCGAAGCAGACTGCGGCGTAGCCTGCGCGGATCGCCGGATTCTGGCGTGAGACCGCGCAATCCGTCTATAAGGTGACAATCGTGTGACGGATCAACCGATGTTCTTTTCCAGTTCCGGCGGCTACAGCTTCACGACGACATTGGCCGACGAGGCAGCCACTTACCGGCTGATGACGGATATTGCCGCCATTATCGAGCCAGGCGATCTGATCACGCTTTCGGGTGATCTTGGCGCAGGCAAGACGACCTTTGCCCGTGCGCTCATCCGTTATCTTGCCGACGACAGTACGGTCGAGGTCCCGAGCCCGACCTTCACTCTGACACAGACGTACACTTTGCCGCGTTTCGCGGTTGTGCACGCCGATCTCTATCGCCTGTCGGGCTCAGCCGAGTTGGCCGAACTCGGGCTCGACGATGCCCCTGACGGCGCGGTGACGCTTTTGGAATGGCCGGATCGGGCAACAGGTTATTTGCCCGGCAATCGTCTCGACATCGCTTTCACCCTCGAACCGCAGGCGGGATTGACCGCGCGAAACGTGCGCATCACCGGCTACGGCAGCTTTGGGCCACGCACCGAACGGGTTCTGACCATCCGTCGTTTTCTCGATCGTTCGGATTTCGGCCGCGCCGACCGGCGGCGCATCCAGGGCGATGCTTCCACGCGAAGCTATGAACGGCTGACGCGCGACGGCGCCACCTATGTCCTGATGAATTCGCCCAAGCGCGCGGACGGTCCGCCGGTACGCAACGGCAAGCCCTATAGCGCAATCGCGCATCTCGCCGAGAACGTGACGCCCTTCGTTGCGATGACGCAGGCTCTGCGCGGACGCGGTTTTTCCGCACCGGCGATTTTTGCCGGCGACCGTGAGGCGGGGCTGTTGATTATCGAGGATCTCGGTGACGAACTGGTCGTCGAGAGCGATCAGTCGGCGCCTATCGAAGCACGCTATGAAGCTGCAACCGATCTGCTGGCTGAACTGCATTCCGAACCGGCGTCACCGGTGATTCCGGTCGAACCCGGAACAGACTATCGATTGCCGCTCTACGATATCGATGCGTACCTGATCGAAGCCGAGTTGCTGCTCGACTGGTATCTGCCCAAACTCGAAATCAGGATTTCAGAGGCGAAACGCGAGAATTATCGCGCGCTCTGGCGGGAGGCACTGTTACCGGTTTTGGACGAACCCCAGACTTGGGTCTTGCGGGACTTTCATTCGCCCAATCTTCTTTGGCTGCCGGAACGCGACGGAACAGCACGCGTGGGCCTTCTCGACTTCCAGGACGCAGTAATGGGGCCGGCCGCCTTTGACGTCGCTTCGCTCCTGCAGGACGCGCGGGTTGACGTGCCGGAAAAAATGGAGATTGCGTTGTTGTCGCGCTACACACGCGCGCGCCGATCGATGAATGCGACATTCGATGCGCCGGCATTCGCCCGTTCTTATGCGACACTCGCCGCGCAACGGGCGTCGAAAATCCTGGGGATTTTTGCCCGCCTCGAACGTCGGGACCGCAAGCCGCAATATCTGCGTCATCTCCCGCGCGTATCGACCTATCTGCAACGTTCTCTTGCGCACCCGGCTCTTGCTTCGCTCGCGGCCTGGTATCGCGCCAACGTGCCACCGGTGAAGGTCTGATTCATGTCTTCGGCAACGACACGCGCCATGGTTCTGGCTGCGGGACTAGGCACGCGCATGCGGCCCTTGACCGATTCGACGCCCAAACCGCTCGTCAAGGTTGCCGGCAAGCCGCTCATCGATCACGTGCTCGATCGGCTCGCTGACGCTGGGGTCGGCCAAGCGGTCGTCAACGTGCATCACTTCGCCGATCAATTGCAGCGGCATCTTGCGCATCGCCAGCGCCCGAAAATCGTAATCTCCGACGAACGAGGACTGCTGCTCGGGACCGGTGGCGGCGTCAAAAGAGCTCTGCCGGAACTTGGCGATGCGCCGTTCTTTCACGTCAATTCCGATACGATCTGGATCGACGGCGTCAAATCCAATCTTTCGCGGCTCGCCAATTCTTTCGACGCTGCCGCAACGGATGCGCTTCTACTTTTGGCACCCACGACCGGCAGCGTCGGCTATTCGGGACGTGGCGATTTTTCAATGACATCCGATGGCAGTCTGTTGAAGCGAACCGAACAGGAGGTCGCGCCCTTCGTCTATGCCGGGGCAGCGATACTCTCGCCCGCCTTGTTCAAAGACGCTCCGAGCGGAGAGTTCTCGCTCACGACGTTGTTCGAACGCGCCGCTCACGCGAAGCGGCTGCATGGTCTACGCCTTGATGGCGTTTGGATGCATGTCGGCACTCCGGAGGCCATTGGCGAAGCGGAAGCCGCGATTCGCGCAAGTACGGGCTAGTTGACCCGAACCGAGTTTCGATTCGCCTGCTGCCCAAAGCGTGTATGCTGCCGCGCCAAACAGCCATGAAGCCTCGCGTTTTCAATATCCCGGCCTCGACGCCGTTCCTGCCGGTCCTCGTCGACTCCCTGCGTACGGGAAAACTGGTGCCGGGGTTTCCGGCGTCCGATGGTCCGCTCGAACTGGCGCGGGCAACACTCTACCTTCCCACGCGGCGAGCATGCCGCATGGCGCGCGATACCTTCGCGCGCGCATTCGATCAGGCGGCCATCCTGCCGCGCATCGTCGCGCTCGGCGATCTCGACGAGGACGAGATTATCTTCTCGGAGGCCACCGGGGACCTTGCTGAAGCTGCCCTGGCGCTGCCGCCGGCAATTGGTCCGCTCGAGCGGCGGCTGTTGCTGGCACAACTCATCGTACGCTGGGCCGCTGCGATCCGGCCCGACAAGGGTGCGCCACTAATCGCCAATACGCCGGCTGCCGCGCTTGCTTTGGCTGACGATCTCGCGCGCCTGATCGACGACGCTATTACCCGCGAGATGGACTGGAAAAAGCTCGATGGTCTCGTACCTGACCAGTTCGACAAATACTGGCAGCTCACACTCGACTTCCTCAAGATCGCGCGCAGCTATTGGCCGGAACGCCTCGCCGAAAAGGGCATGATCGACGCGGCACGGCGGCGCGACCTTCTCATCGATGCCGAGACAAAACGTCTCGCTGGCGCCAACCAGCCCGTGATTGCCGCGGGCTCGACCGGTTCAATGCCGGCAACCGCGAAATTGCTTGCGGCGATCGCACAGCTGCCCAATGGGGCCGTCGTTCTCCCCGGACTCGACACCGATCTCGACGAGGCCTCCTGGCGCAAGCTTGCCGGCGGCGAGGACGGCGCGCCTGCCGCAGTTCATCCGCAGTTCTCCATGCATGCTCTGCTCGCGCGGCTCGGCATCACGCGCGATGTTGTGACGTCCCTCGCCGACCCTTCTTCGCACGGGCGGGAGTTGCTGGTTTCGGAAGCGTTGCGACCAGCCTCCACCACCGATCATTGGCAGGCCCGTTTCGAAGCTCCCGAGTTTGCTGCCGCCGCAGACAGTGCGATGGCCGGTGTGACCGTCATTGAGACTGCCAATGCCGAAGAAGAAGCGCTGGCGATCGCGATCTCGCTGCGCGAGGCCATCGAGACGCCAGGCAAGACTGCTGCTCTCGTGACGCCCGACCGTGCTCTCGCGCGCCGTGTGGTGGCCGCGCTCGAACGCTGGAAGGTCGAGGTCGATGATTCCGGCGGGGATAAGCTCGCAGATACGCCAGCCGGGACTTTCGCGCGCCTTGTGGCGGAAGCCGCTTTGGGCGGGCTCGAACCGACGACGCTACTGGCGCTGCTCAAACACCCGCTGCTGCGGCTCAACGCTGAAGCCTTTGCGCATGCACGCGCGATCGCGGCGCTTGAACGCGCGGTGTTGCGCGGCCCGCGCCCACGCCGCGGGTCCGCCGGACTCAAGCATGCGCTCACAACTTTCCTGCAGACACGCAACAACCTGCACCCCCGCGACCCGCGCAATTTGGTCTTGCCGGCCGACCTCGCGGCCGCCGAGCATCTGGTTGAAAGGCTTGCGGTCGCGCTCGCCCCGCTGGAAGACCTGAGCCGCGGATCGCAAAGCCTGTTCGCGCTGGCGCAGGCACATGCAAGCGCGATCGAAAAGCTCGCAGGTAGCGGCAAGATTGTCGCCGCCTATGCCGGCACGGACGGGCGTCAGCTGCAGCGCGCTTTCGAAATCATCGCCGAAAGCCCAAGCTCACGGACGCTGGAACTGGCCGCCTCCGATTATCCCGATGTTTTTCATCAGCTCGCGTCTGGCCGCGCGGAGCGCCGTGCCGAAATCGGCAGTCCGCGTGTACGGATCTTTGGCCTGCTCGAAGCACGTCTGCAAAGCGTCGACCGGCTCGTGCTCGGCGGATTGAATGAAGGTACCTGGCCGCCCGATACGCGCAGCGACCCGTGGCTGAGCCGGCCGATGCGGCTTGAACTCGGCCTCAATTTGCCCGAGCTGCGAGTCGGCCTATCGGCGCACGATTTCGCGCAAGGTCTCGGCGCACCGGAGGTCATTCTCTCACGCGCGGCAAAACACGCGGGCGCGCCGGCGGTGCGATCGCGCTTTGTCCAGCGGTTGGCCGCGGTCGCCGGCGGAACTCGATGGAAAGCGGCCCTGGCTCGTGGGGTGCATTACGCGGACTATGCACGGGCGCTCGATCATCCCGCTGCTGTGTCGCCCGCCCCGCGTCCGCAACCGGTGCCGCCACCGGAAGCGCGCCCGTCGCAACTCAGTGTCACCGACATCGAGAACTGGTTGCGCGATCCATACACGATCTACGCCAAACATGTGCTGCGGCTTTTCCCGCTCGACGTCATCGACACGCCGCCCGGCGCCGCGGATCGAGGAACTTTCATCCATGAGGCGATCGGTGAGTTCACCAAGACCTACGCCGATGCACTGCCTGCCGATGTCGCGCACGAGCTCAAGGCGCTTGGCGAAAAACACTTCGCGCCCCTGAAAGACTACGAAGAGGCTCGTGCTTTCTGGTGGACGCGTTTTGTCCGCATCGCCGACTGGTTTGCAGGCTGGGAACGCGAGCGCCGAGCTGAGGTGAGCAAGATCTTTGCCGAAATCTCCGGAAAACATTCGATCCCACTCGGCAAAACCGAGTTTGTCCTGAGAGCACGCGCCGACCGGATCGAACAGCGCTCGGACGGTACCTTCGCCATTCTCGACTACAAGACTGGCCAACCACCGACCGACAAGCAAGTGCGCACCGGGCTTGCCCCCCAGCTCACATTGGAAGCTGCAATCCTGCGCAAAGGTGGTTTTCCGGAAATCTCCGCCGCCTCATCGGTGTCAGAAATCGCCTATGTGCGGCTGAAGGGTGGCGATCCACCAGGTGAACCGAAGAGCATCAAGACAGAAGACGGCACGCCTGACAGCTACGCCGACCTTGCGCTGCAAAAGCTCACGGGCATCGCTCAAAGATTTCTTGTCGAGGGCGAACCCTACCGCTCGCTCGTTCACCCGATGTGGAAAAAACAGTATGGCGACTACGATCATCTGGCGCGTGTGAAGGAATGGGCGGCCTCAGGCGGTGAAAGCGAGGTCGAATGGTAAGTCCCGCCCGCCAGATCCCGGATGCTGCGAGCGCCCGCCAGATCGCTGCCGCTGATCCAGAGCGCTCAGTGTTTGTGTCGGCCAACGCCGGATCCGGCAAGACGCACGTGCTGGTGCAGCGGGTGATCAATCTGCTTCTGCGCGGCGAGGACCCGTCAAAGATTCTTTGCGTCACCTTCACAAAGGCTGCCGCCGCCAATATGGCGACACGCGTGTTCGATACGCTGGCGGAATGGACGGCGCTCGATGATGCCGCGCTCGACGCGCGCATCAAACTTGCGACCGGCAAGCTGCCCGATGCGGCGCAACGCGCCCGCGCGCGCCGGCTTTTTGCAAACGCGCTGGAAACTCCCGGCGGATTGAAGGTCCAGACCATTCACGCCTTCTGTACGCGTCTGTTGCATCAATTCCCGTTCGAAGCAGACGTGGCGGCGCGCTTCGAGGTGCTTGACGAAGCAACAACCGCACAGCTGCTCAATCAGCTGACGCTTGAGGTTTTGCTGAAAGGCGCCACCGAAACGCAGAGTGCGCTCGGAAAGGCGCTGGATACGGCCATCACCGCCGCCGCCGATGTGACGTTCAAGGAAGTCATCGCGGAGACGATCGCCAAACGCGACTTGATTACGAAATGGACAGCGCGTGCGGGCGGCGTTCAACAGGCGATCGATGAAATGAGCCGCACTTTCAACCTGGGTCCGGGTGACAGTGTTGCCGCTGTCGAAGCGAAATATCTGTCCGAGTCAGGGATCACTCAGGCTAAATGGCCGGCCCTGATTGAGGTCTTTTCAAAAGGTTCAAAGGCCGACAAGGAACAGGCTGCTTCGTTGACTGCCGGCCTGCGCGCTTCCGGGCGGCAACGAATCGAACACTACCTCGATCTATTCTGCACCGACGGCCGGAAGCCGCGTGCCAGTATCATCACCAAGAACCTGGCCAACGCCCATCCGCAGTGGGCTTCGCGCCTCGATGCCGAAAAGAACCGCGTCTGCAGCCTGCTTGCGCAAGAGCTCGCGCTGCGGGCACGCGACCGTAGCGCTGCGCTGATAACGGTCGCAGCCGCGGTCATCGAACGTTATCGGGAGGAGAAAGAGCGCCGTGGCCTGCTCGACTACGAAGACCTGATCGACAAAACGCTCGAGCTCCTGCGTGATGCATCGACCAAGAGCACAGCGGCCGCCTGGGTGCTCTACAAGCTCGATCTCGGCATCAATCATGTGCTTGTCGACGAGGCGCAGGACACCAGCGACAAACAGTGGGAGATCATCAAGATTCTCGTCGCCGAATTCCTGCCGGGCGGCGCGCGCGAAAACGTACGGCGTACTTTGTTCGCGGTCGGCGACGAGAAGCAGTCGATCTTCTCATTTCAGGGCGCGGTACCGCACAAGTTCGCCGATATGCGAACCCATTTCCAGGCAATGCACAGGACAAGCGATGTCGAGTTTGCGATTGAGCGACTTGAGTATTCGTTCCGATCCGCGGTTGGCGTGCTCGCGGCGGTCGATACGGTATTCAAGCAACCGGAGGCCTTCCGTGGGCTGACGGCCGATCCGACGTGGGCCGTCCATCAGGCATTGCCCGACGCAGTGCCTGGCGAGGTTGAAATCTGGGACCTGGTCGCGCCGGACGCGGGTGACGGCGACAAGGAAGGCTGGGACGCGCCGTTCGATACCACGAGCGAGACCAGTCCTTCGGTCAAGCTCGCCACAAAGATTGCTCGCACGGTGAAGGGCTGGATCACGAGCGGCACGCGTCCGGGCGATGTGCTCATTCTCGTTCGTCAGCGCGGTCCCATGTTCGAGGCGGTGATCCGCGCTCTCAAGCGGGCGCAGATTGACGTCGCGGGCGCCGACCGTCTGGTGTTGACCGAACACATCGCTGTCATGGACCTGCTGGTGCTTGGCGACGCACTCTTGCTTCCGGATGATGATCTGGCGCTCGCGACCGTACTCAAGAGTCCATTGTTCGGCTTTGACGACGATCAACTCTTCAAGCTCGCCTACCAGCGCAAGGGCCCGTTGCGGTCTGGCTTGCGCTCGCGAGCTTCTGAAGATGTCGCGTTTGGTGCGGCCTCATCGGCGCTCGATGCGTTAACGATGAAGGCACAGACATTGTCGCCTTTTGCATTCTACGCACATGTGCTGGGTGCGCTGAGAGGCCGCGCGAAAATCCTGGGCAGGCTCGGTACCGAGGCTGCGGACCCGCTCGACGAATTCCTCAACCTCGCGCTTTCTTACGAGCAGCGGGAGGCCGCGTCGCTGCAAGGCTTCTTGAATTGGATAAGGGCGGCACAAAGCGAAGTGAAGCGCGACATGGAGATGGCGCGCGACGAAGTGCGCGTGATGACCGTACACGGCGCCAAGGGGCTTGAAGCAAAGAACGTCATCCTCATTGATCACACGACCACGCGCCCGGAAGGTGCACACCCTCCACGCCTGCTGACGGTGCCGATTGCCGGAGCGCCGCCCGATGCAAACGCATTGATATGGGCTGCCGCTCAGGCCAAGGATGCCGGGCCGATGGGAGATGCACGCACGAAAGCGCTCGACGCGGCGCGCGACGAGTATCGACGACTTCTGTATGTCGGATTGACACGCGCCGCCGATCGCCTGTTGGTCTGCGGCGCCAAGGGTGTCAACAAGGCGCCGAAGGGCTGTTGGCACGATCTCGTGCTCAGCGCGCTGCAACCTCTGTCGGAAGAAATCGGCAATGACGAAGGCAAAGTCTGGCATTTCCGCAAAGGTGTTCCTGCAAGCGGAGACAAGCCACGCCAAGTGAAGAGCCGCGCTGAACTGCCGGCCTGGCTCACGTCGACAGCGTCGTCTTCGCCGACGCCGAAAATACTGCGACCGTCCGATACGACGGATGACGAACCGCGTCACTTCACGAGCGGTGGCGAGCGCGAGACGGCGCGCCTGCGCGGTCTATTGGTTCACCGTCTCTTGCAGTCGCTGCCGGATGTCGCCGCCGACCGGCGCCGCAAAGTGGCTGATGACTACCTTGCGCGGGCGGGACACGAATTGCAGAGCGCGGACCGCGTTCGCCTGGCAGAACAAGTCATGCGCGTGATCGATGACGCCCGCTTCCGTGAACTTTTTGTGTCAGGTAGCCGGGCCGAAGTTCCCATTGTAGGGACGCTTTTCAGTGGGAGTGAGACCGTGACGGTCTCCGGTCAGGTCGACCGCCTTTCGGTAACGCAAGCGGCCGTACTGATTGGTGATTTCAAGACCAACCGCGAGCCGCCACGCCGAATCGAAGATGTGCCGCCGGCCTATGTACGCCAGCTCGCCCTCTATCGAGCCCTGCTCAGGAAGCTTTACCCAGATAGGCCTGTGCGTGCCGCGTTGGTATGGACGGAAGTCCCTGATCTCATGGAGCTTTCTGAAGCGCTTCTGGATCGTGCCCTGGAAGAGGCCGCGGCGCGGGTCACCTCCACGTGAGACTGCCTTGACGCTGCGGGACCGCGTTCATAGTTTCCAGCCCTCGCAATTTTCTGGGGCGATTCTCTCCCCGCTCAACATAAGAGGTAGTTGTCATGGCCGTCGGCAAAGTGTCGGACGCAAGTTTTGAATCGGACGTTTTGAAATCTGCCGAACCGGTGGTCGTGGACTTCTGGGCAGAATGGTGCGGTCCCTGCCGCATGATCGGTCCGGCGCTGGAAGAAATTGCCGGCCAGCTCGGCGACAAAGTGAAGATCGTGAAGCTCAATGTCGACGAGAACCCGAAGACCGCTGGGCAGTACGGCATCATGTCCATTCCGACCCTGATGCTGTTCAAGAATGGCAAGGAAGCCGCGCGTCAGGTCGGCGCCGCGCCCAAGCAGAAGCTGCATCAGTGGATCAGTACCGCTGTATGACGGCGCGATAGAGATTTCCTCAAACGGCCGGCTCACAAAGCCGGCCGTTTTGCTTTACTGCGGCAACGTTCCGTTCTCGCGCAACGCCTCGCCGGCAAGATAGAGCGAGCCGGTAATCAGGATCCGCGGCGGCGGATCGAGATCCAGCTTGCGCGCGGCCTCGAGTGCGTCCGTCAGATTGTCGCGGCTCGTAGCGGACAGACCGGTGGCGCGAGCCGCGCCGGCAACAGCGTCGGCGCTCAATCCCTTTTCCGCATTCGGAACAGGCACCGCAATCATCCGACGCGCGAGTCCAGCAAAATTGCTCAGAAAGCCTTCGCTGTCCTTTGTTGCGAGCATGCCGACAATCAACACCAGCGGCCGCGAAACGCGTTCTTCCAGATCGGCGAGCGCCGCCGCGATCGCCCGGCCGCCGTCCGGATTGTGTCCGCCGTCGAGCCAGAGCTCGCTGCCAACAGGCGCAAGCTCGACGAGACGGCCATGACCCAACCTGTGCAGGCGTGCAGGCCAGTCGGCCTTGGTCATGCCCGCATCGTAGGCGAAAGGTGGAATTGCAAACCGACCGATCGTGCGTAACGCAGCGATCGCGAGGCCTGCGTTCTCGAACTGGTGCCTGCCGTAGAGTTTCGGCGGCGGCAGATCGAGTAGTCCGCTTTCATCCTGGTATACAAGGCGGCCACGTTCCTCGGTTGCCGTCCAGTCGACGCCGGCGACTTTCAGCGGCGCGGCGAGCCTCGCAGCTTGCCGTTCGATCACGGCCAGCGCGTCGCGCGGCTGAGACGCGACGATCGCCGGCACGCCGCGCTTGAGAATACCGGCCTTCTCTGCGGCGATCTTTTCGATGGAATCGCCGAGGAAGTCGGTGTGATCAATCGAAATGCGCGTGATGATGGTGGCGACAGGATTGTCCACAACGTTTGTCGCATCGAGCCGACCGCCGAGACCCACCTCCAACAGCAGCACGTCGGCGGGGTGTCGTGCGAACAACAAAAGACCGGCGGCGGTCGTGATCTCAAAGACTGTGATGGGCGCACCGGCATTGGCGCGTTCGCATTCTTCCATCGCGGCCGACAGTTCCTCATCCGAAACCAGCGTGCTTTCGCCGCGTCCGCCGATCCGGAAACGCTCGTTGAACCTGACCAGATGCGGCGAAGTGTAGACATGAACGCGTTTGCCTGCCGCTTCGAGGATCGCGCGCAGGAATGCGATCGTGGAGCCTTTGCCGTTTGTCCCGGCAACATGAATGACCGGTGGCAACTTTTGTTCGGGATGATCGAGGGCAGCCAGCAGCCGCCGCACGCGGTCGAGCGAAAGATCGATACGCTTGGGATGCAGCGCGGTGAGACGCGCGACTATGGACTCGGGTAAACTCATGAGTTTCGACGCATCAATTCAGCAAGCCGCTGTTGTTGTCCGCTTCGACCCCCGCGAGCGCGCGGCCCAAAGATCATATAGCCGAGAGTCGATGCTCTCGTCTCTGGATTCCTTCAGGCGCGGGATTGGCGATTGAAGTGACTGCTTTAAAGGAAAAAAGTCAGTCGAAATTATGCATGCGCCGGAACCGGCAGCTGGACCTGCCCGGTATCAGTCGGTGACGGCGCGCGCGTCAGCAGCCGGCACAATTCAGCAAGCGTCGGGCGCAATTTGTGCCTGTGTACGACCATGTCGACCATACCGTGCTCGGCGAGATATTCGGCGCGCTGAAAGCCCTCAGGCAATTTCTCCCGGATCGTCTGCTCGATCACCCGTGGACCGGCAAAGCCAATCAACGCACCCGGCTCGGCAATCTGCACGTCGCCGAGCATCGCGTACGATGCCGTCACGCCGCCCGTCGTCGGATTGGTCAGCACGACAATGTAGGGCTTGCGTGCCTCTCGCAGCATCTGCACGCCGATCGTCGTGCGCGGAAGTTGCATGAGCGAAAGAATCCCTTCCTGCATGCGTGCACCGCCCGATGCCGCGAACATAATGAATGGCGTCTGCCGACGCACCGCGGTCTCGAGTCCGGTGATCACTCCTTCGGCTGCCGCCATGCCGAGCGATCCGCCCATGAAATCGAAATCCTGAACGGCAATGGTGACCATCTGACCTTCCAGACGGCCGATGCCGACTTTCACCGCGTCCTGCAGCCCGGTCTTGGTCCGCGCATCCTTGAGACGATCCGCGTAACGACGCTCATCTCGAAATTTCAGTGGATCGACGGGGACCTCGGCCAAAGGAATTTCTTCAAACTCACCGCCGTCGAACATGGATTTCAAGCGCATGGGAGCGCTGATGCGCATGTGATAGTTCGAACTTGGGATGACAAACTGATTGGACTCGACGTCCTTATAGAAGACGAGTTGTCCGGTTTCCGGACACTTGATCCAAAGGTTTTCCGGCGTCTCGCGACGCAGGAAGCTGCGGATTTTCGGCCGAACGACGTTGGATATCCAATTCATGGGTCCTATCTCTATACGGCCGATTCGACAAAATTATAACTGACGGCCGGGCCGAATGTTCATTGCGCCGTGACGCGCCGGGCAGACCGCACGCCCTGGGCAAGGGCCGAGACCAGCTGGGTGACTGCGTTTACCGTTCCAGCGCTGGCTTTACCGGTTTTGTCGAGACTTTTGAACATGGCATCCACGAGCGCCGACCCCACCACGACACCATCAGCACCCTCTGCGATGGCCCGCGCCTGTTCGGCGGTTTTCACTCCGAAGCCTACCGCGACAGGAAGCCGCGTGTGCCGTTTGATCCGCGCAACCGCTCCGGTCACCTTGCTTGTGTCTGGCGCAGCGGTCCCGGTAACGCCGGTCACCGAGACGTAATAGACGAAACCCGACGTATTGGTCAGCACCTTGGGCAGACGCTTGTCATCGGTCGTAGGTGTCGCAAGCCGGATGAAATTGAGTCCCGCTTTCAGGGCCGGCAGGCACAGCTCATCGTCCTCCTCCGGCGGCAGGTCGACGATGATGAGCCCATCCACGCCTGCTGCTTTTGCATCGGCGAGAAAGCGTTCGTTCCCGTAAATGTAGATCGGGTTGTAGTAGCCCATCAGAATGATGGGAGTCTGGTCATCGTCTTTTCGAAAATCACGCACAAGCGACAGCGTGCGCGTCATGCGCTGTCCCGCCTTGAGTGCGCGCAGGCCGGCGGCCTGGATCGCAGGACCGTCAGCCATGGGATCGGTGAACGGCATACCGAGCTCGATGATATCGGCACCCGCTTTCGGCAATGCCTTGGCGATGGCTAGCGACGTGTCGTACTCGGGATCGCCCGCCATGATGAATGTAACCAGCGCGGCACGGCCTTCTTTTTTCAGCGCCGCGAAACGCTTGTCGATTCGCGTGCTCATCAGGTCTTGCTTCCCAGAAATGCCTCGACTGACGCCAAATCCTTGTCGCCGCGGCCCGAAAGATTGACCACCATCAAATGATCTTTCGCTTTCTTGGCGGCGATTTCCGGCACCTTGGCCAGAGCATGCGCAGATTCCAGCGCCGGAATGATCCCTTCAAGCTTGCTGCAGAGCTGAAAGGCTTCGACGGCTTCATCGTCGGTGGCGGAAAGAAACTGCACGCGTCCCATATCATTGAGCCAGGCGTGCTCCGGTCCGATGCCGGGATAATCGAGACCAGCCGAGATCGAGTGTGCCTCCTCGATCTGTCCGTCATCGTCCATAAGCAGATAAGTACGGTTGCCGTGCAACACACCCGCGCGCCCGCCGGCAATCGAGGCGGCGTGTTTCCCGCTCTTGAGTCCGTAACCGGCTGCTTCAACGCCATAGATTTCGATGGATCGCTCATCAAGGAACGGATGAAAGAGTCCCATGGCGTTTGAGCCGCCGCCAATGCATGCGATCAGGGAGTCGGGTAGGCGGCCCTCGGCAGCGTGTAGCTGCTCGCGCGTTTCACGACCAATGATCGACTGAAAGTCGCGAACCATCGCCGGATATGGATGTGGGCCGGCAACTGTTCCAATGCAGTAGAAGGTATCGCTGACATTGGAAACCCAGTCGCGCAACGCCTCGTTCATCGCGTCTTTGAGCGTGCGGGCGCCGGATTCGACCGCGCGCACCTCGGCGCCGAGAATCTTCATCCTCAGCACATTGGGCTTCTGCCGTTCGACGTCGACGGCGCCCATGTATACGATGCAAGGCAATCCAAATTTGGCGCAAAGCGTGGCGGTGGCAACGCCGTGCATGCCGGCACCGGTCTCGGCGATGACGCGCGTCTTGCCCATGCGCAAAGCCAGCATGATCTGGCCGAGCACATTGTTCACTTTATGCGCGCCGGTGTGATTTAATTCTTCGCGCTTAAGGTAGATCTTCGCGCCGCCGCAGTGCTCGGTAAGGCGTTGCGCAAAATAGAGCGGCGATGGCCGACCGACATAGTTGGCAAGATGGCCGTCCATCTCCTTCTGAAAAGCAGGGTCGGCCTTCGCTTGAGCATAGGCCTGCTCAAGTTCGAGAATAAGCGGCATCAGGGTCTCGGCGACAAACCGGCCGCCATAGATGCCGAAATGCCCACGCTCGTCGGGACCGGTGCGGAAGGAATTTGGTCGTTGGATGGCCATGCGCGGGTCCATTACTTGACCGAGCGCACGATCGACGACTCTCCCAATTGGAGAGGTGGCGAAGATAGCTCTGCCTCCGCCGCACGCGCGGCCCGAATAAACGCCCGGATCTTGTCAGGATCCTTTTCGCCCGGCGCACGCTCGACGCCCGATGACACGTCGACGCCTGGCGCGCGTGTGATGCGCAAAGCTTCCGCCACATTGTCGGCGTCGAGCCCGCCCGAAAGCATGAAAGGAACGCCGGCATTCAGGTCTTTGAGAAGCGTCCAGTCGAACGTCTTGCCGAGACCGCCCGGCCGCGTTGCATCCTTGGGCGCACGCGCGTCGAAGATCAGGCGATCCACGACCTGCGCGTACTGACGAATCTGAGAAAGATCCCTTCGTTCTGCGACCGGCAGTGCCTTCATGACCGGCAGTCCAAAGCGCGTGCGCACGGCGATGACACGGTCAGGTGTTTCATTGCCGTGAAGCTGAAGCATGTCCGGTTTGAGCGCCGCCACGATGTCGAGCAACGTATCGTCATTGGCGTCGACGGTGAGCGCGACTTTTCCGGCGCGTCCTTGAACGCGCTGGCCAAGCGTGCGCGCCGCCTCGAGCCCAAGATGGCGCGGACTGGGCGCGAAGAACACGAAGCCGACCAGATCGGCCCCGGAATCAAGCGCCACATCAAGCGCTTGCGGGGATCTGAGGCCGCAGATTTTGATCGACAGTGGCATTGTGAGGCGCGTTCTAGCGTCTTCTCCAATTGGCCGCAAAGCGGAACCGCGCAGCTGAGTTAAGGAATTGGTGGCGGAATAGCCTTGTGAGAAGCGGCCTCCGCAGTGGTCGCAGGCGGTTCAGGGGCAAAACGGCGGCGGATTCCGTCCATCTCCTGGTGCAGCGTGCGGACCTCCCCTTCGAGCCGGCGTGCCGTACGTCTCCATCTCCCTTGTCTGAACCACGCTGCGACGCCGCCTACCAGAACGCCCAGGATCAAAAGTGCGAAGATCAGCACGAAGAGCGGGATCGTTGTCGCGTAGGCCGGGTTGGCCGAGGAGAAGGGATCGAAAGAGACCGTCACCGATTGCCGATTGGCCACCGCGAAAGCAACGATCACTATCGCCAGCGGGACGACGATCAGTATCGAGACGATTCGGCGGAGCATCTGCGAAATCTGCTCAAAAATATCGATGGCCGGGAAGACCCCGGCCATGACCATAGCATTGCGTCAGTGGAAGGAACCAGAAGCCCTAGATGCCGCCGGGCCTGTTCAGCCGTTCACGCATTTCCTTGCCGGTCTTGAAGAACGGAACCGATTTCTTGTCGACCGCCACGTGAGCTCCGGTGCGTGGGTTACGGCCGGTCCGGGCCGGCCTGTGCTTCACCGAGAAGGCGCCAAAGCCGCGCAGCTCGACACGGTCGCCCTTGGCCATTGCGCTCGTGATCTCACCAAGGATCGCGTTGACGATGTTCTCGACGTCGCGCTGATAAAGATGCGGGTTCTGAGCCGCAATGCGCTGGACGAGCTCTGACTTGATCATCGACACCGCCCTACCCCATCAGTTGGATACCGGAGGGTGCCAAAGCGCCAAGAGACCGTCAAGATTAAGTCGCTCAATTGCCTGGACTCCGCCCCATTCCTCGATGCGGTGCGCAATGGCGCTAAGGCCCACAGCTTCGAAGCTCCAAGCCGCAAGATGCAGGAAGGAGAGCTCGCTGAACCTTGGTTGCAGCGAATAATCGCGCACCGGCGTGTTGGCGGGGACCTTTTTCTCTTTTTCCAGCCAAGCCAACGCCGTCTTCTCATTGCCGAGGTCGTCGATCAGTTTGAGATTGATCGCCTGCCGGCCTGTGAAAACACGACCGTCAGCCACCTGCGTGAGCTGGGAATCGTCCATTTTACGCCGATCTTTCACCAGCCCTTTAAACCAGCTGTAGGAATCCAGGACGATCGACTCGATTGCCGCCCGCGCTTCGGGGCTGGTCGGTTCAAAACCATTCGGCGCGGCCTTCAGCGGCGAGGATTTCACTTCTTCGACCTTGATGCCGATGGTCTTCAATACGTCGGTGAAGTTCGGATACTGGAACAGCACGCCGATCGAACCCACTAAAGAGGTTTCCTGCGCAACGATGTGTTCGGCGGAAAGCGCGGCGATGTAGGCGCCGGACGCTGCGAGGCCGTCAACCACAACGACCATCGGTTTCTTGCTCTGCAACTCGCGCAACGCATCGAAAAGCTGCTCGGAACCAGCCGTGGTCCCGCCCGGGCTATCGATATGCACGATGACGGCGCGCGCGGCAGAACGGCCGAGCCGCCCCAGCGCCTCGACCCGATCCTGATTTCCACGGATCAGACCCTGCACCTTGATCCGGGCGATATAGGCGCCGGGCGTCGAAAACCGGTTGCCTGGCATGAGCAGCCAAACGGCACCGGCTATGGCAAGGAGGGCTATCGCCAGCGCACTGACACGCCAAAATGTAAGCTTACGCCTTATACGGCGACGATCGACGATGGCATCGGCATCGAGCGACATGACTTCGCTCCTTCAATCGAATTCCATTCTAACCGTTTGCTCCGGATATTTCTCGGTCATCCGGCGCGCTCTGTCATAGCAACGCAAACCCCGGGGGAATTGCCCCCGGGGAAGAATTTGCGCTGCCGATCGCTTACTCCTCGGCCTTTTCGGTCTCTTCTTCGGATTTATCGCCGGCCCGCTGTTTGAGCGCTGCGCCCAGAATATCTCCCAGCGACGCGCCTGAATCGGCAGTGCCGTACTGGGCAATCGCTTCCTTCTCCTCAGCCACTTCCAGCGCCTTGATGGATACGCCGACCTTGTGAGTCTTGCGATCGAACTGGGTCACGCGAGCGTCCACTTTCTGGCCGACCGAGAACCGTTCCGGCCGCTGCTCTCCGCGCTCGCGCGCAAGGTCCGCTCGCTTGATGAAGGCGACGAGGTCGGTACCGACGATCTTCACGTCGATGCCCGATTCCTTCACCTCGGTGACTTCGCAGGTCACCACTGATCCCTTCTTGAGATCGCCGGCTGACTCCATCGGATCGCCCGCGAGCTGTTTCACGCCGAGTGAAATGCGTTCCTTCTCGACGTCGACGTCAAGGACCTGGGCTTTGACCATGTCGCCCTTCTTGTATTCCTCGATCACCTGCTCGCCCGGACGCTTCCAGTCGAGATCGGACAGGTGGACCATGCCGTCCACATCGCCATCGAGGCCAAGGAACAGACCGAATTCGGTCTTGTTCTTGACTTCGCCTTCCACCGTAGATCCCGGCGGATGTTTCTCGACGAACACTTCCCACGGATTGCGCATGGTTTGTTTGAGGCCGAGAGAAATCCGGCGCTTCACCGGATCGACTTCGAGAACCTGCACTTCAACCTCCTGCGAGGTCGAAACGATCTTGCCCGGATGAACGTTTTTCTTCGTCCATGACATTTCCGAGACGTGGATCAGACCCTCGATTCCCGGCTCGAGTTCGACGAAGGCACCGTAGTCGGTGATATTGGTGACGCGTCCTTTGAAGCGCGCGCCGACCGGATATTTGCCCTCGATGCCCTGCCACGGATCGTCGAGCAGCTGCTTCATGCCGAGCGAAATGCGGTGGGTCTCGTGATTGATCTTGATGATCTTGACCTTCACCTGCTGACCGATGTTGAGCACTTCGGTCGGATGATTGACGCGACGCCAGGCGATGTCGGTCACGTGCAGCAATCCGTCAATGCCGCCGAGATCAACGAACGCACCGTAGTCGGTGATGTTCTTCACGACGCCGTCGATGACCTGACCTTCCTCGAGGTTCTGCACCAGCTCCTGACGCTGCTCGGCGCGAGTCTCTTCGAGAACCGTGCGGCGTGATACGACGATGTTGCCGCGCCGGCGATCCATTTTCAGGATCTGGAACTGCTGCGGCACATTCATCAGCGGCGTGACGTCGCGGATCGGACGAATATCGACCTGCGAGCGCGGCAGGAAGGCCACGGCGCCGTCGAGATCGACGGTGAAGCCGCCCTTGACCTGGTTGAAGATGACGCCCTGAACCTTCTCGCTATTGTTGAAAGCCTTTTCCAGCTTGCCCCAGCTCTCCTCGCGGCGCGCCTTGTCGCGCGACAGCACAGCCTCGCCAAGCGCGTTCTCGACTCTTTCGAGATAGACTTCGACCTCGTCGCCGACCTTGAGGGCGGCCTGCCGTCCGGGTCCGGTGAATTCACGCAAGGCCACACGGCCTTCGGTTTTCAGACCGACATCGATGACGGCGAATTCCTTTTCAACTGCGACGACCTTCCCCTTGATGACGGAACCTTCCTGCAGGTTTCCGCCGCCGAAGGCTTCATCGAGCAGCTTGGCAAAGTCTTCACGCGTGGGTGCTGTAGCGGTGGCCATGGAGTCTCCTATTTGCGGCGCGCCGGCGGTTTGAATGGCGTTTCGAACGCGCGGGCCGAAGGTCCCGCAGACCTACGGCAGCCTCCGGAATCCCGGACGGCCGGCGCAAAAACCGTGCTTTCGGAACGATGGTTCGATCAGGCGCGCTTTACGCTGAGGCTCGAGCGGGGCTTTGTCCTCCAACACGAGGGGTGGTCAGCCACGCCCTCGGCCCGCCCGGCTGGCCTCGACGATGTCGATGGCGGCCCGGATGGCCGCGTCTATATCCAAATGTGTCGTATCGAGCAAGTGCGCGTCGGGTGCCTGTTTCAGGGGGGCGATTGCGCGGCTTTGGTCGCGGTGGTCCCTGTTCCGGATATCGGCGAGCACCTCGGCCTCGCCGACGGAACGCCCTTGCGCCTTGTATTCGGCGGCGCGACGGCGGGCGCGCACCTCGGGGGTGGCAGTCACAAAGATCTTCACGTCGGCATCAGGACAGATGACGGTTCCGATATCGCGCCCATCAAGCACAGCTCCCGGCGGACGGGAGGCAAACTCACGCTGGAACGCAAGCAGGGCCTCGCGCACCGAGCGTATCGCTGAAACGATCGAAGCCGCCTCGCTGATGCTGTGCGCCTTGAGCGCGCCCTCATCGAAGTCCGATGGAACGAGCGACCTCGCCGCGGCGGTGGCTGCAGCGGCATCGTCGGGCTTTTGTCCCTTGTCGAGCACCGCCTTCGCCACGGCACGGTAGATCAACCCGGTATCGAGATGGCGCAAGCCATAGTGAGCAGCCAGCCGTTTCCCGAGTGTGCCCTTGCCGGACGCAGCCGGACCGTCGATGGCGATGATCATGAGAGATCCGCGCCGATCGAACGCATCAGCTCGACGAAACCCGGAAAGCTGGTCGCGATGAACGCGCTGTCGTCGATACGGACATGATTTTCGGTGGCGAGACCCATCATCAGTGCCGCCATGGCGATCCGATGATCCATGTTCGTCTTCACCTCGCCGCCACCAGCCGGACGACCTTTGCCTTGCACGATCATATCGTCGCCCTCGATCTCGACGACGACACCGTTGACCCGGAGCATATCGACTGTAGCAGCCAGGCGATCGGACTCCTTCACGCGTAACTCCTTCAGGCCACGCATGCGCGTCACGCCTTCGGCGAAGGAGGCGGCAACCGCCAAGATTGGATACTCATCGATCATCGAGGGGGCGCGCTCAGCCGGCACATCAACGCCCTTCAAGGCCGAGGTGCGCACACGCAGATCGGCAATTTCCTCTCCGCCGTCCCGCTTTTCGAGATCCTCGATGCTGGCGCCCATCTCACGCAATGTTGTCAGCAGACCCGTGCGCAAAGGATTTGTCATGACCGCATCGAGAACCAACTCCGAGTTCGGCACGATCAACGCGGCGACCAGCGGAAATGCAGCGGATGAAGGATCGGCTGGAACCATGACCAGCGCCGGCTCGAGTTCGGGTTGCCCCTGCAGGACAATCCGAC
>Ga0207683_10000917_pt1 | contig 27116 bp, 28 predicted proteins | sample KBSM73metaG_FD_184333 | JGI IMG/M metagenome (GOLD analysis project Ga0207683, IMG submission 184333) | Miscanthus rhizosphere microbial communities from Kellogg Biological Station, Michigan, USA - KBS M7-3 metaG (SPAdes) (version 2) | ecosystem: Host-associated > Plants > Roots > Rhizosphere >... | reverse complement strand
ACCCGTTCTACCTGCGCCAGGAGGTGCTGGACGAGTACAACGGGAAGGCATGGACGCCCTCGGGCGACAATCAGGGCCTGGTCACGCTCGGCGGCAGCCTCGCGTCGGATCCGCCTCTTGCCGGGCCGCAAGTCACGTATCAGGCCAGCATCACGGTCAACAGCACGCTGCGCGGCAATGCACCGATCTTCGCCAATCCCACATCACTCTCCGGGCCCAGTGGCGCGTCCTGGAATCCCACGAACCAGCTCGTCGTCACTAATCGGGTCAACCAGGACACGACCTACACCGAGGACGTGTCCGAGATCCAACCGACGACCGCGGACTTTAGCGTCGCCGGCGAGTCATTGCCGCCGGAAACGTCGCACCGTCTCACCCAAGTGCCGGCAATGCCGACCGACGTCAACAAGATCGTGAAGTCCGCCGTCGGTACGGCCACCAGTGAATACGAGAAGGCGCGGGCGATCTTCGAGTTCTTCGTGACTCCGGCAAACCACTTCGTATACAGCACATCGACCAAGACCGGGACGTCGGGTAACGACTTGCTGGACTTCTTGAACAACCGCGTGGGCTTCTGCCAGCAGTACGCGGCCGCCATGGCGGTGATGCTCCGGCTCGAGCAGATACCCGCACGCGTCGTCATCGGCTACACCCATCGGAGCCCGGACCAGAACGGAAAATTCACCGTCTCGACCCAAGACGCGCACGCGTGGGTCGAGGCTTACTTCGGCGGCGCCGGGTGGGTCCCGTTCGACCCGACGCCGCTACAGCAGCAGGATCCGCTTCGCGCCGCCGCGCTGGCGTGGGCGCCGCATCCGGAACAGACGAACGCGTCGGATCCCGGCACTTTGGTTCCCAGGGTGAGCAACTCGGCCGGACAGACGGCAGGCCTCGGCGCGTCGTCGGCGGCGCCGGGTAGCTCAGGCGGATCAGGTGGCCCGGGCTGGTTGTTCTGGACCATCGTGGCCGCGGTGCTCTTCGTCGGCGCTGTGTTCTTGACCCCCGCCGCGGTGCGGTTGCAGCGCCGGCGAGCTCGGCTGCGGGCCGCGCGCGCCGGTCCGGACCCACTGTGGGCTGAACTAGCCGATACCGCGACCGATCTGGGCTATGTCTGGTCGCCGGTGCGCACGCCGCGCCAGGTCGAGGGCTGGCTGCGCGACGAAGCTGTCTCCGGATCGGACGCCGAGGCGGCGTTGCACAGTCTGGCGACAGCGGTCGAGGTATCCCGGTACGCGCCCCCGAGTTCGCAGCCCGCAGCCGAGGCCGATCTGGTCAGCGACCTCCGTGAGGTCGAAGCGTCGTTGCGGGCTCGCCGCAGTCGATCCGATCGGGTTCGCGCTCGCATACTGCCGGGATCGGTGAGCTGGCTGCGTCGCACTTTGCGCCGGCACTGATCCACCCGCCGGCCGGGGTCATTCTGAGGTCTTGACCTTGGTGTCGCGCCAGGGCGATATGTCCGAGATCGCGCTTGACGACCACAGCAGCGTACGAGTGCGTACTACAACTGCCGACTCGAACGAATGTTCGAGGTCCAGGCGTAGGCTAGCGGCATGGCGGCGAACTTCCAGGCGACGTTGCTCGACGTCACGGACCGCATTGGCCCTGACCGGCTGGGCGACACCGTGCGGCGGACCGAGCTCAGCCATGGCGCGTGGGTCGATATTCGCCCGGGCTGGATGACGGGCGCCGATGCATTGTTCGAATGGTTGTTCCGGGAGGTTCCCTGGCGGGCGGAACGCCGCCCGATGTACGACCGCGTGGTCGATGTGCCCCGGCTGCTGTGCTTCTACGACGAGGGCGAGCCGCTTCCCCACCCGGCGTTGGCGGCCGCTCGGCAGGTCCTCGAAGAGCACTACGCATCCGAACTCGCTGAACCCTTCGTGACCGCGGGGCTGTGCCTGTACCGGGACGGTCGCGACAGTGTCGCTTGGCACGGCGACCGCATCGGCCGCGGATCTTTCCAGGACACCGTCGTGGCGATTGTGTCCCTGGGCGCGCCCCGGACGTTCGCGCTCCGGCCGCTGGGCGGGGGCGACGGTCACCGGTACGAACCTGGGCACGGCGACTTGCTCGTGATGGGCGGGAGCGCGCAGCGGACCTGGCAGCACGCGGTTCCGAAGACGACAAACGCCGTGGGCCCACGCATCAGCATTCAGTTCCGGCCCCACGGCGTCCGCTGACCGGGAGGCTCGCGTCGCGCTGACGACACGGCAGGTCATGCGGGAGGTGGCGGACGAACGCGGCGGCGCGCCCACCGGCGCGCTTGACCGACCAGCCTAGCGACCAGGTCTGGGGTGGCGAGAGGCTCTTTAGTTCTCTTCGAATTAGTTCTCTTCGAACCGCCGGCGGAGCCGGTCTTCCATCCGGGAGCGGACGCCCGCGTTACGACCCTTGGTGCCACTTGGGGCGCTGTCCGAGGCTTTCCCGGACCGGTTACTCAGCGCGGTGGCGATGTATACGCACGATCCGAGAATGAGGACGAAGCCGAGGACACCGAGCACGACGAGCTTCGTTGCGAGACCTACCAGCACGACTGCTAGACCGGCGGCGATGCCGAAACACGCCAATACGATCCATCGACGCGCTCGAAAGCGCGACCGCGCCGACCGGACCGAGGAAGCAAACTTAGGGTCCTCGGCGTACAGCGCCTGTTCGATCTGGTCGAGAAGGCGTTGCTCGTGCTCGGAGAGCGGCACGGTGCCCTCCTTCATGTTTGCGCGGTGAGCCTCGCCGCGGTTGTGTGCGAAGTGGTCGTACTGACGAGCATACGAGCCGATTCTCAATGGCGAAAGTTGCCCGCCGCATCACGCCGAATTGTGATCTGACGTTGACGAATCCCGGGGTGTCAGCCGGGCCGGGGTGAGCAGCGTGGCCGGCCCCACGGCGTCGCTCCCGAACCGGCTCTTCGCGGTATCCGCGGCCCGATCCACGCGAGGTCGAGAGCCGTCGACCGGCGGCTCCACCGCTGAGGTGTCCAGCATGAGCTGTTCGGGCGCTTCCGACCCCGAACGGAGGTTCTCGCACTTGACCCCGACCAGCCGGATGCGCGGCTGGTCGAGCCGCAGGCTGCGGTACAAGTCCGCGGCCGCGTCGTAGACCACGGCCGACGAGTCCGTCCAGCTGGACAGAGTACGAACTCGGGTGATCGTGCGGAAGTCCGCAAACCGGATCTTGATCCCTACCGTCCGCGCCACGAGACCGCGCCGACGGACGCGTTCGCTGACCTCCCCGGCGAGTCGAAGCAGTTCGCGGCGCACGTCGGCCTCGTGGGTCAGGTCGACGCTGGTCGTGTGATCAGCGCTGATGGACTTCTCCGGGTCTCGATCCTGGACCGGGCGCGGGTCCCGGCCCCAGGAGAGCGCGTGAAGATGATCGGCACCGGCCTCGCCGACCGCCCGGCGCAGCACGGCCACAGGCGTCTCGGCGAGGTCACCGATCGTGCGCACCCCGAGGCGGCGGAGCGGCTCGGCGGTACGCGCCCCCACGCCCCACAGCACGGTGACGGGCAAGGGATGCAAGAAGTCCAGCGACGAAGCCACTGGCACCACCAGCAGCCCGTCGGGCTTGCAGCGAGCCGATGCGACCTTGGCCACGAACTTCGTCGACGCCACCCCGACCGAGCACGTCAGAGAGAGCCGATCCCGAATCTCGGCCCGGATTCGGGCCGCGATGGCCGCCGGCCGGCCAAGTCGCCGTTCGGCCCCGGAGACGTCAAGGAACGCCTCGTCCAACGACAGCGGCTCGACCAGCGGCGTTACGCCGCGCAAGATCGTCATCACATCAGCGGACACGTCGGCGTATCTGGCGTGATCCGGCGGGATGATCACGGCGGCGGGGCAGCGCCGCAGCGCTTGCCCGATAGGCATCGCGCTGCGAACGCCGAACCGACGAGCCTCGTACGACGCCGCGGAGACGACCCCGCGCGCGCCGCCGCCAACAATCACCGGCCGGCCACGAAGCTCGGGGTGACGCAGAATCTCGACGCTGGCGTAGAACGCGTCCATATCGACGTGCAGGATCGAGCAGCCGGTGTCGTCGCCGTCGAATCGGCCCTCGGCCCGCGGGATGTCCGCGCTCCGCCCCATTCGCTACCGGCTCGGCGTGGCTGCGCTGTTGGTCATCAGGAGGACTCTTCGCCAGGGTTGCCGCCTCGGCGGGCGAGGACATGCACTCGCGCGGCGATGTCCCGATACGGCGACCGTGCGGCCGCCAGCGTCTCGAGCTCGGCCAGCGCCTCGTAGTCGCCGGGCGCCTCCACCCGATTGCCCGGCACGAGTTCGGAAAACACGCCGACGCCGCTGGTGGCCTCGATGACGAGTCCGGCCGCTCGGCCCATATCGGCCAACGCATCGGGGGCCAGCCGTCCCGACGCCGCTGTATCGACGACGATCCCGCGCAACTCTGCCAGCGCCGCGACGAGATCCCCCGCCAGAGCGCGTGAGATCACGCCGGCGGCGGGGTTCACGGCCAGGATGCTGACCAAGCCGCCCGGACGAACCGCTCGGGCTACCTCGGCCAGGACGAATCCCGGCTGATCAACCACCTCGAGGACCTCGTGGACGATCGCCAAATCGAAGGTGCCGGAGGTCATCGACCCGGGGAGGGCCTCGACGTCGCCCTGAACCGGGACAATGCGGTCGGCGACACCTGACTCGACCGCCCGACGTCGTAACACGGCAAGTGCGTCGACGCTGATGTCGATCACCGTGACGTGCGCACCGGCCACCGCGAGCGGCACCGCGAGCCGGCCGCTTCCGCCGCCGCAGTCCAGAACCCTCGCCTCGCGGGCCCGCCCGCGAACCGATTCCAGCGCGTCAAGGACGAGCTCGCGTACCCGGTCCTGCCGGCGCGCCGATCGATGCGCGATGTCCGCACCAGACCGGACGTCCGTCCCTGTGCCGCTCACCTCAGCGACACTAACCCCCACATCCGACGTCGCCGCGCCGCCGCCCGGACTGTCCCGCCAACCGGGGGCGGGCCTCAGCCGGCCAGCGGCGCGGCCAGTAACCCCAATTCGCGTTCTACCGCCGCGAGAAATTGCTCGGCGGCCAGCAGCTGCTCATCCGCATCCCGATCCGACACAAGGCTGGCGGCACCGGCCTCGACCGCGGCCCGGGTGCCCGCGGACCCGGCGAAGTAGGCGGCCCACTCGGACAGCTCCGGCGCCACAGCTTCCACGAGTGCCCAAGCGCTCTTCAGTCTCCGCGGCCGCGTCGCTGGACGGGACCGGGCCGCGAACAGCGCGGCGGCAACCCGCAACGCGGCCAGATGGGCGAGCCGGAATCGCTCGCCGGGATCAAGCACGAAACGGGCCTCGGCCAGCCCGGCCCGAGCTTGCGCGAGCAGGCCGAGCCCGGCGCGAGTTTCTGGAGAGTTCTCGGGCGGCTGTGGGCCCGGGCCGTTGGACGACTCTGGCATGACGCGGCTCCCATCTTCGAACATATGTTCGAAGATAGTCCACGCCCACGCCCGGACGCAAGGCAGAACTCGCGCCCAGAAACGTCAGTCTGACTCAAGGGCAGGCAGGACGTCGACCACGTCGCCGATGATCACGACGGCGGGTGCACCAACCCCGGCCGTCCGCGCGGCATCAGCCAGCTCGGACAGCGGCGCGCGCACAATCCGCTGTCCCGGCATGGTCGCGCGATGGACAACGGCCGCAGGCGTTGCGGCGTTGCGTCCGTGCGCCACGAGCCTGGCGCAGATCGACTCGAGCCGCTCCATGCCCATCAAGAGCACCAGCGTTCGCGGGCCGGAGGCCAGGCCGGCCCAATCGAGTTCGGTGTCCGGGGGGCGCCCGGGATCGAGATGCCCGGAGACGACGGTGAAGTCGGCCGCTACGCCTCGATGCGTAAGCGGGATGGTCGCCGCCGCCGGCGCTGCGAGCACGGAACTGAGTCCGGGGACGACGGTCACCGGCACGTTGGCAGCCACGCACGCAAGCAGCTCCTCGCCGCCTCGGCCGAAAACGAACGGATCACCGCCCTTCAGCCGGACCACTCGCTTCCCCGCGTGCGCTCGATCGACCAGCACCGCGTTGATCTCGTCCTGGGTGAGGTTGTGCCGATGCGCCGACTTGCCGCAGTCAACGACCTCGACGTCGCCGGGCAGCGTGGCCAGCAGTCCACGGGGTGCGAGCCGATCGATGACGATCACATCCGCAGCGGCAACGAGACGCCGGCCCCGCACGGTGATCAGATCGGGAGCTCCAGGCCCGCCCCCGACCAACGCCACCGATCCGTGCGCCGGGGGTCGAGTGGGCCGGGCGGGCAGATCACCGACATCGAGAGCCAGCGCAATGGCGTCCCGTAAGGCAGTTGACCGGCCTGGGTCGTCTCCACCGGTCACGGCCACCGTGATGCCGTCTTGCTCGACGACTGCCGGCGTGCGGGCCGTCCCACCGGCCGCGTGATCTGCGCGTACGCAGAAGACGCTCCGTTGCTCCGCGGACCGCGCGACCGCCTCATTGACTGCAGGATCATCTGTGCACGCGAAAACCAGCCACGCGCCATCCACGTCACGATCAACGAATTCGCGTTCGGTGATCGGAATACCCAACGCGCGCAGCTGGGGCGACGCCTCCTCCGCGACCACCTCAACCGCGGCGGCGGCTTCGGCCAGCCGAGCGGCGCGGCGCGCGGCCACGGCTCCCCCGCCGACCACCAGCACCCGGCGCGCGGTCAAGTCGAGCAATAGCGGGAAGCCAGACATCAACGCATCTTCTCGCGCAAGCGGATGAGCACTGTTGCTTACCCAGCTGGTCCGGCCACCATGCCCGCGGCCACGGTTGCGCCGGTCGCCTCGTCGACGAGCAGGAATGCTCCCGTCGATCGATTCGTGGCGTAGGTGTCGACGGTAAGTGGCTCGGCCGTCCGCAACTGGATGCTGCCGATGTCGTTCAACGAGAGCTCCGTCGCCTCGGCCTGGTCAAGAGTGGCCACGTCCAGACGGCTCCGCACCGCATCCACAACGGCTCGTACATCGCGAGTTGTGTGCCGCAACGCGAAGCGATCACCGGGGCGGAGCGGGCGGTCGGCCAGCCAGCACACGGTGGCGACAAGCTCCCGCAGGGCCGCCGGACGCGGCTCACGATCGACGGCCAGCAGGTCCCCGCGTGCGACGTCGACGTCGTCGGCGAGACGGACCACGACGGACCGACCGGCAGCTGCGGTATCGAGTGGTCCGTCCGGGGTGTCAATGCCCGCTACCGTCGAATGCCGGCCCGAGGGCAGCACCACTAGCCGATCACCGACGTTGAGCGCCCCGGCCTCGACCCGACCGGCGTAGCCGCGGTAGTCCGGATGTTCAGCGGTGCGAGGGCGAAGAACCATCTGAACGGGAAAGCGCGCCGGCACCTCGCGGTGCTTGCCCGGCTCCAGCTCTTCCAGAAACTCCAGGAGGGCCGGCCCGGTGTACCAGTCCATCTGGGTCGATCGGTCCACGACGTTGTCGCCTGACAGCGCCGCGATCGGGATCGGGGTGAACCGGTCCAGGCTCAGGGACAGGGCAACGCCGGCAAAGTCGGTGACGATTCGGTCGAACACGTCCTCGGCATAGTCGACCAGATCCATCTTGTTGACCGCGAGCACGAGGTGGGACACCCGCAGCAGTGCGGCCACTGCGGCATGCCGCTTCGTCTGCTCTACGACTCCATTGCGGGCATCGACGAGGATGACCGCGACATCAGCTGTTGACGCGCCGGTGACCGTGTTCCGGGTGTACTGCACGTGGCCCGGTGTGTCAGCGAGGATGAACGTGCGCCGCGGCGTTGCGAAATACCGGTACGCCACGTCGATCGTGATGCCCTGCTCTCGCTCGGCGCGCAGCCCGTCGACAAGCAAGGCAAGGTCCGCGCTGTCGTAGCCACGGCGTTCACTCGCGATCTCCACTGCGGACAGCTGATCGCTGAGCACCGCCTTCGCATCGTGCAGCAGTCGCCCGACCAGCGTGGACTTGCCGTCATCGACCGAACCGGCGGTCACGACGCGCAACAGTCGACCCGGCATGGGCTAGTGCCTCGCGGGGCTGCGCACTAGAAATACCCCAGTCGCTTACGGTCCTCCATAGCGGCTTCGCTGGTGCGGTCATCGGCTCGCGTTGCGCCTCGCTCGGAGATCGTCGCGGCGGCGGTCTCGGCGAGCACATCGTCGACGTCTACCGCCGTCGAGCGGACCGCTCCGGTGCAGGTGGCATCGCCGACGGTGCGATAGCGCACCCACTCGGTCGTCACGATCTCGTCCGGGGCGGGTTCCGTCCACGCCGTGACGGCCAGCAGCATGCCGTCCCGCTGGAACACCGGGCGCGGATGCGCGTAGTAGATCGACGGGACCTCGATGCGCTCGCGCTCGATGTAGGCCCAGATGTCGAGCTCGGTCCAGTTCGACAGCGGAAAGACGCGAACGTGCTCGCCGGGGCGGTGCCGCCCGTTGTAGAGATCCCAGAGCTCGGGCCGCTGGTTGCGGGGATCCCACTGACCGAAGTCGTCGCGGACGGAGAACACCCGCTCCTTGGCGCGAGACTTCTCCTCATCCCGCCGGGCACCGCCGAGGACGGCATCGAACCGGTGCTCGGCGATGGCGTCGAGCAATGTCGTGGTCTGCAGGGGGTTTCGGGACTGTCCCGGCGTCTCGTGCACGCGCCCGGCATCGATGGAGTCCTGCACCCGTGCCACGACGAGTTTGACGCCGAGGCGGGCGACGTGGCGGTCGCGATATGCGATGACCTCGTCGAAGTTGTGGCCGGTGTCGACATGCATGACCGGGAATGGGACGCGGCCCGGCCAGCAGGCCTTGGTGGCAAGGTGCAGCATCACGATGGAGTCCTTGCCGCCGGAGAACAGCAGCACTGGACGCTCGAACTGGCCGACCACCTCACGCAGGATGTGGATCGACTCGTCCTCCAGGTCGGTGAGCCAGGATCGATCCACCTGGCTGGGCAGCAGGGCTGTCACAGCACATTCTCCTTGCGCAACAGGGCAAGCAGCCGGTCGACCGCGTCGTCGACGGTGCTGTCGCTCGTATCGAGGCGAAGCTCGGGATGGGTCGGTTCCTCGTAGTCCCCGTCGACCCCGGTGAGGCCAGTCAGGTCACCCGCGCGCTGGCGGGCGTAGAGACCCTTTACGTCGCGCACCGCGCACACCTCGACCGGCGTCGCCACGTGCACCTCGAGCAACTGAACGCCGGCTTGGTCATGGGTGCGGCGCACCGCATCGCGCGCCGCCTGGTACGGGGACACGACCGGGGCGAGAACGAGCACGCCGTGGCGCGCGAGCCGCGCGGCGACCCAGCCGATCCGCGCGACGTTGGTGTCGCGATCCGCGCGAGAGTACCCGAGGTCGGGCGACAGCACCGCCCGCACCTCGTCGCCGTCGAGTACCTCGACCGCGATGCCGTCGGCCCGCAGGCGGTCAGCAAGGGCCGCGGCGATTGTGGACTTTCCGGCGCTGGGCAGCCCGGTGAGCCATAGGGTGGCGCCGACCGGCCGGACGCGCTCGCGGATGGACTCCACCGGGTAAGCGGGAGCAGTCGCAGTCATGGCTGTCCTCTGCGGCGAGGTCCCACCCGAACGCGGGCGGGATCATGGCGGACCGATGCAAGCAGTGCGGACCAGCTCGTCGCACACCTAACCCGGAAAGGTCCGGGCCGGGCGACTAATCAGGGAGCCGGCCGGTCAGCCAGCCAGACACGCCGCGCTGACGACGCGCTGCAGATCGACGTGCAGCCGTGCGACCAGGCGGACGCTAGACATGGCAACTATGGTCGCACAGCCCAGACGCCCACACCAACAATCGGGGCGTCCGGCACTATGGCGCCGATCACGCCAGCACGCAATCGCACCCCACTAGACGCTCATGCGGGTCGTGGAGAACGCCGCTGATTCGGCGCCGCGCCCGTCAATATGCGACCCTGGAGGTTATGAACCGCGTCCACCCGCTCTGGTTGACCGTGCGCCGGCACGTCGACCTGCGCCGGGTGACGTCGGCGTCCTGTCGCATCGCGTCCTGACCCGCCGAGTGCGGGTGTTGATCACCCTCGGGCATCAGAGAGGACGCCACGCATGCCAGCGCGTAAAGGACAGGGGCAGTGGGCCCTCGGATACCGCGAGCCGCTCAATCCCAATGAGCGGGCCAAACGCGACGACGACGGCTTGAACGTCCGCCGCCGGATCATCGACATCTACCAGCACACCGGATTCGCCGGTATCGACCCGGTGGATCTGCGGGGCCGGATGCGGTGGTACGGGTTGTACACCCAGCGCGCACCGGGCATACCCGGCGGTCGCACCGCGATCCTCGAGCCGGAGGACCTCGAGGACGAGTACTTCATGATGCGAATCCGCATCGACGGAGGCGCGCTCTTGGCTGACCAGCTCGCGGTGATCGGTGAGGTCGCTACTACTTACGGCCGCGACCTGGCCGACATCACCGACCGGCAGAACGTCCAGCTGCACTGGATCCGGATCGAGGATGTGCCGACGATCTGGACGAAGCTCGAGGCGGTCGGGCTGTCGACCACCGAGGCATGTGGCGACACTCCGCGAGTGATGCTCGGCTGCCCGTTGGAAGGCGTCGCCGAAGACTCGGTGCTCGACGCGGGTCCGGCGCTGCGGTCGGTCATCGACACGTACCTCGGCGATCCGGCCTTCTCGAACCTGCCGCGCAAGTTCAAGACCTCCATCTCGGGCTGTGCTCGGCACTGCACGAACCACGAGATAAACGATGTCGCATTCGTCGGCGTCGTGGGACCAGGGGGCACGCCCGGATTCGACCTCTGGGTCGGCGGCGGCCTGTCGACCAACCCGATGTTCGGGCAGCGGATCGGTGTCTTCGTCGAGCCGGACGACGTCGCCGAGGTATGGGCAGGTGTGACGGGTGTCTTTCGCGATTACGGGTACCGCCGCTCCCGCAACCACGCCCGGTTGAAGTTTCTGCTTGCCGACTGGGGTGTAGAGCGTTTCCGCGAGGTGCTGGAGAAGGAGTATCTCGGCCGTGCGCTCCCGGACGGCCCAGAGCCGGACGCCTCGCCGGCGCATCGCGACCACGTGGGAATCGAGGCCCAGAGTGACGGCCTGTGCAGCGTCGGGGCGACGACCAAGGCAGGCCGCACCTCGGGCAACGCACTGTCCGAGGTGGCCAACCTGGCCCGCTCGGTCGGCACGCGAGACGGACGAGTCCGGCTGACCGCCCAGCAAGGGTTGGTGGTTCTCGACGTTCCGCCGGACCGGGTCGAGGAGACGGCGGATCGGCTGGCCGAGCTAGGCCTCGCCGTTCGACCTTCAGCGTTCCATCGCGGCACGATCGCGTGCACTGGCATCGAGTTCTGCAAGCTCGCGATCGTAGAGACCAAGGCTCGAGCGGAGCTGATTCGCACCGAACTCGAGCGGCGCCTCCCCGACTTCGAGACGCCGATCACCATTAACGTCAATGGTTGCCCGAATTCCTGCGCCCGATTCCAGGTAGCGGACATCGGGTTCAAGGGCATCGTCACGCGCGGCGCCGACGGCGCTGACCAGGAGGCATTCCAGGTTCATCTGGGTGGTCAGCTCGGCAGCCAAGCCGCCTTCGGACGGAAGTTTCGCGGCCTGAAGGTGGCCGCTGCGGAAGCACCGGAGTATGCCGAACGCATCTTGCGGGGCTACCTCGAACGCCGAACCGAGGGTGAGACGTTCGCGGCCTATGTCAGCCGGGCCGACGAGGCCTGGCTGCTATGAGGATGAGATGACCGAGCGAGCGGCGCCGTTCTACTGCCCTTATTGCGGCGACGAAGACTTACGCCCGTTCGGCGAGCGGCACGGGGAGTGGCGGTGCGGGGCATGCCGTCGCGTCTTTCGGTTGGGCTATGTCGGCGTGGCCGCGGATTGGACGTCGGTACCCGAGGAGGCGTCGCAGCCGTGACCGTGGACATGCGCGAGTTGCCCGCGATCGTCCGGCAAGCGGCTGTCGACCTGGAGGGAGCTCCGGCGCTCGACGTTTTGCGCTGGGCCGACGAGACCTTCGGCTCGGCCTGGTGCGTCGCATCGTCGATGGCGGACGCCGTACTCCCCCATCTCGCCTCGCAGGTTCGGCCTGGCGTCGACGTGATCTTCCTCGATACCGGCTATCACTTCCCTGAGACGATCGGTACCCGCGACGCCATTGCGGCCACGATGCCGGTCACCGTGCACAGCATCCAGCCGCGGCAGACGGTGGCCGAGCAGGATGCCGAGTTCGGGGCGGCGCTGTTCGCGCGTGATCCGGACCGATGCTGCGCAATGCGCAAAGTCGCCCCGCTGGCCACCGCCCTCCACCCCTACCAAGCGTGGGCCACCGGCTTACGCCGAGACGAGGCGCCCTCCCGCGCAAGCGCTCGGGTGGTGGAGTGGGATGCGACGCGGTCGATGGTCAAGCTGAACCCCATCGCCGCGTGGACCCAGCCCGATGTCGACGCGTACATCGCGGAGCATCACGTGCTCGTGAACCCGCTGCTGTTCGACGGATATGGCTCGGTGGGCTGCGCACCCTGCACCCGACGCATCACCTCCGGGGAGGACGCGCGGGCGGGACGCTGGGCCGGCACGTCGAAGATCGAGTGCGGGTTACACGGCTGACGCACCGAGCGCACTCGTCCACCCACAGCTCGGCCGGATCGTTGGCCGGTGTTGCGATCGGCGTCGCTATCTAGGCTGTCGTCATGCCCGGGTTCAGCCGAGTCGACGTGGTTACCACCCACGTCTGGCGCGTGCCGGTCCGACGGGTCCCCCGAGCGTTGGTCGCGGTCGCCGCCGACCGTCGCCGAATCCGACGGACACCTGGTGTCGCGTTCGCCAAAGTGCTGGGCGCGTGCCGATCGGGCCGCTTCGGCATTCGCGACGCGGACGCGACTCGCTGGATGTTGATCACGAGTTGGGTTGATGCCGACGCCGCGCATCGCTTCGATCACTCCTCGGTATTGTCAGCGTGGACTCGGGGGGCGGAGGAGATCTGGACGGCGACGCTTCGGCCGCTCGCGGCGCAGGGGCGCTGGTCGCGCCGATTGGCCTTCGGCTGTCCGCCCGGCGATTCGTGGGCGGGTCCGGTCGCCGCGATCACCCGTGGCCGGATCCGGCTCTCCCAACTGCCGGCGTTCTGGCGGTCGGTTCCAGCAGTCAATGCCGATCTCGTCGAGCGAGACGGCCTGTTTATCGCATTTGGCATCGGGGAGGCGCCGATCGGTGTGCAGGGAACTTTCAGCTTGTGGCGGGACAGTGCGGCGTTGACCCGCTTCGCGTACGACGGCGCACCGCATCGGACAGCGATCAGCGAGGCCGCACGGCGGGACTGGTTCGCGGAAGCGCTGTTCGCGCGGTTCGCGGTACTCGCGACAGCCGGGACGATCGATGGTGGCGACCCCATGGCCGGTATCCCATGACCACGTCCCGCGACGATGAGCGCCAATCGGGTGTGGGGAGCGGAGTCGACGCACGGGACGTGCACATTCGGGAGTGGACCGGACCTGAGCTGTCGGCGCGAGTAAACGACGCGATGGCGATCTACGTGCTCGCGATGAACTATCCCGGCTACGCCGGATCCCAGCGGTCAGTCACCACCCGCCGGCACACGACGAATCGGGGGTTCAGCTGCCGAGCCGCCCTGCGCGCTGACGGGACGCTGGTCGGCTTCGGCTACGGGTATACGACGGCCTCCGGCCAGTGGTGGCACGACCTCGTCCGCAAGGCGCTCTCGCCCAGCGTCGCGGCCGACTGGATGTCGGACGCGTTCGAACTCTCCGAGATACACGTGCTGCCGACGTATCAGGCCAGGGGCATCGGCCACCGGATACTCGTGTCGCTCGCCGCGGGCGTCCCGCATCGGTCGATGTTGCTCTCGACACCGGACGCCGACACGCGAGCGTTCCGGTTGTACCGGGCGATGGGGTTCCAGGATCTGGCCCGCAACTACCTGTTCCCTGGTGACGCGCGACCGTTCGCCGTCCTCGGCGCCCGCCTGCCACTCATCAGCCAGCCGTGGACGAGGCCCCGTGACCGCGCCCCTCGCTGAGTTACCCCCGGCGGGTTTGTCGCCCGCCCGAACCTTTGGACGTGTCCCAGGACGTGTCCCGCGAATCCTGGTCAACGCCAGCACCATCTTCGGTGGAACCGCCGTCGCGCTGCAGATTTGCTATCCGCTCGTGCACGAGTCGACGCGTGATCGAGTCACCGCCGCGGTCGTCGTGACCTTCGCTATCGCTGCGGCCTTGCACGCTGCCGGCTGCGTCGGCGTCGCACGCGGCCTCGCCGTGATCGCCATCAGCGTCGGGATCGGGTTCGTCGCGGAGGTCGCCGGTGTGCATTCCGGTATTCCGTTCGGTGCTTACCGGTACGCGGACACGCTCGGGCCGCGTGTGGCCGGCGTGCCGATCATCGTCGGCCTGGCCTGGGCGATGATGGCCTGGCCGGCTGCGGTCGTCGCTCGCCGGCTGGCTCGGACGCGGATCAGCCAGGTCGTCATCGGTGCCTGGGCCCTCGCGTCATGGGACCTCTTCCTCGATCCGCAGATGGTCGCTGCGGGCCACTGGGCCTGGCGGGATCCCGCTCTGCACCTGCCGGGTGTGCCGACCGTGCCGCTGACCAATCTGCTCGGCTGGCTTCTCGTGTCCACCGTTGTGTCGCTCGCCGGGCAATGCATCGTCGGATCGCGTTCGGTACGGCCGGACGGCCCGATGCTTGCGCTCTATCTCTGGACGTACGCATCGTCGGTCCTTGCGCTCAGTGCCTTCTTAGGACTGAGCGCCGCCGCGCTGTGGGGGGCGCTCGGGATGGGCCTGGTCGCGCTTCCGCTGGTGGTGACTTTGGTGCGGCGTCGATGACCACCTGGCCGTCTCTCGTCCGGATCGGGACCGGCCTCGCCGTGCTTGGCACCGCCCATACCGCGCTCAATGCCGAATTGCTGCGCAAGCCGAGGAAGGACGACGGCCAGCCGTCGCGGTGCGCGGTATCGATCTTGGTACCCGTCCGGGACGAGGCGTCGAATATCGGCGCGTGCCTGCTCTCATTGCTCGCGCAGGACGTGCGACCAGCCGCGGAGATCATCATCCTGGACGACGCCTCCTGCGACGGCACGGCCGACATCGCCCGAGCCGTCGCCGGTGCCGAACGCCGGATCCGGATCATGACCGGCCAGCCGGTCCCGCCACACTGGCTCGGCAAGCCGTACGCCTGCCATCAACTCGCCGCCGCCGCTCGCAGCTCGGATGTGTTGGTATTCGTCGACGCCGACGTTCGGCTCGCTCCGCATGCCGTGCGCATGGCTGTCGGCCTGTTGGACCGCTACGACCTCGACTTCGTTTCGCCTTATCCACGCCAGGTCGCGACCGGCGTCGCAGAACGGATTGTCCAGCCGCTCCTGCAGTGGTCGTGGCTGACCTTCCTTCCCCTGCGCCTCGCCGAACGCGGCTCACGACCATCGATGGCCGTGGCGAATGGGCAATTCCTTGTCGTCCGGCGTCGCGCCTACGACCGGGCCGGCGGCCACGCCGCGGTGCGCGACGCGGTCCTGGACGATGTCGCCCTGGCGCGCACCTTGCGGAGGCACGGCGCTCGCGGCGGCCTCGTAGACGGTACGGATCTCGCCGCGTGCCGTATGTACAACGGCTGGGTAGACCTTCGGGAGGGGTACGCCAAGTCACTGTGGGCCGCCTTCGGCTCCGAGCCGGGAGCGTTCGCCGTCCTGGCGCTGCTCGCGGTCATGTATCTGATCCCACCGATCGCTATGGCCCGGGGGTCCGTGGTAGGCACCGTCGGGTACCTGGCCGGCGTCACCGGTCGAATGCTCGCGGCCCGTCGAAGCGGCGCCCGGGTGTGGCCCGACTCCGTCGCCCATCCGCTGTCCGTGCTGGTGTTGGGGTGGCTGACGACCCGATCGATCGTGCGCCGCCGGCAAGCCTCCCTGACCTGGAAGGGTCGGCCAGTAGGGGTCGCAAGGTAATGGCCCGCATCGGTGTCGTCGGGGCCGGTGTCGGCGGGCTAGCGGCGGCCGCGCGCCTCGCCGCTCGGGGCCATGCGGTCAGCGTGTTCGAAGCGTCCGGCGACGTCGGCGGCAAGCTCGGAGTCATCGAGCGTCGAACCGATGCCGGGATGTTCCGGTTCGATACCGGGCCCACGGTCTTGACGATGCCCGAGGTCTTCGCCGAGCTGTTTGCCGCTACCGGAGATTCGATCGACAAGGTTCTGACACTCCGTGAGCTCGACCCCATCATCCGCTACCGCTTCGGCGACGGGACGATCCTCACGACGACGCGGGACCTGGACAGCCAGGCGGCTCGCTTCGAGCAAGTATTGGGTGCCGGCGCCGGTGTGGCCTGGACGTCGCTGATCCGTCGGGGCGAGCAAATGTGGGATGTCGTCGGCGAGCGCGTCCTCGGCCGGCCATTGAGCATTCGCACCGCGGCGCATGGGCTGATGCGCCCGGCCGAAGTGCGAACCGTCGCGTTCGGTCGGACGCTGCGGCAGCTGGGCCACAAGTACCTGACCGATCCGAGGCAACGAGTGCTGCTCGACCGATACGCCACCTATGCCGGGTCGGATCCCCGCCGCGCCCCAGCGGTCATGTCGGTCATCCCATACCTGGAACATACGAGCGGTGCCTGGCATATCGAAGGCGGCCTCGGACGGCTGGCCACGGCCTTGGCCGACCGGGTGTGCGAGCGGGGCGGAACGATCCGGCTGAAGTGCCCGGTCATCCGGATCTCCGCCAACTCCCGCGGGATCGAGTCAATCCTGCTTGCCGACGGGTCCACCGAGCGCTACGACGTGATCGTCGCAAACGTCGACGCCACGACGCTGTACGGCCGCCTGCTGTCTCCGCGGCCGAGGCGGGTGCCCGTCGCTGACTCGTCGAGCGGCTTCGTCATGCTGCTCGGCGTACGCGGCCGGACGCCCAGTCTGGCCCACCACAACGTGCTGTTCGCCGAGAGCGGCTACGACGCTGAGTTCGACTCGGTGTTCGGGCGACCGGGCAGCCCGGTCGCGGATCCGGTGATCTACGTGTCGGCGCCGGACGATTCGGCCATGCATCCACCCGGTCATGAGTCCTGGTTCGTACTCGTCAACGCCCCCCGGCAGGGACGGGACGGCCGCCAGGGACAGATGAACTGGACGGTTCCCGGCCTTGCGTCCGGCTACGAAGACCGGATCATGGCGATGCTCGCGGCGCGTGGCCTGGCTGTCCGCGAACGCCTCGTATTCAGCCAAGTCCTCACGCCGGCCGACTTGCAGCACCGGACGGGCGCCCCGGGCGGCGCGATCTACGGCGGGGCACTGCATGGAGTACACGGCAGTTTCCGCCGCCCGCCGAACGCCTCTCCATTCCGCGGGTTGTATCTCGTCGGCGGATCAACGCATCCGGGCGGTGGACTGCCTCTGGTGGCCACGTCCGCCCGGATCGTCGCCAACCTCATCGGTTCGGCCTGACCGCCCGTTCGTCAGCCACGGCCCGTGGCGAACGCGCGAGCCGTCCCGATGCTCGGGCCGCCGGTCACAGTCGAGCGGACAGCTGCAGGTTGCGCCAGACCTCGCGGGTCGCCGTCGAGCGGTTGAGCGTATAGAAGTGGACTCCCGGCACGCCCTCGTCGAGGAGCCGTTGCGCGAGGCCGGACAACTGCTCGACCCCCAATGCGCGGATCGCCTTCGAGTCGTGTGCGACCGCGGCGAATCGCTCCCCGAGATGAGACGGGAACGGAGCGCCGGTGAATTGTTCGGACCGCTCGATGGTCGTCATCGAGGTCACGGGCATGAGCCCGGCGATGATGGGGGTTTCCCCGCCCGCTGAGGCGACCCGATCCCGCAGCCGCAAATAGGCGTCGGCCTCGAAGAACATCTGCGTGATCGCGTAGTCCGCGCCGGCGCGACACTTCGCCACGAAGTGCCTGGTATCGGTTTTGACATCGGGAGAGCGTGGGTGCTTGTACGGGAACGCCGCGACACCGACCGAGAAGGCGCCGTGCGCGCGCAAGAGAGACACCAGCTCGGACGCGTACGCGACTCCCTGCGGATGCGCGACCCAGTCACCCATCGGGTCGCCCGGTGGATCGCCCCGCAGCGCCAGCATGTTGCTGATGCCGGCATCAGCCAACCGCCCCACAATCGCACGCAACTCCGCGACCGAGTGATTTACCGCAGTCAGATGGGCGACGGGCAGCAGCGTCGTGTCGGAGGCGATCTGCTCGGTGATCTCAATCGTGTGATCCCGGGTGCTGCCGCCGGCACCGTAGGTGACCGAGACGAAGGACGGGCGGAGCGGCTCTAGCTCACGGATTGTCTGCCATAGCCGCCGGTCGTCCTCGCGCGTCTTAGGCGGGAAGAACTCGAAGGAGAAGGTCGGCTGTCCGGTGTCCAGACAGTCGCGGACCGTTCGTGGCATGCGGTCAGCGTAATGGGGGCGACGAGCGAGTTCCGCTCCCGACCGCGGCTACCGTCGCAGGGTGCGCACCGTGCCCGGCCCCACGGACTCCGTCGTCGTTGTCGGTGCCGGGCTCGGCGGACTGTCCGCCGCCCTGCACCTGGCCGGTGCCGGGCGCGTGGTGACTGTCTTAGAGCAGGGTGACGGTCCGGGCGGGCGGGCCGGCGTCCAGCAGGGAGCCGGCTATACGTTCGACACCGGCCCGACCGTGCTCACCGCGCCGGACACTCTCGAATCGACTCTCGCCGCCGTGGGTGAGCCCCTCGGCCGCTGGCTGCGGCTGCATCGCCTCGATCCGGTGTATCGCGCTCGGTTCGCCGACGGCTCGGTCCTCGATGTGCGCGCTGATCCCGACGCCATGGCCGAGGAGATCTCGCAGGTCTGCGGCATCGACGACGCGGCCGGCTACCGCCGACTCATCGCGTACCTGCGCGAGCTGCACGCGGTAGAGATGCCGCATTTCATCGACCGCAATCTCGACTCGCCGCTCCAACTGGTCGGGGCACCTCTGCTGCGGCTGGCGCGTATGGGCGCCTTCCGGCGACTTGCGCCGAAGATTGCGACCTTTGTGCGGGACGACCGACTCCGCCGGATCTTCTCGTTCCAGGCGATGTACGCGGGCCTGGCCCCCGCTCAGGCGCTCGCGATCTATGCGGTGATCACCTATCTGGACTGTGTCGCCGGTGCCTACTTTCCGGATGGTGGCATGCATGCCATTCCGTGTGCGCTGGCCGGTGCGGGAGAAAAGCATGGTGTCGCGGTTCGATACGGCGCCCGGGTCAGCCGGATCGAGGTTGCCAACGGGCGGGCGCGCGCCGTGCACACCTCGTCGGGCGAGCGCGTCGTGGCCGACGTGGTAGTCGTCAACGGCGATCCGGCCATGACCTACCGCACGCTGCTCAGCGGCAACGACAACCCACGGCGGGTGCGCCACTTGCGCTACTCCCCGTCGTGTGTGGTACTGCACGCGGGATCGAGCGCCGCCTATGCACATACTGCGCATCACACGATCGAATTCGGCGCGGCGTGGGACCGCACCTTTCAGGAGATCATCACCGACGGCCTGCTCATGAGCGATCCGTCGTTTCTGATCACGACACCGACGAAGTCGGATCCGGATCTGGCGCCGCCCGGCAAGAACGTCTACTACGCCCTGTTCCCGGCGCCGAACCTCGCGCACCGCCGGCCTATCGACTGGGACGTCGAAGCGCCCCGGTACCGGGATCGCATTCTCGGCACCATCGAGGCCCGGGGATATCGAGGTTTCCGTGACGCGATCGAGGTGGAACGGCTCGTGACTCCAGCGCATTGGGCGGAGGCCGGACTAGCCGCAGGCACTCCGTTCGCAGCTGCGCATAGTTTTTCGCAAACCGGGCCGTTCCGGCCGCCGACCTTGGACCGCACAATCGAGAATCTGGTCTTCTGTGGCGGCAGCACTCAGCCAGGCGTCGGCGTGCCGATGACACTCATTTCTGGCCGGCTAGCGGCCGAGCGGGTGGTCGCCGAGCGAGGGACGCGGGCAGCCCGATGAGACAACCGAATCAGGCTGCCGGAATCGATCTTCGATTACGCCGTGGCTATGCCCGCTGCCGGCAACTGAATGCCCAGCACGGCCGCACGTATTTCCTGGCGACGCTGTTGCTACCACCCGCCAAACGCCGTTATGTCCACGCCCTGTACGGATTCGCGCGCTATGCCGACGACATCGTCGACGCGGACTCCGGCGATGAGGGCCGGCGGGAGCGACGATTTGTGGCGTGGAGCGAAGAATTCTTAGCCGATGTCGAGAGCGGAGACTCGGCCGATCCGGTACGCCTCGCGGTCATCGACACGGTCCGCCGCTGGGACATCCCGGTCAGTCATTTCCGCGACTTTCTCGATTCGATGCGGATGGATCTCAGCGTCACCGAATACGACACGTATGAGGAGCTGACCCGCTACACATGGGGTTCCGCGGCCGTGATCGGCCTGGAGATGCTTCCGATCCTCGGACGCGCGGATGAGACCATCCCATGGGACGCGCTTCGACCCCATGCCGTCGATCTCGGCGTCGCGTTCCAGCTGACCAACTTCATCCGCGACGTTGGCGAAGATCTTCGTCTCGGCCGCATTTATCTCCCGCAGGAGTCGTTGCGAGCGTGCGGCGTCGATCGCGAACGCCTTGAACATGCGGCCCGGACGGGAACGGTCGACGGACCGATCCGCGCGCTGCTCGCAGGCGAGATCGAGCGGGCCCGGAGGCTCTACGCCTCGGCGGCGCCTGGCATCGATCTCGTCCACCCGACGTCGCGAAACTGTCTGCGCACGGCTTTTGCCTTGTACGGCGGCATCTTGGATGAGATCGAGCGAGCCGGGTACGACGTATTCGTCGACCGAATCTCGGTGCCGCTCCGTCGTCGACTTTGCATCGCGGCCCCGGCTGCGATCAGCGCCTGGTGGATCCGGACGGCACACCCGACGACTGGCGGGCGTGCGCACGTCGTCCGAGCCAGACCCAGGTCGACAGGGTGAGCAGCACCATGGCGAACCCGAACAGCAGATCCTCGACCGGCGCGTACGCGACCCGCCAGCCGATGATCGCGTCCGCGTCGTACCGGACGACGGGGACACCGGTGAGCACTCCGTTCACGATCAGCTGGCAGGCCAAGATGATCGCGTAACTCGTCCAGAACGCCTTACGGCGCACCAGGTTCGTCCGCAAGATGGCGCCGTCGACGACGGCGACCGCCGCGACCGCGAGCACAACCAGGCCGGTATAGGTCACGAGGAGCCGTCCTTCGCGGAGCATCGCCGGGCCCGCAGGGCCGGTTCCCGCGAAGTCGGGTCAGCGATCCGGGGTCCCCGCGAAATCGCGCAGCGATTTCGTGGGGTGGCTTTGCGGGGTGCCGGTGGGTAGTGGACGGCGGCGACGGGCAGCACGGTCAGGACCCCGGCTCGGGTTCGTCCCCGATGACCCAGCCCGGGCGACGGCGGCGCACGGCCTCCAGAGTGATCACCGAACATGTCGGCACCACAACGAAAAACAGCAACTCCTCGAAGGGCAGTTGCCCAGGCAGCCGGATACCGGTCACCCATCGCGGCGCATAGGTCCACTGACGCTGCGCGATCGCGTAGAGGTCCCAGGTGACGAACACGGCGACCGTCGGCAGTAACGCCGACAGCAGGCGTCGCGGCCGCGCGTACACCCGAGTACCTAACCGCACCTCCACGGCTGCTGTGCCGATCAGGCAACCGGCGAGCAGCGCCAGATAGAGCAGATGGCTCATGCCGGCTCAGTAGCCCGATACCTGGGCGCGACGCTTGACCTCGCGGCCCCGGTTCGCCCGCAGGGCCTGGATGGGCGTTCCGGGCAGCGAATCGTCGGCGCGGAACAGCCAGGCCACGATCTCATTGTCCTGATAACCGGCATCCCGGAGCAGAGTGATCGTCCCAGGCAGTCCCTTGACAACGGCAGCGCCTTGCAGCAAGTCGGCCGGCACCAGCGGGGACTCACCCGCTCGGCGTAGCCCGACCAACGTGCCATCCCGCAAATACTGGCTCACCCGAGTCACCGTCACGCCCAGCACGGCCGCCGCATCCGCAACGCTGATCAGCTCGATCTGCGCCGCGACGTCGGGCCAGACGGCGTCGGACATGCGAATCAGCCTGCCACGCTTCGCGTTACCGCGCGCGGGCGAATACCGCATCCGTCGTGTAGTGCGCCGTTGCCACCCCACCCACCTCGTCGAAGGCCGCTCCGATCGCGGCGAGCAACCGGAGTAGCCGGTCTGGGGGCAATGTGCTGTGGTCGCTGTGCGTCCGGATCATCGCGAGCCATTGGTCCCGCTCATACTGCTGTTCCCAGCGATATTGCCGCCGCTCGATATGGCCGAACCTGTGGCTCCGCCTCAGGGTCTCGATATGACCGGGCACGGTGCCCGGGCCGTTGCCCCGTAGCACCGAAGTCTTCGTGATCTCCGGGGCGACAGCGTCGTAGGCCGCGTTGACGGCCCGCCAGGCGGCGGGGTCGAGCTGGGCGAAATTCCAGAACAGCGCTAGGAGACCGTGGGGCGGCAACAGTGCGGCGGCCCTCCGCGTGCCCTTGATCGGGTCGATCCAATGCCACGCCTGGCCGCTGACCAGCAGGTCGAAGCTCTGGCCGCGCGCGTCCCAGGTCTCGAAGGCCGTGACCACAACGGGCACGCCGTGCCCACGAGCGATCTCCGCCATCCGGGGGTCGATCTCGAGCCCCAAGACCTTGACGTCGCGGGCCTGCACCAGCCGCGCCGCCTTGCCGGTACCGCATCCGACATCGAGGGCGGTCCGGGGTCTGTCGGCCACGAGGTCATCGATCAGCTCTGGCGGATAGCCCGGCCGGACGCGGTCATAGGCCCGCGCGTCGGAGCCGAAGGACTGTGCACGGGTCCGGTTCGTGTGAGTGCGCGGACCGGTCGACACCACCTGATCATGCCCCGCCGACGCGCCAAGTCTCCTCAGGGGGAGGCGGCGACCTAACTGGATCGGCATCGGTCAGTGGCAACGCACCTACGAGGAAGGTCCGTAGACGTTCGCCGCCCAGCACGCGCAACGGAAAGTCGGCTCGCGCGGCAGCGCTCCGAATGGCTGTCTCGGGCAGCGCCGTCCAGCCGGCCGCGAGGCAGATGTTCCCGAATCGACGGCCCCGGAGTACCGCGGCAGCTCCGATCGCCACGACGTCGGGAAGAACGGTGCGGACAGACGCGAGCACCCGCCCCGCGTACCGGAGTGGTGGTCCATCAGCCAGATTGGCCAAGAGCACGCCCTCGGGTCGGATTACCCGCCCGATCTCCGACATCGCTTCCGTAGTGGTGAGATCCGCGGGCACCCGGCCGCCGGAGAAGGCATCAAGCACGACGACGTCGGCGGTGCGCGGCCGTAGTCCGCGGATACCGGTCCGACCGTCTACCGCCCGAACCCTGATTCGCGACCCGCGCCGAAGCGGCAGCCGGGATCGGACGAAGGCGGTGAGGAAATCGTCTGGTTCGAAGACGAGCTGAGCGGATCCTGGGCGCGTTGCGGCCACATAGCGGGCCAACGTCAAACCCCCGCCCCCGACGTGAATGACCCTGAGTGGGCCGGCGGGCAGGGCGTCGAGTACGTCCGCGAGGATGCGGATGTACTCGAAGTCCAGATAGGTGGGGTCGTCGAGGTCGACGTAGGACTGCCGAATCCGATCAAGCAGAAGCAGCCAGCCTCCCGGCCGATCGGCGTCCGCAAGCAGCTCCGCTCGACCGGAGCGAACGTCGACGCCGCCCCACCCGTCCCCTGATCGGGCGAGTGGCCCGCTAGACCTGGTCAGTCCGATCCGCCTTCATCGTCGTCTTTTCTACCCATATCGGGGCGATCGGGGTCTCCCAAACTGGCACTGCCAGCCTGCACTTGCGCTGAGTGTCGGCAGCGGACGGCGCCCGCGAGGCGATCTAAACTTTATCCCGTGCAAACGGCCACCGAGGACCCGCTGGTCGGCGGTGTCCTGGAGGGCCGATACCTCCTGACCGCGCGCATCGCCCGCGGCGGCATGTCCACGGTGTACCGCGCGGTCGATACGCGGCTCGATCGACAAGTCGCCGTCAAGGTGATGTCAGCCGGGTTGTCCAACGATCCCGCGTTCGGCGACCGGTTCGCGCGGGAAGCGCGGACGGCCGCCCGCTTGTCGCACGTCAATGCCGTCTCGGTCTTCGACCAGGGCAGCGACGCCGGTCATGTGTTCCTCGTCATGGAGCTGGTCGAAGGACGAACCGTCCGCGACCTACTGCGCGAGAACGGGCCCCTGCCGCCCGCACTCGCATTGTCGGTTATCGAGCCAGTGCTCAGTGCGCTCGCTTCTGCCCACCGCGCCGGTCTCGTGCATCGCGACATCAAGCCCGAGAACATCCTGATCTCCAACGACGGGGTCGTGAAGGTCGCAGATTTCGGCCTCGCCCGCGCGGTCGAGTTCGATGACGTGGCGGCCCGGACCGGCGTGATGATGGGCACGGTCGCGTACTGCCCGCCGGAACAGATCAGCCGCGGCCCGTGCGATCAGCGCTCGGACGTCTACTCGGCCGGCGTCGTCCTCTTCGAGCTGCTCACCGGTCACGCGCCGTTCGCGGGCGATTCTCCGATGGCGATCGCCTACCAGCATGTGCACGGCCGGGTGCCTGCCCCGTCGTCGCGCGTGGCCACCGTCCCCCCCGAGCTCGACGCGATCGTCGTGCGATCGACCAGCGGCGATCCAGCGAGCCGACCAGCCGACGCGAGCGAGTTCCTCTCCGAGCTGCGTCAGATCCGCTCCACACTGGGCCTGCCGGTCGTTCCGATCCCGCCGCCGCGACGGCGCGGCCCGGTCCCCCGAGCTAGCTCCGACTCAACGGCACGCATGAATGGCAAGACCGGCGATATGGCGGCCGCGCTGCTTTCCACTGACCGGGTCGGCGTCGACGCCGGCCGGCATGACACCGCCGTCGCCGGACCACCGCACGGATCGGCGACCGCCGAGGGAAACGGCGATGGAGCCCGGCGCGCGTTCGCTGGGCGCCCAGGTGCGCCGCCGCGAAGACCCCCTACCCGCACGAGGACCGCGCGCCAGCGGCGGCGCCGGAGCACGATCATCATCACCCTGGTCATCTTGCTGCTCGGTCTGCTCGCCGGAGTCGGTGCGTGGTGGATGGTCTCCGGTCGATACTCCACGGTGCCGAACGTATCGGGCGAATCCCGCTCAGTGGCCCAGCTGGCGCTGCGCCGCGCTGGGTTCGGCCAGACCGGTGTGACGAGCGAATACAGCGAGAACGTCGCCAAGGACTCGGTCATCCGCACCGTGCCGCCGTCGGGATCTGAACTGACCCGCAACCGATCGGTCACGTTGGTCGTGTCGTCCGGAAAGGAGCGGTTCACCATCCCGGATGTCCACGATCAGAGCCAGCCGGACGCCCAGACCGCGCTGGCGAAGTTCCCGTTCCAGATCAGCGTGGTCCAGCAAACCAGCGATTCCGTCCCGAACGGCAACGTGATCGGGACCGACCCGTCCGCCGGATCGCAGGTCAAGCGCGGCCAGACAGTTCGCCTGTTGGTCTCGAGCGGTCCGGCGATCGTCGAGGTGCCAGACGTCACCGGACAATCACAGGGCGACGCGACCCAGACGCTGACGAACGCCAGCTTCAAGGTTGCGGTGCGGCAGGAGATCAGCGACGACGTGGACCCAGGAACCGTGATCGACCAGCAACCCGCAGGCAACGATCATGCCGCCAAATTCAGCACGGTCACGATCACCGTTGCGCAGGGCTCGCTGATCACGATTCCATCGGTTAGTGGCGACGTGGGCGCGGCCAAGACCGAGCTGCAGTCCCTGGGGCTGAAGGTGAAGGTGCACAAACGCTTCGGCGGCCTCCTGGGGCAGCTCGTCGACATGAGTCCGTCCCCAGGCACTCAGGTGCACCGCGGCGACACCGTCAACCTCGACGTCATCTGACCCCTCTCCTTTCCGGAAGGTATGCATATTCCGCTGTCCGAGCCACGGAATATGCATACTTATCGGAATCGAATGAGTGTGCGAGGCCACTAGGACCGCTATGCACAGCGGGCCGGCACCGACTGTCGCGCGAACCGCAATCTGTGGACGCTCGATGAGGTGTCGCGTTCCCAGGTGCTGGACGGGTCGGATGCGCGACTTGTTACGTCTGTGGGCCGGCTGCAGAAGCAGGGTTGGTCCGAGGCGGCCATCCGAGCCCAGCTGGACGCCCGCCGATGGCAGCGGTTGGGGTACGCGATCGTCTGCCACAACGGCCCGTTGACCCGTCACCAGGTCTGGACGGTCGCGCGAGTTCACGGCGGCCCACAGGCGCTGCTGACCGCCTTCACCGCGGCCGAGGCATGCGGCTTGACCCGATGGGAACGCAACGTCGTTCATCTGCTCGTGCCGCCTGGCACGCGGCTGCGCAGCCGAGCTCCGGTCCCGGTACGACTGCACCACGCCCGCAAGTTCGACCAAGCGATGCCCGGCCCCACCCCAGTCGTACACAAGCTGCCCGATGCGCTGCTGCGCGCCGCCGCGACCTTTCCCCACCCGAGGCCGGCCTGTGGCCTACTCGCCGCAGCAGTTCAGCAACGTCTCGTCTCCCCCGCCGACCTTGCGTGGGCGTTGCGGCAAACACCGCGCCAGAAGCATCGGTCCGCACTGCGCGCCGCCGTTTACGACATCGGGCAAGGATCGGAGGCGCTCAGTGAGATCGACTTCGTTCGGTTGTGTCGAACTCATGGCTTGCCTGCGCCGCATCAGCAGACGGTCCGTCACGATGTCGCCGGCCGCCGGCGGTACCTGGACGCGACGTGGCGCCGAGGCGACGGGCGACTCGTCGTGGTCGAGGTCGACGGCGCATTGCACCTGGTGGCAACACGGTGGTGGGACGACCAACTGCGCCAGAACGAGTTGACGTTGGCCGACGCCATCGTGCTGCGGTTTCCCAGCGTCATCGTGCGCACCGAGCCGACCGCCGTCGCCACGCAACTCCGCCGAGCGCTCCAGCTCTAGCCCCGCCGCCCTTCTCCGAACGTATGCATGATCCGCTGCCCGGGCCACGGAATATGCATACGTTCGGCACGGCACGGCACGGCACGGCACGGCGGAGCTTCGGCGCGCGCACTAGGCTCACACGCCGTGGTCATTGTGATGGCTCCCAAGGCGTCGGAAACGGACATCGCCGGAGTGGTG
>Ga0207683_10000915_pt1 | contig 27154 bp, 23 predicted proteins | sample KBSM73metaG_FD_184333 | JGI IMG/M metagenome (GOLD analysis project Ga0207683, IMG submission 184333) | Miscanthus rhizosphere microbial communities from Kellogg Biological Station, Michigan, USA - KBS M7-3 metaG (SPAdes) (version 2) | ecosystem: Host-associated > Plants > Roots > Rhizosphere >... | reverse complement strand
CGCGCCGGGTCCATTCGGGTCGCGTTTTCCCAGGCTGCGGGAATCATCATCAGCACACCGTGGGGCAGGCTGCGGCCGCCCAGATGCAGGAGCTCGAGCACCTCATCGAACGAAGCCGAATCGCTCGCCTCGGGCGTGCAGATGGGGAATAACCGAGTCAGGTCACCGGGAATGAGGTCGGACTTGAGTAACGCCTCCCGCGTTTGCATCCAGTTTCGGTTACCACGAATCGTGTTGATTTCCCCGTTGTGGGCCACATAGCGGAACGGATGGGCAAGGGGCCAGGACGGGAAGGTGTTCGTCGAGAATCGACTATGCACCAGTCCGATAGCGCTGCTGAATCGCTCGTCGGTGAGATCCGGGAAGAATGTCGGCAGCTGGTCGGCGGTGAGCATCCCTTTGTAGACAAGGGTGCGCGCAGAAAAGGACGGGAAATACAACCCGATGTTGCGTTCCCGAGCCCGTCGTTCAGCGACTTTGCGGAAGCAAAATGCCCGACGCTCCAAGTCCAGGCCGGATTCCTTGGCGGCACCGCGTACGAACAGTTGCCGAAACGCAGGCATGACGCGCTGCGCGGTCGGCCCCACTCCGGCGGGATTGGTCGGGACCTCGCGCCAGCTCAGGACGACCAGCCCTTCCTCGGTCGCGACCTGTTCGACGAGGGCGACCGCGTCCGCTGCCGCCCGGGGATCGACGGGCAAGAAGGCGATGCCAGTGGCGTAGGCACCGGCGGGCGGCAGCAGCCCGCCGATGACCTCGCGAAGGAAGGCATCCGGGATCTGCACAGTCATGCCCGCGCCATCTCCCGACGACGGCTCGGCGCCGGCTGCACCCCGATGGGTGAGGTTGTGCAGGGCCGCGAGGGCGTGCGCGACGATCGTGTGGCTGGCCCGGCCCTGTAGGTCAGCGATGAAGGCCACGCCGCACGAGTCGGACTCGTAGCGCGGGTCGTACAGCCCTCTCGCAGACGGCACGGCGGAGAATTCCACGGGCACCTCTCGGTAGCTGGAACGGAGCAAGCTGCCGGCAGCGCAATCGGCTGTGACTGATGCGGCGGAGACCCCGCCGGACATCGTTGGCCCGCGAGACCACCTTCACATTACCGGCCAATCGCCACCGGTCCGTACGCACCCTCTGTCCTGAGCCGGCGCCGCCTCCGGTCCCGTCGCGGCGCGCGCATCGGTGGTGTTTCCGAGCATTCCCGGGGTGCTCGCCTGTCCCACTGGTACCACCAGCACGCGGGAAACGACGGAAATGGGGTCAGGGGCGCGCTTGGGACGGAACGCGGCGAAGCGGCCGCGCACGCTGCCCTATATCTCCTGCAGGGCCGCCTCGATGTGCGTGCGGGAGGCAGCCGGCACCGGCTGGCCATCGGCGCCGGTCACGTAGAACGCGTCCACGACGGACCGGCCGAGAGATGAGACACGAGCTGAGCGGATATCGACGCCGCAGCGTTCGAGGACGGCGGTGACTCGATACAGCAAGCCGATGGCGTCGTCAGTACGGAGTTCGAGCACGGTCGCCTCCGTAGCCGCGTCGTCCAGCCAGTTAATGGCTGGGGGTTGCCGACCCGGCGCATCTCTGCGGGCGTAGACGCGCTCCTTCGCCGCGAGCCGCTCGGCGAGCGGGAGTGATCCCTCGAGCGATCGGGCCAGGTCGTTTCTCAAGATCGCGACGCCCGGCGCCGTCCCGAACCTCGGCTCGACGACGAACGAGTTGACGGCCATCCCGGCGTGGGTGTGGATCGACGCTGACCGCACGTCCAGCGAGTGCAGGGCGAGCACGCCGGCCGCCCGAGACAGCACACCGGGCGAGTCCGGCGCGGCCACCAGGACCTCGTCGCCCACCATCTCGACGGCGAGCGCGCCCGCCTCCGCCAAGCGCCGGCCACGGTCGTCCAGCGCCGGCGCGGCGGGGAGGGGAGCGCCACCGAGCACCGCTCGGGTACGTCGCACGAGTTCGTCGACCAGGCCGGCCTTCCACTCGCTCCAGACGGCGGGCCCGGTCGCGAGGGCGTCGGCAACCGTGAGCGCGTGCAACAACTCGAGCAGCTCGACCGATCCGCCGACTGAGTCGGCCACCGCCGTTATCGTCATCGGATCGGTCAGATCGCGACGGGTCGCCGTGTTGGGGAGCAACAGGTGATGGCGCACGAGTGCCGTGACGGTCGCGGCGTCTCCGTGCGACAGCCCCATTCGGTTGGCAATTTTCTCCGCCATGGCAGCACCGGTCTCCGAGTGGTCAGCGCCGGGGTATCCCTTGCCGATGTCATGCAAGAGCGCGCCGATGAGCAGGAGGTCCGGTCGCGACACCTGGCGGACCAGATCGGCGGCTTGGGCCGCGGCTTCCAGCAGGTGGCGGTCGACGGTCCAGCGATGCACCGGATTGTGCTGGGCGGCGAAGCGAACCGCATTCCATTCCGGCATGAGCCGAACCAGCAGCCCAGCCTGGTCGAACGATTCCAGGACCGGCACCGCTCTGGGTCCGGTGCCGAGCAGGGCCACGAAATCGTCCAGGGCCTCGGCCGGCCACGGCTGCCGGAGCGGAGCGCTCTCGGTGGCCAACCGTTCCAGCGCGAAGGGGGAGAGCGGCAGATCGTTCTCGGCCGCCGCCCGAGCAGCGCGGACGACCAGCACCGGGTCGGCCCAGGGATCTGCGGCCAGGGCCAGGACCACCTCGCCGTCCTGGGCGACGACGTCCTTGGCCAGCGGCGTCCGATTGACCGCACCTCCGCCGAACGTTCCGGGCAGGAGCCGGCGAGGTGACAGTGTGCGTGGCGGTCGGCGCCTGATCTCGACTCGGCGCCAGGCGACATCCAGCGCCAGCCCGATCGTGCGCGCGGCTTCATTGGCCCGGCGGAGCAACGCGTCGGGGTTGCCCAGGCCAAAGGTGCGGGCCAGCTCCGGCCGCTCCTGCTGCCGGACGACGTCCTCGTCACGTTTGAGCCGTCGATGCAGCTCGCCGCGGATATCGAGCAGCGTGCCGTACGCCTCCCGCACCGCTTGCGGATAGTCCACCAGCTGCGCGATCGCAAGCGCGTGCAAGATCTGCGCGTCTCTAAGGCCGCCCCGCGCGTCCTTCAGGTTGGGCTCGAGCAGGAACGCCGCATCCCCGGCAATGCGCCAGCGGGTGGAGCAGATTTCCCGCAGTTCGGGAACCCGCTTGGGCGCCGTGGCCCGCCACAAATCGAGGAGCCGCTCCCGCAGCGGGCCGGACACACCCGCATCCCCTGCGATATGCCGCACGGCGAGGAGGCTGAGCAGCACCTTCACGTCGTCCTGCGCGACTCGCAGCGCCTGGTCCGGCGTGCGCACCGCGTGATCGAGCCCGACCTTGCTGTCCCAGATCGGATACCAGAGCGCTTCGGCGACGTCCTTGACCTGCTCGGCCTTTCCGGTGTGCACGAGCAGCAGGTCCACATCGGAGTACGGAGCCGGTTCGCGGCGACCCAAGCCGCCGACCGCGACCAGTGCGCTGCCGTCACCCAGCCGGTGGCTGGCGTCCAGCCCTTGCAGCCAGGCGTCGTAGGCATCGGACAGCGCCGAGCGAAGGTACGCACCGACAAGTCCGGGCTGGCGTAACACGCCAGCCCGGACTGTGTCTAAACCTTGCGACGCAATCGCCCGCGAGGGGTCAGAGCGCGTCGGCGTCCCGTTCACCTGTCCTTACCCGGATCACGGTGTCGATATCGGTGACCCACACCTTACCGTCGCCGATCTTGCCCGTTCGCGCTGCCTCGATCACGGCATCGACGACCTTGTCCGCATCCACGACGTCGACCAGCACTTCGACCCGCACCTTCGGCACGAGGTCGACTGTGTACTCGGCGCCCCGATACACCTCGACGTGGCCGCGCTGGCGCCCGAAGCCCTGCACCTCGCTCACGGTGAGGCCTTGCACGCCCAGCACTTCGAGGGCGGCCTTCACGTCATCGAGCTTGAACGGCTTGATGATCGCGGTGATGAGCTTCATGCATCCACCCTCTCTTTACTTCCAGCCTGGGCCGGCACGTAGTCACCGGCACCGACCCCGCCGATCGGGCCGAAGTCGTACGCCGACTCGCCGTGGATCGCGAGGTCGAGACCCAGCAGTTCCTCGTCCTCGGTGACCCGAGTCTTGAAGAACAGACCGATCACCTTGGCGATGATGAAGGTACCGACGAACGAGAAGATCGTCACCGCTCCAGCCGCCATGAACTGGTGCAGCAGCAGGTTCCACCCCCCGTACTTGCCTCCGCCGCCGTACAGGATGCCGTCGTTCGCGAGCGCGTTCGTTCCGGTGGTGCTGAAGAAGCCGATGCACAGCGTGCCGATCCAGCCGCCGAAGAGGTGCACGCCGACGACATCGAGTGAGTCGTCATAGCCGAACCGGTTCTTCAGGTTGATCGCATACGCACAAATGCTGCCGGCGAGCAGACCGATGAAGATTGACCCGATCGGGCTGACGAAGCCCGCGCAGGGGGTGATCGCCACCAGTCCGGCGACAGCGCCGGACGCGGCGCCGAGAGCCGTGGACTTCCCGTAGCGCAGCTTCTCCACGATGATCCAGCCCAGCAACGCCGTCGCTGTCGCCGTGTTCGTGTTGACCCAGGCGTAGGACGCAAGGTTGCCTGCGGTCAGCGCCGATCCGGCGTTGAATCCGAACCAGCCGAACCACAGCAGGCCGGCCCCGAGCATGACGAACGGGATGTTGTTGCCCCGCATCTTCTCCCGTGGCCAGCCGCGGCGCTTGCCGAGCACGAGCGCCATGGCCAGACCCGCTGCACCCGCGTTGATGTGGACAACGGTTCCTCCGGCGAAGTCTTCGGCGAAGAACTTGCCGGCCGGTTGCAGAGATCGGTTGAGCCAGCCATAGCCGTCGAAGACCCAGTGGGCGACCGGGGCGTAGATCACGATCGACCACACCGTAACGAAGGCCACGAACGCGCCGAACTTCCAACGGTCGGCCGCCGCGCCGGTGACCAAGGCCGGGGTGATGATCGCGAACGTCACTTGGAACGCGACGAACGCGAGAGTGGGAATCGTCTGCGCGGTACCCATCGCGGGCACGACGTCGTTGACGTTCTGCATGCCGAAGAAGTGCAGGTCGCCGAGGAACTTGCCCTCCCCGCCGAAGGCCAGGGAGAAGCCGACCAGGATCCAGGTGACGCTCACGACCGCAATGGCCGCGAAGTTCTGGATCAGCATGCCGAGGATGTGTTTGGCCCGCACCATGCCGCCGTAGAAGAAGGCCAGCCCCGGAGTCATCAGCAACACAAGCGCGGCCGCAGCCAGTACCCACGCGGTGTCTCCGGAGTTCAGCTTCTTCGAGTCGAACGGCACGTACTGCGTCGCCGCCACCGCTAGTTGTGACACAGGGGCTCCCCCTTGGGTCAGGTCGCAACGCGCCGGAAAGCGCGTTGCCGACAGGTTGCGGGGTTCCTGTTAACGCGATGGGCCGATGGTGTTTCGCCTGTGTAACCAGCCGCGTAGACGTGGCGTAGACCGCACCCGCCGGCGGGCTATCGGCGGATCGGAACGCATCGTGGCCGGCGCTTGACCCTGACGCGGCGTGAGGGCGCACAGTGGTCGTGGCCGACGAGGAGGAGCACATGCGCACCGTAGGAGAGCTGGCCGACCTCGCGGGCGTGACCGTGCGGACACTGCACCACTACGACGAGATCGGCCTGCTAAGCCCATCGGCCCGGTCGCCCGCCGGCTATCGGCTCTACGACCAGGCCGACCTCCTCCGGCTTCGGCGAATCCTGTTCTACCGCGAGCTGGCTTTCCCGCTGGACGACATCGCGGCCATCGTCGCTGACAAGGACGTCGATGCTGGCGCGCACCTACGCCGGCAACACCGCCTGCTGCGAGAGCGGATCGAGCGGATGTGTTCGCTGGTGGACGCGATCGAACACGAGATGGAGGCACAGAAATTGGGTATCTCGCTTACCCCCGAGGAGCAGTTCGAAGTGTTCGGCCCCGATTACCGCGGCGAGGAATGGGCCGCCGAGGCCGAACGTAGGTGGGGCGACACCGACGCGTGGTCGCAGTCCAACCGACGTACGTCCGCCTATCCGAAGGAGGACTGGCTGCGGATCAAGGCCGAGGCCGACGGCATCGAGCAGCGATTCGCCGAGTTGCTGCGCTCCGGTGCGCCGGCCGACGGTGCCGCAGCGATCGAGATCGCCCGCGAGCACCGGCAGCACATCGCCCGCTGGTTCTATGACTGCCCGCCGGCCATGCACCGCGGCCTCGGCGAGATGTACGTCACCGACGCACGGTTCACCGCGCACTACGACGCAATAGCGCCGGGTCTCGCCCGGTACGTCCGCGACGCTTTCGCCGCCGAGGCCGATAGCGCGGGCGCTAAGTCCCCGACCGGGCCGTGACGAACGCCTGTACGCAGGTCTCGACATCTTGTTCGGAATGCGCGGCGGAGAGCTGGACCCGGATGCGGGCCTTGTCCCTCGGCACGACCGGGTAGGAGAACGCGATGACGTAGACGCCCTCGTCCAGCATCGCGTCGGCAATGGCCGCCGCCCGCTTGGCGTCGCCGAACATGACGGGCGTGATTGGGTGCTCACCGGCCAACACATCGAAGCCCTCGTCGGTCATGTGCTGACGGAACAATGTCGTGTTGCGACGCAAGGCCGCGCGCTGGTCGTCGCTACCAGCCACCAGGTCGAGCGCCGCCAGGGAGCCGGCGACGACCGACGGCGCGACCGCGTTGGAGAACAGGTAGGGCCGAGACCGTTGGCGCAACAGCTCCACGATCTCGGTCCGGGCACTCACGTAGCCGCCGGATGCCCCACCGAGCGCCTTGCCCAGGGTTCCGGTGACGATGTCGACCCGATCCGCGACGCCGAACAGCTCGGGGGTGCCCGCGCCCGTCGGCCCGACGAACCCGACAGCGTGCGAGTCGTCAACGAGTACCAGCGCGCCGTAGCGTTCGGCCAGGTCGCAGATCTCGTCCACGGGCGCCAGGTAACCGTCCATTGAGAACACGCCATCGGTCGCGATCAGGCGCCTGCGGGCTCCCGCCGACTCTTTGAGCTGGACTTCGAGGTCTGCCATGTCCCGGTTTCGGTAGCGCCGCCGGGTCGCCTTGCACAGCCGGATCCCGTCGATGATCGACGCGTGGTTGAGCTCGTCCGAGATCACGACGTCCCGGTCGTCGAGCAATACCTCGAACACTCCCCCATTCGCGTCGAAGCAGGAGGAGAACAGGATCGTCCCCTCGGTGTGCAGGAACTGCGACAGCCGGGCCTCGAGTTCCGTGTGCTGGGTCTGGGTGCCGCAGATGAACCGCACACTCGCCATGCCGAAACCCCAATCGTCGAGCGCCGCTTTCGCGGCCGCCACGATTCGCGGATGATCCGCCAGGCCGAGGTAGTTGTTGGCGCAGAAGTTCAGGACCTCCCGCCCGTTTGCGCGCACGCGTGCGGCCTGCGGCGACGAGAGCTCGCGCTCATCCTTGAACAAGCCGGCGTCGCGGATTTCAGCCAGCGTGGCCTGCAGCTCGTCCCGGGTCGCTCCGTACATTCCGGCTCCTTACTGTGTCCAGTCGATGACGACCTTGCCCCGATCGGCTGCCCGGGCCGCGGCGAACGCATCCGCCCAGAACGATGCCGGGAATCGGTCAGTGACGACAGAGGTGATCGCCTTCTGTAATTCCGCCCCGTGGCGCAACATCGCGCTCATCGCATACCACGTCTCGAACATCTGCCGGCCGTAGATCCCCTGGATCGTGATCATGTGGGTCACGACCTTGGCCCAGTCGATGTCGATGGAACCCGCCGGCAGGCCGAGCATGGCGATGCGCCCACCGTGATTGAGATTGTCGATCACCTCGGGCAGGGCACTGGGGTGTCCGCTCATCTCCAGCGCGACATCAAATCCCTCGACCATGCCGAGCCGCGCCTGCGCCGAGCCGATGGATTCGGTGGTGACATTCAGCGCCAAGTCGACTCCGAGTCCACGGGCCAGTTGCAAGCGAGACTCGCTGACGTCAGTAATCACGACGTAGCGCGCGCCGACGTGCCGCACGACCGCCGCTGCCATCAATCCGATCGGCCCGGCGCCGGTGATCAGGACATCTTCGCCGACGAGCGGAAACGTCAGCGCGGTATGCACGGCGTTGCCGAACGGATCGAATACCGCACCGAGGTCGGGATCTAGCGGTACGTGGTGCACCCACACGTTGCTTTCTGGCAGCACGACATACTCGGCGAACGCTCCGTCGCGATTCACTCCGACGCTCTCGGTGCGGATGCACAGATGGCGCCGTCCGGCCCGGCAATTGCGGCAGGTACCGCACACGATGTGACCCTCGCCGGATACCTGATCGCCGACCCGGACGTCGCGCACTCTGGCGCCCACGGCGACCACCTCGCCGCAGAACTCATGGCCGACGATGAGCGGCGCGTTCACAGCGCCGGCGGCCCAGTCGTCCCACGCCTCGATGTGCAGGTCGGTGCCGCAAATGCCAGTGCGCAACACCCGGATCTTTACTTCGCCGGGACCCGCGTCCGGCTCGGGCCGCTCGACCAACTCGAGGCCCGGTTGCGCGGCCGGCTTGTACAACGCCTTCATATCTTCGACCCTGCCACACCGGCGACATGGACGGCGTGATCACTCCACCAAAGAGCGGCGTGAACTCGGAGGAGCGGCGCCGTCTTCCGCCCCGGTGGGCGCTAACTCCAAGATCATCAACAAATGCGGGTAGCGCTTCAGACGGTGTCGCCGAGCAACGCGTCCACGAACTGCTCGGGATCGAACGGGGCCAAGTCGTCCGCCCCTTCGCCCAGCCCGACGAGCTTCACCGGGACGTTCAGCTCCCGCTGGACGGAGATGACGATCCCGCCCTTGGCCGTGCCGTCCAGCTTGGTGAGCACAATGCCGGTGACGTCGACGATTTCGGTGAACACCCGGGCCTGGATCATGCCGTTCTGCCCGGTCGTCGCGTCCAGGACGAGCAGCGTCTCGTCCACCGGACCCTGGCGTTCGACAACGCGCTTGACCTTGCCCAACTCGTCCATCAGCCCGACCTTGGTATGCAGCCGACCGGCGGTGTCGATCACCACCGTGTCGACGGCGCGGTCGGCGCCCTGCTTGACGGCGTCGAAGGCAACACTCGCCGGGTCGCTGCCCTCCGGGCCCCGCACGGTCTCGGCGCCCACCCGAGACCCCCAGGTTTGCAGCTGGTCGGCCGCAGCGGCCCGGAACGTGTCGGCCGCGCCGAGCAGCACCGTGCGTCCGTCCGCGACAAGCACCCGGGCGAGCTTTCCGCAGGTCGTGGTCTTGCCGGTGCCATTGACCCCGACGACCAGCAGCACGGCCGGATGCCCGTCGTGCGGCAGCGTCCGGAGCGTGCGATCCATATCCGGCTGCAGGACGGCGACGAGTTCGTCGGCGAGCAGCGCCCGTAGCTCACCGGTCGACCGGGTGCCGATCACTTTCGTCCGATCCCGCAGCCGGCCGACGATCTCGGCCGTTGCCCCGACTCCGACGTCGGCGCTCAGCAGCGCGTCCTCTACCTCTTCCCAGGCTTCCTCATCGAGATGCTCTCGCGACAGGACCGACAGCAGTCCGCGGCCGAAGACGTTCTGCGACCTGGCCAGGCGCGCCCGCAGCCGCTGTAACCGCCCAGCCGTAGGCTCCGGGACCTCTAGCTCCGGGACCACCTCGGCCGGCGGCAGTACCGAACGCCCCTCGACGGGCAGGGTGGTAACCGCGTCGGGGGGCGGCGCCAGCGTTCCGACACTCGAGCCGGATGTATCCGGCCGCTGCTCCGCTTCGTCGGTGGCGCCCGGGCGAAGTTCGCCGCTCGGCCGAGTGGCAGGGGGCAGTGCGCCCCGGCCACGCCGGGGCACGAGATACAAGGTCAGCCCGATCGCCGCCACGACGACGATCGCGATGATGATCCAGAGATAGGTCACCGAGGCATCCTCTCAGCCCAGGTCGACATGATGGCGCGCCGCGACACAGGTGTGATCATCGCCGGAACCCTTGTGTCATCGCGGACTGTCCATCGCTCGGCCGGCGAACCCGCCAGGCGAGACCATCAGCTGGTGGGGAGCTGCCCGCCGCCTTGCCATTGTGACCAAGCGACGTTCCAGTCGCCCAGGCCGTCTAGCGCGGGCATCTGTCCGCCAGTCGTGTTCTGGTATGTCACCACGTCGCCGTAGACGGAAAATTGATAGAACCACTGCGCGTCCGCGACGTTCAGGTTGGTGCATCCGTTCGATGTGCTTCGAATGCCGATATTGCCGCCGTTCCAGGCTGCTGCGTGTATGAATTCGCCGGATCGAGTCACCCGGACCGACCAGGGCACCAGCTCGTCGTACGTCGACGACGGGGTGCGACCATCGCCGATCATCCGCTGCGGATTCTTCTTCTCCATAACGACCTTGACGCCGTTGTAGGTCGGAGTGGCAGCTGCCCCGAGCGAGACCTTCATCGTCTTCACGAGGGCGCCGTTGCTCCGCACGTTCATCCGCAGCGAACCGCCGTCAACCGTGGAGATGTGCTGATCACCGATCAGCATGTCGAGTGTGAGGCTGTCGTCGTAGGCCAATCCCGGTCCGGCGCTGACCCCCTTGACCGGTAGGTCGACGTGGATGTGGGCGTGCGCGGGCCAGTAGTCGCGCAGGCGGTAGTGCGCCTCCATGGCGACGTCCGCATACGGCCGCTCGAAATACCACGCGCCGTCGGCGGGCTGCCCGTTGACCGTGACCTTGACCGCATGCACGAACGGCTTGGCGTCCGTGGGTTTCGCGCTGAATGTCACGACGATCGGTTCCCCAACGCCATAGGTGACCCCATCACCCTGCAACAGCGAGATGTGAACGGGTCTCGTCGGGACCGGCCGCTTCGACGAGCTATGCGTGCTCGACGATGCCGCCGACGAAGACGACGACGACGGTCCGTTCGAAGTGGGCCCCTTCCCGGTGCCGGTGCTGGTAGACGAGCAGGCGGCGAGAATAACGCCCGCGATAGCCAACAACGAGACGAACATGCCGCGGCGGACGAGCCGGGGGGTCGATGTCACCGGACCAGGGTAAGTGACTCCAGAATGCACCAACTGCCACCCAGACCTTACGAACTGAAGGTCACCGGTTCGCGGCGTGTTGTGTGCACAGCTGGTTCATCGTTGACGTCTCGCAGTCGCTGACTGATCACCTGGGTGATGCCATCCCCCCGCATTGTCACGCCGTAGAGCGCGTCCGCGATCTCCATCGTGCGTTTCTGGTGGGTGATGACGATGAGCTGGCTGCTCACCCGTAACTCATCCACCAGACCGACGAGCCGGCCAAGATTTACCTCATCGAGCGCGGCTTCGACTTCGTCGAGCACGTAGAACGGGCTGGGCCGAGCCCGGAAGATCGCGACGAGCAACGCCACCGCGGTAAGTGACCGCTCGCCACCGGACAGTAGTGAGAGGCGTTTCACTTTCTTGCCAGGCGGTCGGGCTTCGACGTCGACGCCGCTATGCAGCAGATCCTCCGGGTCGGTGAGGACAAGTCGTCCCTCGCCGCCGGGGAACAGCGCCGCGAAGACCGTCTCGAACTCAGCGGCGACGTCCTGAAAAGCGCTGGTGAATACCTCGAGAATGCGCTCGTCGACCTCCTTGACCACGGTGAGCAGATCCCGCCGAGTTGCCTTGAGATCCTCCAACTGGGTCGACAGGAATTGGTGGCGCTCTTCGAGGGCCGCGAATTCCTCTAAGGCGAGCGGATTCACCCGGCCCAGTAAAGCCAAATCGCGGTCGGCGCGGGCCGCGCGCTTCTCCTGCGCCCGCCGGTCGAACGGCCCGGGCTGCGGAGCACTTACCTGCTCACCGCGGTCGCGCGCCTGCTCGAACTCAGCCATCTCCTGTGAACTCGGCGGCGCCGGCTGGTCTGGGCCGTATTCAGCGACGAGAGCCTCGATCGATACGCCGTATTCCTCGAGGACGCGCGTCTCGAGCGTCTCGATGCGCAGCCGGTGCTCGGCGCGCGCGATCTCGTCGCGGTGCAGCGCGTCGGTGAGCCGGACGATCTCCTCGTCGAGCTCGCGGGACCGGGTGCGCACCGTGACCAGCTCAGCCTCTCGCTGCGCATGGGCCCGCTGGACAGCGTCCCGCTCGGCCGCCGCGCGGATTGACGATTGCTCGACTCGCCGGCACACCTCGCGGGCCAGGTCGTGCACCGCCTCCGCCACCGCGGCACCGCGCGCGCGGTGGTGGCGGGCCTGCTCATGCTCGTGCCGCGCCGCCCGTTCCTCACTCGCCGCCTGCACCAGCGCGTCGGCGCGGCCGGCTATGGCCCGAACTCGCTCCTCACTCGTCCGCACGGCGAGTCGCGCGTCAAGCTCGGTACCGCGCGCCTCGGCCGCCGCGTCCCGCAGCGCATCGCGGGCGGCCAGCGCCGTCTCGCCATCGACGACGGGCTCCAACTCGGCCAGGCGAAGTCGCTCCTCGAGGTCGGCCAGGCCGGCCACATCGCGATCGCGAGCCTGCGCCGCGGCCGTGCCGGCTTCGTCAAGGCGGTTCGCTTCGGCCGCCGCGGAACGAGAAGCCGCGCCGAGCTGGGCCAGCTGTTCGGCGACGGCAGCGAGGCGGGCGTCCGACTCATTCAGCGCCGACACGGCGGCATCGACCTCGGATGCGAGCTGCGCCGCGCGGGCCGTCGCGACCTGGAGCTCGGCCTGGATTCTGTCGTGCCGAGCGCCGGCCTCGTCGGCATGCAACTGCGCTTCGTCGACAGCAGCCTGGATCTCCATGGCGGACGGCGCTGACGGCGAGCCGCCAGCGGCCCAATCCGGACCCAGAACATCGCCACCCGCGGTCGCTATGCGGATGGCCGGGTACTGCGCCAGGAGCCGCTCTGCGTCGTCGAGGGTGTCGACCACCGCAACCTGCGCCAGCGCCCGGTCGATCGCACTACCCAGCGCGTCCGGCGCCCGCACGAGATCCACGGCCCACATGGCCCCGGACGGCAGCGGCGGCCATTCGGAGCGATCGAGCGAACGCGGTCGACCGCCGACAATCAGCCCGGCTCGCCCGCCGTCCTCAGCTTTGAGCAATCGCAGCGCCGCTCCGGCGTCGGCAACCGAGCCGACCGCGACCGCATCGGCCACCGCCCCGAGCGCCGCCGCGAGCGCCGCTTCTCGACCGGGTTCGACCGTAAGCAGGGCTGCGACCGATCCGAGAACTCCCGGCCGCCGAGAGCCGGCGGCCAGCAGGGCGCCGGCGCCATCCCTTCGGGTCAGCCCGAGAGCCAGGGCGTCCCTTCGCGCCGTCCAGGTGGAGCGATCGCGCTCCGCCTCCCGCACCGCCTCGGTGAGCTGGGAGACGCGTTCGACGGCCTCGTGGTGCGCCTGGGCCACCGCCTCGTGCCGCTCGTCGAGCCCGACCTCGCCCTCATCGAGGAGCCCCACCTGCTCGTGCACAAGTTCGAGCTCGCGTTCGGATCGACGAACCCGGTCGCGAGCGCCGTCGGCGGCGGTGCGCAGCCGCGCGAGCTCCTCGCCGGCGGCGGTCGCCCGGGTACGCAGCGCATTCACCCGACCGGTCAAGGTTGCGATGCTTTCCCGGCGGTCACCGGCGGCCTGGGCCGCTGCCACCACGGCACGCTCGGCCGCGGCGAGTTCCGCCTCCCGGCCCATGCGAGTCTCGACCGCGGCGTGCAGTTGGGTTCGGGCCGCCTCGAGGTCGTCGTTGAGTGCGGCCTCCGAAGCGCGCAGCTCGTCCGCCTCCGCGGTCAGCTGGTCCGGGTCGGGTCCGGTGCGGTCCTCTCGGGCGAGGCTGGCGAGGTGCCGCCCTCGCTCGGCCGCGAGCGACGCCGTGCCGCGGAAGCGCTCCTGAAGCGCCGTCAGCCGGTAGTAGGTCTCCTGGGCGCGAGCCAGCACCAGAGCGTCCGCGCCCAGGGACTGCTCGAGATCGGTCTCCCGCCGGCGCCCCTCGGTCAGGTCCGCTTCGATCAGTGCCCGCCGCTCGCGGATCGCTGTCTCGTCAGCGACCTCGTCGTCTCGTGCGGCATACAGCGTGGTCAGGTCGTCGGCAAGTAGCCGTAACCGGGAGTCGCGTAGCTCGGCCTGCACGCCCGCCGCGCGGCGAGCGATTTCGGCTTGACGCCCGAGCGGTTTGAGTTGCCGGCGAAGCTCGTCGGTGAGGTCAGCCAACCGGGTCAGGTTCGCCTGCATCGCGTCGAGCTTGCGGAGCGCTTTCTCCTTACGCTTTCGGTGTTTCAGGACACCGGCCGCCTCTTCGATCACGCCCCGGCGCTCGTCGGGGCGCGCGGACAAAACCGAGTCGAGCTGTCCCTGTCCGACGATCACGTGCATCTCGCGGCCGATGCCGGAGTCGCTCAACAGCTCTTGAATGTCGAGCAGCCGCACGCTTTCGCCGTTGATCTCGTATTCACTCGCACCGTCGCGGAACATCCGGCGAGTGATGGAGACCTCGGCGTAGTCGATGGGCAGCAAGCCATCGGAGTTGTCGATGGTAAGAATCACCTCGGCCCGACCGAGCGGTGGGCGACCCGCCGTCCCGGCGAAGATGACGTCCTCCATCTTGCCGCCACGGAGCGTCTTCGCGCCCTGCTCTCCGAGCACCCAGGCGATCGCGTCTACCACATTGCTCTTACCGGAGCCGTTTGGCCCGACGACCGCCGTGATTCCGGATTCGAACCGGAGCGTCGTGGCCGAGGCGAAGGACTTGAATCCCTTGAGCGTCAGCGATTTGAGGTGCACAAATCTCCCGAGGCGGCAGGTGCGCGCTCCTCGCGCAGCGGTTCGTTCACGGGACACCGACACTAGCGCGCGGGCAGCCCGACACCGGTGCGCCGAGCCGACGGACACACGAGAATCGACCGCTCGGCCCGGTAGGCGCCGGCGGCGAGTCAGTTAGCGATCAGGCCAGGGCGGGATGCGCGGTTTCGGCGAGTTCGTGCAGTTCCAGCTCGAGTACGGGGTTGGAGCTGGTGCGCAGATCGGCGAGCTCGTTCTCGAGTTCGGCGACGCGACGGCGCAACCGGAGTACTTCGAGACTGAGAGCGTGTTCCGACCCGCTGCCGATGTACCCCACCAGGGCGCGTGCCATGTATAGCGACCTTTCGCCTCAACAGGCCGGTGTCCGGGCGCGCACAACTTCGCTCGCTGTCCACCCACCGACTGGGTTGTCCGTACGCAAGGAACCATCCGGCAGGTTGACCAGGATCTGGACACTCTGACGAGCGATGGGCCTCGCTGCAGGTCTATCTATGGTCGCACCGAGGTAACAGATGGTCAACTCTCCCACACCGCGTCCATGGGGTGATCACAGGCGTGGAGGCCGCTGACAACGCGGGCAAAAGTAGCTGGACCGGTTCATAAATGCGACTCGGCGTACCGCCGTTCCGCACCGAAAGCAGGGCAGTCCCGCGCGGCCGTACACTGCGAGTGTGCGAGAGAAATATCCGCTTTGTCCATTGACGTTGACGTAAAGGTCGTCAAATGACGTGCCCCCCGCCCCGATTGCCTCGGCCAGGATCGCCCGGACGTCAGAGAGCAGACCACGCAGCCTGGGCCGGGACAACGCGGCGGTCGGGCGTGCTCCGTGTAGCCGGGCCCGCCACAGTGACTCGTCGGCATAGATGTTGCCGATCCCGGACACCAAAGACTGGTCGAGCAGGGCTCGCTTGATCGTCGTGTTCCGGTTTCGGATCCGCGCAATAAGCGCATCCTCGTCGAACGAATGGTCGAGGGGATCGCGCGCGATGTGTCTGATCCGGGCCGGCACGGTGTCGTCCGGCACATCCGCGCAAGGCACCAGATCGTCGACCAGCACGCCCCCGAAGGTGCGCTGGTCCACAAATCGGAGCTCCGGGCCGCCGTCACCGAAGCTCAGCCGGACGTGCAGGTGGCGCTCATCCGGTGTCGCGACGGGCGCCACGAGGAACTGGCCGCTCATCCCCAGGTGTCCGACCAAGCATTGATCTGCAGCATCGGCAGCATCTGTGGACAGCGGCAGCCAGAGGTACTTGCCCCGACGACGCGCCGAGAGCAGCCGGGCACCGGTGAGCCGGGCGACCAGATCCGCTTGCCCGGCAAGATGCCGGCGCACCGCGCGGGGATGTCGAACCTCGACTGCGGTGATCGTGCGGCCGACGACGAATCGGTCCAGCCCGGCCCGAACGGTCTCTACCTCAGGGAGTTCCGGCATGCATCGTCAGGACGGCGATATGTCGTCGGGCGCAGCCTCAGCCGCCCGCGCATTGAGCATCTGCCACGCGGTTGCGGCCGCCGCCTGTTCGGCTTCCTTCTTATTGCGGCCCTCGCACGGGTCGAACATCTCGCCGTTGACCGACGCCCGCGCGGTGAAGGTTCGCGCGTGATCTGGGCCGGTGAAGGTGATTACGTACTCGGGCACGCCCAGACCGAGTTCGGCGGTCAGCTCTTGCAGGCTTGTCTTCCAATCCAGTCCCGCGCCGTCGTTGGCAACGGCCTCGAGCATCGGGTCGAACAGATCATGAATGACCTGCTGGGTGCGGGCTATCCCGTATTCGAGATAGACCGCTCCGATCACGGCCTCGAGCGTGTCGGCGAGAATGCTCGCCTTGCCTCGCCCGCCAGTGGACTCTTCGCCGCGGCCGAGCCGAACGTAGGCGCCGAGTCCGGCCTCGCCGCCGATGCCTTGCGCGACCTCAGCCAGGGCGCGCATGTTGACGACCGACGCCCGCAGCTTGGCGAGCTTTCCTTCCGGCAGATCGGGATGGGATCGATAGAGCGCCTCGGTAATGACGACGCCAAGGACCGAATCGCCCAGGAATTCCAGACGTTCGTTATGCGGTAAACCGCCGTGCTCGTATGCGTACGACCGGTGCGTGAGGGCACGCTCGAGCAGCTCGGCATCGATATCGACGCCGAGCCGATCAGCGAGGATGGCAGGGTCGGCCGGCGCTTGGGGGCTCGTCCGCATCGACGTCAGACGGCCAGCACCTGCCTGCCGTCGTACTGCCCGCAATTCGAACAGGCGGTGTGTGGGAGCTTCAACTGGCCGCAGGCTCGGTTCGGGCACGGCACCAACGTCGGGGCGCTCGTTTTCCAGTGCGACCGGCGAGAGCGGGTGTTGCTGCGCGAGGTCCTCCGCTTGGGAACAGCCACGGTGATCTACTCCTGACTTCCGGTTTCGGTGGTGATGGCGGGCGCAGGCTCTAGGAAGTCCGCGAGCCCGGCCCAACGCGGGTCGATCTTGTGGTGCGTGTGCCCGGCGGGCAGATCGTCGAGCCGCTGCCCACAATCAGGGCATAGCCCGGCGCAGTTCGCCCGGCACAGCGGGGTGACGGGAAGCCCCAGCACCACCGCGTCGCGCACTACCGGCTCGACGTCGATGAGATCGTCGACGATCCGGTCGACCTCGTCCGCACCGGCCGTCTCGTCCGTGACGCTGTCCGGGTACGCGAACAGCTCGCAGACATCGACGACCAGCTCGGTCGTCACCGGCTCGAGGCACCGGCCACACTCGCCCTCCGTCGGGACGGTCACCGTGCCCGTGACGAGCACGCCTTCGGTGACCGACTCCAGCCGCAGGTCGAGTACGAGCGGAGCGCCGTCCGGCACACCCACCAGGGCCGATCGCAGACCCGCCGGAGCCGCGATCTCACGACGCACGGTCTGCATCGTGCCGGGCCGACGGCCGAGTTCCCGCGTGTCCAGGACGAACGGGTTTCGGGCGGTGCGATGCGGTATGCGTGATGGTTTCACGGGCATGACGAGAAAAGCTTCGATCTGGTGGAGGTCGGAGTAATTCTATCTCACGCGCGTCCCCGGCCGGCCGGGTCGGGTTCCCCAGCCAGCTGATCAACGCCAGTCGGCGGCAGCTGACCGGACTCGCTCCGTTGTGCGGCGAGGGCCCGGCGACCCTCCGCGGCACTCGCTATCGCCCCCCGCAGCACGGCCATGAGGTCGAGTAGCGTCCGGTCGGCATACCCCTCGGAGTCAGCCCTGAGCGCAACCGAATACCGGTCGGCCGCGGCCCGCGTGGCATCCGCATAGTCATCGGCCTCGGACCGGACGCGGACCGCAGCGTCCTGCGCATTCCGGTGCACCGTTGTCGCCGACACCAGGGACTCATGCTCCTCCCGGGCCGACTCGACGGTGCGGTACGCCTCGGCTTCGGCCGCGCGCACCACCTCGCCGGCCTGGTACCTGGCATCAGCGACGATTGCGTCGGCCTGCGTCCCGGCCTGATCCCGGATCTGCCGCGCGGCGTCGTCAGCCTCGCTGCGGGTTCGGGCGGCGGATTCAGCCGCTTCGGCTAGCAGCGCCTCGCGGCGAGCAAGAACGCGTTGCGCGGCGTCCAGGTCGGTCGGCAGGGCCTCCCGCAGCGCGTCGAGCAGATCCAGGACGTGCTCGCGCGGCACGACGCAGGAGGCTGACATCGGTACGGTCCGAGCGGTTTCCACCACTTCGACGAGCTCGTTCAGCAGCTTGTCGGTACGGGCAGGCGTCGCGTCAGCCATCGATATTGCGCAGCCGCTTGAGGACGAGCGGCGGCACCAGCGCACTCACGTCCCCACCCCATCGGGCGATGTCCTTTACCAGGCTCGAGGCCAGGAAGCTGTACTCCGGATTCGTCGGCATGAACAGCGTGTCAATACCGGCCAAGCCCCGGTTCATCTGTGCCATCTGCAGTTCATAGTCGAAGTCGCTGACCGCCCGAAGGCCCTTGACGATAACCGGGACATCGTTGGCCCGGCAGTAATCGACGACTAGTCCGTGGAACGTGTCGATACGCACATTCGGATAGGTCTCGGTTGCTTCGACCAACATCTCTCGTCGCTCCTCGACGCTGAACATGTTGGACTTGGCCTGGTTGACGAAGATCGCGACGATGATCTCGTCGTAGAGCCGAGACGCTCGGTCGATGATGTCCAGATGCCCGTTGGTGACAGGGTCGAAGGATCCCGGGCAGACCGCCCGGCGCACCTGCGGAGTTAGCTCGCTCATTTGCGGCGACCGTACCAAAGCACGCCGTCGCCATAGCGCTTCTGCTTGATCGATTCGATCACAGTCGGCCACGTCAGAGGAACGCCGCGGGCTCCCCGCTCAACCACCACCACTGCCTCCGTCGGTAGCAGGTCGGCCAACTGCGCGAGAACAGACTCGAGCGCGGACTCAGGCAGCGCGTAGGGCGGATCGAGGAAGGCGAACCGGATCAGGTCGAGGACCGGCCGCTGGGCAAGATAGGCCGGGACGGACCGGGCGACGACGTGTGCCCTGTCCGGCGCGATCGCCGAGACGTTGCTGCGCAGCACGCTGAGGACAGCCGGGTCGGATTCGACGAGCGTCGCGGTGCCGGCACCGCGGGAGAGCGCCTCGAGTCCAACTGCTCCGGTCCCGGCGTACAGGTCGAGCACATCGGCACCGGTCAGCTCGATCAGGCCGGTCAGGGTGTTGAACAACGCCTCGCGCGCTCGATCCGAAGTCGGCCGGGTACCGCGGCCCGGCACGGACAGCCCTCGACCTCGAGCGGTCCCCCCAACAATCCGGATCATGCCGCCGACCTGTCAACCGATCCCTTTGCGCGAGTGCACCTGCACCAGCACTTCACCAGTCCACCCCACCTCGGCGCTCTCGTGCCTGCGATGCGCGCTCCGTCCTGACTCCTCTCATGTCTTTTCCAGATACTCGGCGCGGTCGGCATCGACGAGCGCCGCTACCCGCGCAGCGAGCGCGGGATGTGCGGTGAGGTCGGGGTCGCCCGCGATGATCTCTGAAGCCTCTACCCGCGCGTCGGCAATCAACTGTTCGTCACGCCGCAATGACAGGAGTCGCAATGTCGACCGGCGACCGGACTGCGCCGTGCCGAGGACATCACCCTCTCGTCGCTGTTCGACGTCCAGGCGGGCCAGTTCGAATCCGTCGGCGGTCGCCGCGACGGCATCCAGTCGTTGGCGAGCTGGGCTCCCGCCCAGCGCGTCGGTAACCAGCAAACACGTCCCTGCGGCCTTGCCCCGGCCAATGCGGCCGCGCAGCTGATGTAGCTGCGACACACCGAAACGGTCGGCGTCGAGCACCGCCATGACGGTGGCGTTCGGGACGTCGACGCCGACCTCGACCACGGTCGTCGCCACGAGCACATCGATCTCGCCCGCGACGAACGCGGACATCACGTGGTCACGTTCATCAACGGGGAGCCGGCCATGCAACGCAGCTAGGCGCAGACCCGTCAGTGGCCCCTCCGCGAGCATGGGCAAGACGTCGATCACGGCTAACGGGGCCCGCTGGCCGTCGCCGAGCCCTTCGTCGTCGGGTTCATCGTCGAGGTCGCGGTCCGACTCAGCGCCACCACCGCCGATCCGCGGGCACACGACGAACGCTTGCCGACCAGCAGCCACTTCCTCGCGAATCCGGGTCCACGTGCGGGCCAGCCACGCCGGCTTCTCGCCCGCCGGAACAACTGTGGTCGAGATCGGTACCCGGCCAGCGGGCAGCTCGGTCAGCACGGATGTCTCGAGATCACCGAACACCGTCATCGCAACTGTCCGCGGGATCGGCGTCGCGGTCATGACGAGCAAATGCGGTGGCCGCGTCGCCTTGCCCCGTAACGCGTCTCGCTGCTCGACTCCGAAGCGGTGTTGTTCATCGACGACCACGAGACCCAGATCGGCGAAGCCGACCGCCTCCTGGATGAGCGCATGGGTTCCGATGACGATCCCGGCGGCGCCTGACGCCGCATCGAGTAGGGCAGTCTTGCGTCTCGCTGCTGGCAAGGACGCGGTCAGGAGGCTGATCCGCGTTGCCCGATCCGCTGCCTCGAGCTGACCCGCCCGGCCGAGCGGGCCGAGCATCGTCTCGACGGTCCTGGCATGCTGCGCGGCGAGCACTTCGGTCGGGGCCAGCAAGGCCGCCTGCCCTCCTGCGTCCACGACCTGAAGCATCGCGCGCAGAGCAACGACGGTCTTGCCCGAGCCGACCTCCCCCTGCAGCAGTCGCTGCATAGGGTGATCGCCCGACAACTCGGCGGCCAACTTGGCCCCAACCGCCTGCTGGCCCTCGGTGAGCCGGAACGGCAACCGGGCGTCGAACGCGTCCAACAGGCGGCCGGCCGCGCCAGGCCGGGGTGTCGCTGGGTTCGCGGCTGCGGCCACTCGGCGCTGGGCGAGAACGAGTTGGATCGTCATCGCCTCGTCCCACGCCAGCCGGCGACGCGCTGCGAACCATTCGTCGCGACTGTCCGGTTGATGCACCGCCCGCAATGCCCGGTCAAGGGTGAGCAGGCCGCGGCGGCGAACAACGTCGTCCGGTAACGGGTCGGGAACCTCGTCGAGCAGCTCGAGGACGAGATCGACGGCGCGGGCGATCTCCCAGGTTCGGATGTCCTTCGTCGCCGGGTAGACGGGTATGAGGGCGCCGGCGAACTCGTCGGCAACCGCGACGTCGACCTCGCCGCGCAGGATTTGATACTCGGGATGCGTGAGCTGCCGGCTGTGGTTGAAGACGCTGACCTTCCCGGCGAACAGCCCGCGCGTGCCTGGTGTCAGCTCCCGTTGCCGCCAGGTTTGACGTCGGCCGAAGAAGGTGAGCTTCAACGTCCCCCGCCCGTCGCCGACGACGACCTCTAGCCGCTCGCCGCGACCGCCGCGATGGCGGATCGCCCGCGCGGTCCGCACCTCGGCCAGCACCGTGACGTCGTCGTCGACCCGGAGCGACGCCAGATCGGTCAGCTCGCCGCGCTCAGCCAGGCGTCGTGGGTAATGGGCGAGCAGGTCTCCGACGGTGCGTATCGACAGCGCCTGCTCGAGGGCCTTCGCCGTCCGGCCGCCGACCGCCTCGACCACCGGAGAGTCCAGGTCGATACGGGGCACCTACTCCACCCCGATGAGCAAGGGATAGTGCGGCTGACCTCCGTCGAAGACTCCGACTTCGACATGCTGGGCGACCGAGGCGATGTGCCGGCGCAACTGCTCGCCGGCATCGGGCTCGGCGTCGCGGCCCACCAGGATGGTGATCAATTCACCGCCGACCGCGAGCAGCCGATCGATGATCGCGGCGGCCACCGAGTCCACGGTCGAGCCGATCTCGACGACTTCACCGTCGATCAGACCCAAGACGTCGCCCGGATGGCACCGGCCGGCCATGGTGAGTGCCTCCCGCTGCGCGATGGTCACCTCGGACCATCGGGTGGCCGCGGCGGCCTCCGCCATCGCGATCACGTCGTCGCCGAAATGCCGGCTCGGATCGTGGACGGCCACCGCCGATAGGCCTTGCACCGGCGACTTCGTCGGCACTACGGCCACTTCAATACCCTGGCCGCGGGCCTCGATCGCAGCAGCTTCGGCGACTCCGCTGACCTGCGAAGCGTTCGGCAACAGCACGACATGGTCGGCCGGGCAGGCCAGCATGGCCGACAGGACGTCCGCGGTCGAGGGGTTCTCGGTCGGGCCGCCTTCGACGACGTAAACGCCCTCGCTCTCGAACAAGTGCGCCAGTCCTTCGCCGGGGGCGACGGCAACCACCGCGGTACCCGCCTGCCGCTGCGGCACCAGCCGTGCGGGGCTACCCACGGCATCGGCGAATCGAACCACCGTGATCCGATACGGCTCACCCGCACGAACACCGGCCTCGAGGGCCGCGCCGATGTCGTTGACGTGAACGTGGACGTTCCAGACCCCGTCACCGGTGCCTACCACGACCAGCGAGTCACCGAGCGGGGAAAGTTCCGACCGAAGAATCGCGGTGTGCTCCTCGTCAGCGCGCAGCAGGTATTGCACCTCGTAGTCGTAGTCGGTGCTGCCGGATTCGCGGGCCGCTTCGAGGCCCGATCGGGAACGCGCGGAGGGGGCAACCTGGGCCGTGGCGATGGCAGTCCCGGTGACGGCTTGTCCCAGCGCGTCGATGAGCACGACCAGGCCGCGGCCGCCCGCATCGACCACGCCGGCCTGGGTCAACACTGGCAGCTGGTCGATGGTACGGCGCAACGCCTCCCAGGCCGCCGCTTGAACCCGCTGCACGACGCTGGTCATCGAGCCCGCTCCAGCCGCGTCGGCCGCCGCGCGAGCGACCGACAGGATCGTGCCCTCGAGCGGATTGGCCACCGATGCGTAGGCCTGATCGGCGGCTCCGCGCAATGCGCCCGCGAACATCGAACCGTCGCAGGCCTCCGAACCGTCGACGCCGTCCGCCAGCCCGCACAGGACTTGGGAGATGATGACGCCCGAGTTGCCGCGCGCACCGAGCACGGCGCCCTTCGCCCACGCGCGAAACGCCTCACCCGCCGTGTCGGCCGGATCGGCTGCCAACGCCTCCGCAGCGGCTCGCAACGTCAGCGACAGGTTGGTCCCGGTGTCCCCATCGGGCACCGGGAAGACGTTCAGCTCGTCGATTTCCGCCCGGTGGGCGTCCATCGCGTCGGCTGCGAGGATGCTCCAGCGGCGCACCGCAGGTGCATCCAGCGCATCGAGCACCTCCCACCTCCCCGCGCGTCCGACCGGCGGGAGCGCCGGTGCCGTGGCCACTCGGCTCGCCGTACGATACTGGCCCGGCCGGACGTCGTTTTGGTGCGCTCGCGATCGGCCGAGTAACCTCAGTGTTGCCCGGCTGACGGCCGGGCGCTCGTTCGTCGGCGATGTACGTTCAGGTCAAGGAGGCCACCGTGGCCAGCGTCTGCGATATCTGCGGCAAAGGGCCCGGCTTCGGCATGTCCGTTTCGCACTCCCATCGCCGCACGCACCGTCGGTGGAACCCAAACGTGCAGCGGGTCCGGGCGCTTGTCGCCCCGGGCAACCGGCGGCGCATCACGGTCTGCACGTCGTGTCTGAAGGCCGGCAAGGTCACCCGCGCGTAGCTGCTGGTCCTCTTTCGTCGCGTCCTCTGATGATCTCGGACCAAGAGTCGCCAGACGGCATTAAGCCCAAGATCACGATGTTTGCGCCCTAGCGGAAGTGCTCGTGGCCACCGTTGGGCCATCGGTGGCCGTCGACCCGTACGCCCTGCCCATCGGCCACGGCACCGATGATCGTCCATCCGTCCGGCGGCGTCGTGCCGGCCGGGAACGTGGCGACGAGCGCGAAGTCGTCCCCACCGGTGAAGACCCACGACAACGGATCGACATTGAGCGCCGCGCCGACCTCACGCATCTTGAGCGGCACCGGTACGGCACGGGCATGGATGTCGATGCGGACGCCGCTCGCCTCTGCGATGTGCCCGAGGTCGGCCACCAGCCCATCGCTCACATCCGTCATAGCCGACGCGCCCTGGTCGGCCGCGGCCGGGCCTTGGGCGTAGGGCGGCTCCGGGCGCCGGTGAGCGTTCACCAGCTGTACTGGCGAACGGAACCCGCGGGAGAGAATTGCGTAGCCGGCGGCCGCATAACCGAGCCGGCCGACAAAGGCGACCACATCTCCCGGACGCGCGCCATCGAGCAGCACGGGGTCGCGCCCTTCCAAGTCGCCGAGCGCGGTGACCCCCAAGGTGATCACATCGGCTGCCACCACGTCACCTCCGACGACAGCCGCGCCGACCTGCCCGCACTCCTCGCGGAGTCCCGCGGTCAGATCGTCGACCCAGGCGAGGTTGAGATCGGGTGGCGTCCCGAATCCAACGAGAAGCGCGGTCGGGCGGGCCCCCATAGCCACGATGTCGGAGAAGTTCGTTGCGGCCGCCTTGCGGCCGACGTCGGTGGCGCTGGACCAGTCCCGACGGAAGTGCCGGTTCTCAATGAGGAGATCGGTCGTGGCGACAACCCGACCGTCGGCCGCGCTGATCACGGCAGCGTCGTCGCCGGGGCCGACCAATGTCGTCTCGGCCGGGGTCAGTGCCGCGGTAACTCGGGCAATGAGGCCGAACTCGCCAACGTCGGAAACGGTGATCTCGCGTCCTCACTCGTGACGGATATCCTGCGCCGAAGTGTGTACTACCGGCTGCGCTACGTTCTACCCGTTGGCGCAATGACGATGAGGAAGGACGCGCCGGACAATGACGAGTGGCCAGCCGGTCAATGCGTACATCCTGATCCAGACCGAAGTAGGCAAGGCCGCTGCCGTCGCGGCCGAGATCGCCGGCATTTCCGGGGTCACGACCGCCGAGGATGTCACCGGGCCCTACGACGTCATCGTGCGCGCCGAGGCGCCAACCGTCGACGAATTGGGCAAGCTCGTCGTAGCCCGCATCCAGGCGGTCGACGGAATCACGCGGACACTGACCTGCCCGGTCGTTCACTTGTAGCGGTACGCCATCGACGCCCGCACTCGCCGCAACGCCCTCATTGCCACAGCGGTCGCCGTCCCGGTCGTCGTCGTTCTCGCGTTCGCTTTGGGCGGTAAGCCCGAGTCCGCGCCGGCCAGTTCGGCATCGTCCAGCGGCGGCGCTGCTGCTCTGCCGCCGATAACGACCGCGCCGGCGCCACCGTCCGCGAACGCCACTGTCGAGGCAACGTGCGCCCAGGTCATATCGCGGCTGCCGCTCCAGCTCGGGCCGCTCCCCCCGCGGACGATCCAGACCGAGCGTGCTGTCGCATGGGGCGACCCACCGATCATCCTGCGCTGCGGCGTCAATCGGCCGGCCGATCTCACGCCCGGAAGCACGACGCCTGCCGTTCTCGTTGGGGACGTTTATTGGTTCCGGACCAGCCGCGGCGACGCGGACGTGTTCACCTCGATCGATCGCGCGGTTTATGTCGAAGTGTCGGTGCCCCGTAAGCAGTCGTATATGCCGTTGCCCACACTCGGCACGGCGATCGCGGCCAAGTTGCCCGCCATGTGCGCCGTGCCGGAAGAAGGGAAACCCCAACCGCCGGACGACAAACTGTGCACGCACCGGCCGTCCTAGCCGCCGCGCAGCCGGAGCCTCTTGCCTGGCGTGATCCTGAAAGATCGCCTAAGACGACATGTGGCCGTCACATTGCGTCCGGATGCTGGATGCCATGGACGTCAATGCATCCATAACCCAACTGAACACCACTAACCCAGAAATCGACGAGTTCTACGCAGCCCAGATCGACCGTCTTATCGGCCTAGGCCGGGAGGACCTCGTTGCCGAGCTTGTCGCTGACTATGAGGGGCTGCTCGCCGAACGCGCGGCCGCTTCCAACCCAACCGAAGCAGGCGGAGCGGCCGACACCACTGTCTCGCTCGCGCCGGACCGTGAGGAGTACTACACAGCCCGAGTCAACGAGCTCATCGCGGAGAATCGCCAGGACCTCGTTGACGACCTCGTCGCCCAGTATGAGCAGGAGCTGAACTCGTCTGTCCGCGCCGCCTGACCTCGGCGGCCGCCGCGCGCAACCTGCGCGCGATCAATCACCCAGCTACTAGCGGAAGCGAAGGGGCGCCACGGCTACGGTCGTGGCGCCCTTCGCGGTTAGGTCCAGATCGGAGCGCTATCCGGCCGCCCGGCGCAGGGCGGCAGTGATCAGCCGATCCACCAGCTGCGGATAATCGACCCCGGTGGCTGCCCACATGCGCGGAAACATCGAGATCGGTGTGAATCCCGGCATGGTGTTCACCTCGTTGACCAAGACGTTTCCGGCCGGCCCGACGAAGAAGTCGACGCGGGCCAGCCCGGCGCAGTCGAGCGCAGTGAACGCCCGACAAGCGAGGTCACGGATCCGCTGCGTGACCTCAGCCGGCAAGTTCGCCGGCACATCGAACTCACATGCGTCGTCGAGATACTTTGCCTCGAAGTCGTACCAGTCGTGATCTCCGACCAACCTGATCTCCGCCGGCACGCTGGCCATAGGTCGCCCGTCTTCGCCTTCCAACACGCCGCATTCCACCTCACGACCCGCAACGGCGGCCTCGACAAGCACCTTGTCGTCGTGCCGCAGTGCCTCGACGACCGCGTACGGCAGGTCCGCGGGCTGCCGCACCTTCGTGATGCCCACGCTCGAACCGGATCGGGCCGGCTTGACGAACACGGGCAGGCCGAGTGCGGCCAGGTCGACTGCCGATACCGGATCGCCATGCCGCAGCACCAGGTAGTCGCCAACCGGCAGTCCCTCGGCTCGCAACAGCTTCTTGGCGAACTCCTTGTCCATAGCGACCGCACTGGCCAACACCCCGGGTCCGACATAGGGCACGCCAGCCATCTCGAGCAGCCCTTGGATCGTCCCATCCTCGCCGAATCGCCCGTGCAGTACGGGGAAAACAACGTCAACGCCATCGAGGACGCGCACGCCCGAGCCAGGCTCGAGGACCACCAATCGCCCGGCG
>Ga0207683_10000914_pt1 | contig 27166 bp, 21 predicted proteins | sample KBSM73metaG_FD_184333 | JGI IMG/M metagenome (GOLD analysis project Ga0207683, IMG submission 184333) | Miscanthus rhizosphere microbial communities from Kellogg Biological Station, Michigan, USA - KBS M7-3 metaG (SPAdes) (version 2) | ecosystem: Host-associated > Plants > Roots > Rhizosphere >... | reverse complement strand
GCCTGTTGTAATGATTTTGTTTCCGTTAAAACTAAAGCACCCGACGTGCCCAACGCTTCCCAGATTCCTTCCTTTATAACGCGCTCCCAGACCCTCAGTTGCATCTTCAATCACTTGAAGAGAGTATCTGGAAGCGAGTTCCATGATCGGATCGAGGTCAACAGGATGTCCTAGAATATGAACCGGAAGAATTGCCTTTATCCGTCGCCCTGTGTGCCTGTTGCGCAACTCGGTGCCATCCCAACGACAGTCTTGCTCGAGAAATTCCGCAGCACGCGCCGGATCCATCTGAAGATATTTTGGCTCCGCATCGATGAAGACCGGCCAGGCGCCCACATAGCGGATCGCGTTCGCAGGAGCGATGAATGTGAGCGTGGAGACGAGTACTTCATCTTCCGGTTGTACTCCAGCGAGAAGCAAAGCAATGTGCAAGGCAGCTGTACCATTAACGGTAGCAACTGCAAATTTTGTGCCTGCACGCTCTGCGGTGGTTCTTTCGAAGCGATCGACATAACTGCCAACAGAAGAAACCCAATTCGTGTCGAGGCAGTCCTTCACATACTTCCACTCGTTCCCGCGAATCTCGGGAACAATCAGTGGTATGAAGTCAGCTGATGGCGGTGCACCCGGAGCCAGTTTTTCTGTCATATTCAATTGCGGAATCTCTCGTCGCCAAAGTTTTGAACGATTTTATTGCGCACAAGATAAACAACTTCTTCAATTCCGTCGGCAACAGTGCGAGTAGTTTTGAAGCCAAGTTGCTCCGTGATGCGGGCAAAAGACACCCGGTAGTCCCGTGGATCTTCATTCTTGTGCACGAACTCAACAACCGCATCCGGCACGTAGGGTCTAATCATATCGACCAGTTGCTGTTTCTGAAGGTTCTGATCGGTCGATCCCACGTTAAAAACAATTCCGCCAACCTGCTCAGCTGGCGAGTCGAGGATCAGTTTGATGCCGCGGGCCGCATCACGCACATGAATATAGGGCCGCCAAAACTGCTCACCGAATACGATGAGGTGCTTCTTTGTGAGCATCTCCATCGTGAACTCATTCACCGTCAGATCGAAGCGCATCCGTGTCGACACACCGAAGACCGTTGCGAATCGCAAAGGTGTCGGTGACCATCCTCCGCGGTTATTGACACTCTCGAGAAGCGCCTTCTCGACCGCCACCTTGGTCTCAGCGTAAAGTGAGACGGGGCTCAATTCAGACTCCTCGTCCACATACTTACTCGGGTCACTCATCTTGCCATAGTTACTGCACGTCGAGGCGAAAATGAATCGGCTTACTCCGGCCTTCTGACTTTCCGAGATTAGTGCAAGCGAACTGTCAAGATTGACTGTTCGCGCTAAATCTGGTTTCCGCGCGCAGGCAGGATCGCCTACGATGGCGGCGAGATGGACGACCGCGTCAACTCCACTCACTGCTGCCTGCATGACGCTCTGGTCGCAGATATCACCCCTGATAAACTGAAAGCTAGGATGAGACCAGGCGCCAAGAAGAGATTCCCCTCCATGCAGTAGCGAATCCAACACCCGGACTTGATGTCCTTCCGCCAGTAACAAAGGCACAAGTGTCGATCCGACATATCCTGCGCCGCCAGTAACTAAGATCTTCATTGTGTCTGTTCTAGCTCACCTTCTCCTGCATAGCAAGTATCCAAAGTGGGATGTTGACTCGATTGGCCAGTTGAGGAAACCGCTCAAACGAGGTCGATTAGCCCCTTCTCCGCCCATCGACCCAGGTACTCGAGTGCCTCGCCTTCTTCCAAACCGATGTGGTCGGCCAGTGCCTTCACACTAACAGGGCGATCCAGTGCTGGAATGAAGTCCATGAGGTGGCGCAGACGTCGCCGCTGCTCGGAGAGCGAATCTCCCAAAGCGATTTGTCCATAATCTACGTACAGGTCATATTGCGGATTTGACAGGCAAATATTACCGACAAATTTCTTCAGAACGATTGGCGATGCCTCCAGCCGTTCCACAGTTCCAATCAGGGCCTCCACGGCGTCATTCAAAGATTCCTCTCGGATAATCTCCACGTTATCCCGGCTCGAATGGTATTCAGGATAAGGGAACCGAGACAATGAAAGCATGGGGATTCCGTAATTCTCCCATACGTATTCGTCATTGACGATAATGCTTTCGAATGGCCCAGTCCTGTAAGGCAACCCGAGAGCGTCCAGGCTCCCCCGAAGCGCATGCAAAGTACTCACCATGCTACGCCGGGAATCCTGGACCGCAAGCGGTGTTGCGGACCCCAACATCTCCAGAAAGATGCCTTCCAGTAACTGGCTGCGTTCGACTTGAGTTAATCCAGCAAGGTAAAGTTCGGAGCCAATAATACCTGGCGACAGAACAAGTTTGTACGAGAACTTTGTGCGGCGGCCTTGCAGGCGTCGCAGCACCTCCATGCCTACAACGCAACCGGCCAAACCGTCGTTAGCCACCCCTGCGTGATCGAGATTCCCTCCCAGAACGATCGTGGAATCGAGAGCCCCCTGGTGTTTGCATTCGAGAATTTTCATAGCCCCAGGGGTTTCTACCGTGCGGATGATTACTTCATACTCCCCGGGAACAAGTTGATCGAATATTCGCTTCGGCAGGCAAAATCCCCAATCCCGGCTCCAACTCCTGAATTGTTGCCTATAGTGGAAAGGAATCGAGTCGGGATCGCGATGATCATAGTGAAGATGAGACTTTAACACCTCCAGGCTAACCTTCCCTGAGAAGCTACTCGAAAGCGCTATAACTCCGAGAGGGTGGTTAGCTCCGTTATAAACAGTGTGTCCGTCCTTAACGATTCGCGCTTCCTCAACATCCCACGACGGCGGAATCACCCATCCATTGTGCTGGAAAGAAGAAGGTATCGAAATCATCCGGAATGGAAGTTCTTCGCATAAATACTCCACTGCCCGATCATAGCCACGCGAGCAGACAGCCCGGTCGAGCGGTGTGAGGTCCCTGAGAATCTGCATCATTGACTTCATAGGTGAGAGCTAGCTTGGCAAGTCATTCGTGTCAATTCGCGGAAGTGTCAGGCGGCCGTCGACATCCAGATCCGCCATGCGCGCTTCGACAGTAAAACCCAGTCGACATTTGCGACCCAGCAGTACCTGCAGAAGCGATTCATTAAAACCGCCATACGGATAACAAATCGTCCACTCGTCTTCCCGTATTCCAAACTTCTGAAGAAACTCCAACGACCGATCAACCTCAATGATCTGCGACTCTGGTGCAAGATGATTGAGCCACGCATGAGCGTACCCGTGACTACCGATGTGCATTCCATGGCGATTCAGGCAGGCGATCTGATCTTCTGACATATATAACTCGCAGGCGAATGCCGTTTCGTCCGAAGTGACATGCTCGGCGAATAGTCGCCGCACAATTTCTGTTCGAACGGGCTCTGGCAGCTCCCGTTGAAGAAGTCGCTTCAGTATGGTGACTTCACGGGGGTCGTAGCGATGCTTTTCATTGATTGCCAAAAGATATGCTTCTCTGGTCTTGAGAGAATACTCTAAGCGGAATTCGGCGAGCGCATCAAAAACTTCATCAAGCAACGGCCAGGCACTGGGTGACGATGCAAGTACAAACTGAATCTTGTTGACGTCCAATACCCGGTGTTCCAGCACGGCCTGTGCTGGAGGGAAAAAGCACGCCTTGATCCCTCGTTCATCCAAAAGTGGAAAGACGTTTAAGAAATGGTCACTGTACCCGTCATCAAAGGTCAGTAAGACGGGATTCGGGGGAAGACTCTTGTGAGGTGACGCGAAGGCCTCCAACAAGTCTTCAACCGCAACGGGCACATATCGCGTTTGAATATAGTCGAGCTGCCGACGGAAGCGATCGATCGAAAGACCCTTAATCAGGGGAAATCGTGATCGTGCCAAGTCTCGCACATAGTGATACATGACGATGGTGACCCGTCGGTTCATTGATCGATCTCGCTCAATAGAATTAGACCGGTACAACTCAAAGTTCCGGATTGAACAGGTTTTCCAATCACTCGTTATATGCGGGTTGTGTCGCGGTCACGGATCAACCGCAGCTTCAAATCAATGAATTCTTATCAGAGGAAGATATGTTCTTCGATTGGCATGGCGCCTGAGACGTCCTACCACGCACTGAGCCCGCCATCCACAACGAGGCAATGACCAGTGACATAGCTTGACGCATCGGAAGCAAGATAAACTAGTGCACCAACCATCTCATCCGCCTTGGCCATTCGAGCCAACGGAACGCGTGCGGAATAGCGTGCTTTGAAAGTGTCATTCTGACCGCTTTCCACTCCAGCCGGAACAAGAGCATTGACGCGAATCCCCGCATCGCCCCAGTTAGCAGCCAGATAGCGGGTCAGCCCAACGACAGCGGCCTTTGAAGTGGAATAGACCGCGGGGTTGCTGATTTGACGCCCAAGGTAGAAAGAGCCTTCGTATATACGCTTATCAGAGGAAACAATTCCGTAGATTGAGGCAGTCTGAATGATGCTGCCGCCCGTTCCCTGCTTTTGCATCTGACCACCTACAGCCTGAGCCACAAGGAACATGCCGTCAACATTTACTGCCATTATCTTTCGCCATTCGGAAAGCGAATACTTTTCTGTGCTCGCAAAGAAGGCATCTAGGTCTGAAGATTTCGATGCGGCATTGTTGTGGAGAATGTCGATGCTTCCGAATCTTGACACGACCTGCTCCACCATCTTCGCCACCGAGACTGGATCGGAGACATCGCAGGCTACTCCGCTTGCCGATGTGCCATAGTCCCGTTCCAACTCCTCGGCGAATGCGGCGCATCTATCCTGATTCAGATCGACCACGGCAACCTGCGCCCCAAACTCCGCTAGGCCTCTGCAAAAGCCTTGTCCAAGGATGCCTACGGCACCGGTAACGATAGCTGTCTTGCCCTTCAATTCGAAAAGAGCCTTATATTGAGATTTCATTGAGGAACACTTCCCTGTCTTCGGCTTGAGATATTCGACCTGCGATGAGCACCCTCATGACTTCGAGGGTACGCTGGGGTGGGATTGCTGGGCGACCGGTGCGAATTGACTCCGCGAACTCCCAAAGCATACGTCGAAACATCGAGAAATTGTCGAAAATGTCGAACGACCCTGTCCGCAATGAACCGTAAATATCGAGATGAAAAGTCCGGGCACACTCTCCCATTGCGTCAATCTGGAGTAGAACACCATCGTCGAGACGAATGACTGCAGATGCGTGCCCAGAGCTTTGCATCCTTACAGAAACGGCGTGCGCCGCGGTCATTCCAAATACCGCATCAAGCAAATGGACACCATATTTCTCCCATGACAGGACTATCGCGCCCCGGATCAACTTGATCTCTCCATACGCCGCAAGATCGGCGCGTGGTTCATCTAGTTCGCGTGAAAAGCGCATCCCAGAACAGGACATAAGCTGCCCCTTCTCCAAATAGGGCTTCAATTGACGCAACTCAGAAACCTGAATGCTCAGCGGCTTATCGATGAATACTGGTAGTCCACGTTCAAGGAATGACCGAGACATTTCAAGGTGGTTTTCAAAATCATCGCGGGCGATGATGACCGCATCTACCTCGCCCAACATGTCCTGATAGTCCGCCAGGCCGTTGGGAATGCGACAGGCTGCACACAGCTTCTTCGTGGATTCAGGATATTGTGTCCATGCGTGGGTTATGGTCAAGCCGTCGATTCCGAATTCCGACGCATGGCGACGTCGGACATATTCGTAGATACCCGGCCAGCCAGAATCTCGCAAACCCTCTGGCGAAAACCCGTTGATGATGGAGCTGTAAGAAAACGGATGCCCATTTCCTTCACTCAGACCAATAATTCCGAGTGACTTTACCATATAGCCCAGCCGCCATCGACGCACAGATTCTGCCCAGTGATGTAACTCCCGGCGTCTGAGCAAAGCAGCGCAACCGCACCTTTCAGTTCATCCGGTTGCCCAATGCGATTCATCGGATTCTTCGAGCCGAGCTTCTGCATGAATACTTCATGCTTCTGCGTTGGTGGATGAGGAAATGCGCCCGGACTCAAGGCATTTACGCGAATTCCATGAGGCGAAAGAAAGCTGGCAAGGTATCTCGTAAACTGCAGTACGCCCGCCTTCGCTGCACCGTAACTTGGCGGATTGGCAAATTCCTTGCCGTCATAGATCCGATAGTCCGGTCCGATGTGACCGTACATTGACGCAATATTCAGGATGACCCCGCGACTCGCCTTCAGATCAGGAAACGCCGCCTTTGTCAGACGAAAGACAGAGTTCAAGCTCATGTTGATGTCGTACTCCCAGTCCTCATCAGAGATTGACTCCCAGGAGTTCTTATTTCCTGACCATGCATTGTTTACGAGAATATCGATCGAGTCGAAGCTTTCATGTACCTTTGAAATGAACTCCGGAGCAGAGCCTTTTTTCAACAGATCGAGTTCAAGACCAACCGCGCGGATTGCACCACCGTATTGCTCTTCAAGCTCTGCACATTTCCTTTCGCATTTCGCTTTGTCGCGGCTTGCGAGAATGAGGTTCGCACCCAACTCAGCGAGCGTTTCACTGATCGCAGTCCCCAAATAACCCGCGCCGCCTGTGACTATAGCCGTTTTTCCCTTCAACGAAAGCAGTTGCTGCAGCGACTTACTCATGAATTTGGTTCCTCAGTAAAGCCTCACAAATCATAAAGTCGACGGCGTCATCGATGTCCTGAGATCTGTCCCTCGGCATCAACACTGCACCGAGTTTGCCGACCAATAGTGACTCCGTCTGTTGGGCGAGCAGGCTAGCCCTAAAAACATATACAGCACCGTTAAGCTGATACGCCCTTGGCAGTTTCTGTCGTGGTAACCACGGAATTGCACCTTCGATAAATACTTCTGGAACTCCCTCGACCAGCCGCCAGGCTCTGTGAGGGTTCAAGTCGGCGTCCTTAAAGGTCGCGACGGAATCGTAACCATTCTGTGCGATCAGCGTTAGACAATTACGCACATCATCCGGATTGCGTAATGGACATGTTGGCTCAAGCAGAATGAACCACTCGGCGCTCTCTCCCTCAGACTCGAGCTTTTGAAGCAGATCTTTGAGCGCATCGATTACAAGAGCATCATCGGTCGCAAGATGGGGCGGACGCATATAAATCTCCGCCCCATAATCCATTGCCACAGAAGAAATCTCCGCATCGTCCGTCGAAACGATGATGCGATCAATCTCGGAAACCTGCCTTGCGACATCAATCGACCAGGCCAGCAGAGGCTTCCCCCCCAGCGGCTTGATATTCTTTCCAGGAATCGATTTGCTGCCCCCGCGGGCAGGGATAATCGCGATGACTCGTTCTCCGTTTAGCATGAGACCAACATTCCCGGATCTTTCATTCGGCCGTCGGCCTCGAGGCAAGCACACCCAGATTATCGATGGCTTTGCGGTATTCAGCCCATTCCCCCGTATCGACCCAGGCATTTTCTCCAATTGGAAAGACGCCTATTCGTCCTCCAGAGGCCTTTATCGACTCAATGAAGTCTGTCATATCGCAGTGTGCCTCTTCCGGAATCAGGTCCAGACGATCACGGCGCACAACATACATCCCCGTGTTGACGAGAAAGCTATATTGCGGCTTTTCTTTGATACGGGCCAGACTGCCGCCTTTTTCCAGTTCGCATACACCGTAAGGAATACGGTAGTCCTTCAGTGATGCAACCAGTGTAAGGTCGTAGTTATTGTCGGTGTGAAACTCCACAAGATCGGCGAGATCGGCCTGAATTACAATGTCGCAATTGGTAACGATTATTTGTCCCCCGTTGGGTGAGTAAAGTGCTCTGAGCGCACCAGCCGTCCCACGAGGCTCTTTCTCTTCCAGATATGCCACGGAATAGCCCGGATCCAACTCCTCAAAAAATGACTTGAGTATTTTGGATTTGTAGTTGACCGACAGATGAAAGCGATCAAGACCGTAGGGAAGAAACTGTTCGATGATGATTTCGATGACTGTTCGATCGCCCATCGGGATGAGAGGCTTGGGAAGCACGTTTGTAAAGGGTGCGAGACGGGTTCCCCGTCCTCCGGCCATGATGACAACCGGCAGGTTGAGCCGGGGCTTTGGCTTGATCGTTGGTTCGCTCTGAAACAATTCCTTCCAGAAAATTAGTCGTACAACTTCACGCGATGAATTGATCACGGGAACACAACCGAGATTTCCGTTAAGCATGTCCGCTCTGAGCTGATCAACTTCAAAGCCTTCTTCCACTAAATGGGGCTCGCAGTTGCAGACTTGACACACCTCAGCTTTCAGATCGCCGTCGGAGAGAATCCAGCGTCGAATATCTCCGTCAGTAAGCGACCCGACAAGATGAGAATCCGAATCCACAACAAAGAGAATCTTTTCCTCGGTTTGTTCCAATTGCTCCATCGCCTGCCGGATCGTGTGCACCTTGGGAACGAGGAACGGTTTGATATTTTCAGTCATTCGATTTGACTCTGATTTCCTTGGCAGAACTGGTGTTTCTGGCGGAACTACTCTTCGTCATGAAAGCGTTTTTTGAGGAATCCTTGAGTGATCTGAACATCTCTGAGCACATTCTTTATCCGCTCACTGGTTCGCCCATCACCATAGCGATCATATGGATTGAGCATCCCATGCAGGCTGGTTCGAAACCGCTTGGTAAGGGCTTTCTTGATTCCCTTCTCAATGGCAGCCTGTGTGCAGCTGACATCAATTACATTCGGCGCTCGCACTCTTCCCTGCTGCCGATCGCCTATATTTACCACGGGCAATTGGAACGAAGGAGCTTCCGTTAAACCACTCGAGGAATTTCCCACCATTACCGCAAGGTGAGAAAGACAGCTCAAGTAGCGCCGATGCCCCAGATGTGGAATCCATTTAAATCGATCTGGCCTCTCAGCGCACGCCTTCTTTAAACGGTCATTGATCAACAAGCCTTGGGCATCTGCATTGGCCATTGTAAATACCGCTTTGATTCCGCTTTTCTCAATTGCGGCTAGCAAGGAACGGACCTCCCCGCCGGCGCTCTTAGCGTTCCGTGTTACCGGGTGATAGGTTACGAGGGCAACCGGTGTTTCGAGAGTGCACCCGAGCTCGTCCTCGAGCTGCGACCGTGAAAGGGCAGCAGAACGATAAATCTGGTCAAGTCCTGGCGCGCCAAAGTTGAAGACGCGATCGGGGTCTTCACCCATCTGGACGATTCGCCGCCGGTAGAACTCTGTGGCCGGAAAATGCAGAGACGCCATTTTCGTGATTGCATGGCGCACAGAATCGTCGATTGCACCTTCCGTCACCTCTCCGCCATGTATGTGAGCAATTGGGATCTGAAGCATTAAAGCCGCGACCGCCGGAGCAAACAACTCGAACCGGTCACCAAGCAACACCACGATTTCGGGCTTCAACTCTGCAAGCGCGATTCCGAAGCCTTTCAAGCCCCGACCGACCGAGTTCAGATTGGCAATACTCGAGTTTCCCTCCAGACCTATCTCGACTCGCCGGTCGATGTGGATACCTTCAGCCTCAATCTCGCGCCAGGTCCGCCCGAATTGCCGCGAAAGATGCATCCCCGACGCTACCACTTGCAGCCGCAGAGCGGTATCAGATTGAATCTCCTTCATTAGACCCCGAAGAAGACCAAAGTCAGCCCGGCTTGTTGTAACAACGCAAATCTTGCGCCTTCTCACGCCAGGTGATCCCAACGAAGCACTTCGTCCTTTTCGACACCAGAGCTGAGAGTGCGCCCGATTAACATCGGCTTCAGCCGCGGGGCAATGCCGTTCCCCGGACGCTTAATGTCGAGATCATCTGACGTTAGCCGCTGCCCTGCAATCAATGAACGAGCCGCCACGACACTCTTGCGGGCAACAGAGATGTTAGCGAGTTCACATCGGGCAGGAGCCTTTATTCCGTCGCCAAGTGCAGCTTCAACGTGTCGAATAGCAGTGACCATCTGCTCAAGTTCATTGGGTTCCAGAGACGCAGCATGATCTGGTCCTGCCAGTGATCGGTCGACCGTGAAGTGCTTCTCAATTACCGCGGCGCCCAAGGCCGCCGCCGCAATGGGAATCTCTATTCCTGGCGTATGGTCCGAATAACCGACGGGCAGACCAAAGGCCGCTTTCAGAGTATTCATCGCGCGAAGGTTGACCTCTGCATAGGGCGCCGGGTATTCAGTTACACAGTGCAACAAAGTAATCTGCCTGTTTCCCGCTGCCCTCAGGACTGTCAACGCCTCTTCAATCTCACCCAGGGTTGACATTCCGGTTGACAGAATAATCGGTCGACCCTTGCGAGCTACGTGATCAAGGAACGGCAGATTTGTAATCTCTCCTGAAGGGATCTTGAAGAGGGGAATATCCATTTTGGCAAGCAAGTCAGCACTCTCAGCGTCGAATGGACTTGATAAGAATTGAATCCCGACTTGACAGCAATGTTCGATCAGGCGTTTGTGCGTCTCGGTGTCCAATTCCAGTCGCTCAAGCATTTCAAATTGAGATTCCTCAGACGCTGTGGTGCGTTCTTGATATGCCGCCTTGTGCGCGCTCCGAGTTGCAAGTTTGTCCGCCCGAAAAGTTTGAAACTTAACGGCGTCCGCACCGCTCGCCTTTGCAGAATCGATCAGCTTCAAAGCGAGATCAACTGATCCGTTGTGATTGACACCTGCCTCGGCAATAATGAATATTTGCGGCATAATCTTCCTAGTTTATCCTGTGCGCCGAGCAGCCGTGAGGTGGGGACGCTCAATAACGTGACAGACACATCTATCCGGCGATGTGCTCACGCGAGCAGTTAAAGTTAAGTCCGGACTTCTTCCGTCAAGAACACGAACTTTCCTGAGCTTGAACTTACTTTATTCTGCGTGCTGGGCACCCTGCGTAGGTCCCCGACTCTTTGAGATTTCGCACAACCGTCGCCCCTGCTCCGACAATGCACCCTGCGGCGATCTCTACCCCTTCGATCACAGTCGCCCCCGCACCGATCATTGAGAATTGGCCAATGGTGACACCACCGGAGATCGTTGCGCCGGGAGCAACATGAACCCAGTCGCCCAGGAATACATCATGTTCAACGGTACTGTTCGTATTCACGATCGCGCCTTGACCAAGCCTTGCGCCGACATTGACTACAGCGCCATCCATCACAACAGAGCCTTCGCCGCCCGAGACTCCCTCATTCACAATCGCGCCGGGCGACGCTATCAACGGAAATTGCAGACCGAAGGATTGCAGCCGTCCCCAGAGTTCAGCCCGAACATGGCCTAGCCCTATTTGACCCACCGCAAGAACCGCATTAAGCATTCTCGACCTTGCCGCTAAGGACTCGAGTGTCGTGTCAGACCCGAGGTAAGGAACTTCAAGCAACGTTCCGCAATCTTTAAGATCGGTATAACCAACGATCCGATAAGTCTTCAACTTCTTAAGAATTCCTATCACTACCTTTGCATGACCGCCGCCGCCTATAACAACAATGTCCCCCATAGTGACCCAACTCTCAGAAAGGTTGCTTTCGGTGCAATCGCGCCCTGACTCTTTTGTCATTCCGTTTCGTGCATTGCTACCGTTTGCGGCATCTCAGAGATGGATGTTTCCTTACCCTTAGAAATATCTTGCCGAATCAAGGCCACCGACGTGGTCGTTCCGTCGGGCAGACACCATTCGTAGGGCGCAACGACGGGCGTAGAGCGCGAAGCCCACGTCAGAAACTCCCCTCGGTAACCGTAGTCCGCTAAATCTCCGACAACATTGAAGAGAGCAACTTCGCGATAAGGAATGATTAGGTCAGTTACGTTTTCTGCTCGTAGAATCAATTTCACTGTATAGCTCTGCGGGAGCAAAGGAATGGACTTAAAGGTGCACTTGATTTGTCCAGTTCCCTCCAGAAATTCCGGCCTGTTCCCATCCAGCAGCATGTTGGAAGTGAAACAAGAACCGTTGGTTCCGATGACCCCTATCGCTAGGATCGGTCTATCGATGCGCTTCTTCGCGTCATATGAGACTTCCACGACAAGATCCTCCCCTGGGCGAAACTGGCTAGTCTCTTCACCCCAGCTATTTCTGAGTACAACCTTGTCGAGAGTGAACCCATAGTCTGCATTGACACAGTGGGCGGAGACTTCATTGGAGATGCTTTTGAAATAGTCTTCAATTACTTCATCTACGGCGCCGTCTTGCTGGACCCGGCCATCTCTGAGCCATATGCACCTGTTGCACAGAGTCTTGACAGCCTCCATGTTATGACTCACAAAGAGAACTGTCCTGCCACTCTGTGCAAAGCTACCCATCTTCCCAAGGCACTTCTTCTGAAAAGCCGAGTCGCCTACCGCGAGGACTTCATCGACGATCAAAATCTCCGGCTCCAGATGAGCTGCCACCGCGAAGGCCAAACGAACATACATTCCTGAGGAGTAGCGCTTCACCGGCGTGTCGATAAACTCTTCGATCTCTGAGAACTCCACAATCTCGTCGAATTTGCGAATAATCTCGGCACGGCTCATCCCGAGGATTGCGCCGTTAAGAAAAATATTCTCCCGCCCGGTAAGCTCTTGATGAAACCCGGTTCCAACTTCCAGAAGGCTCGCGACCCGGCCATTGATTCTGACCACGCCAGTAGTGGGAACGGTGATTCGGCTCAGGATCTTCAAGAGAGTGCTCTTTCCGGCCCCATTGCGACCAATGATGCCGATCACTTCTCCCTGCGAGATCCGGACTGAAACGTCCCTCAGCGCCCAAAAGTCCACTTGCTCTAACTTCTTTTGCCGGCGCGAGCGCAGCCATGAAATTGGCGCCCTTATCGCGCTTTCGAACGCGTGCCGGAGCCCATCGCCTTTGGCTCTCTGGTGGCCGATAGTGTATCGCTTGCTTAGATTCTCAATTGTGATTGCGGAATTGGACATGTCTGATTTCACGTTCGGTGTGTTCGGTGCATCAAATAACATCGGCGAACGTTCGTTCAGTCTTTCTAAAATACCAAAGACCCGACGCAATCAGTAGAATCACTTCGATTAGGGCGAATGCCACACCTGGCAAATAGATGCTACTTCGCGAGCCCAGCAAACACCAGCGGAACCCGTCGATGATTCCCACCATGGGATTGAGAGCATAAAGGGCGCGGAATCGCTCCGGGACGATGCTGGTCTGAAATCCGACCGGCGAGACATACAGTCCAAATTGAACTAGAAATGGAACGATGAATCGAAAGTCGCGATATTCAACCATCAGGGCAGAGATCCACATGCCCACCCCAAGCGCTGCACCAAATACCAAAAGCACGAAGAAAGGCAAAAAGAGAACGCCTGCTGGCGGCTTGCTGTGGTACCAGAGCATCAAAACAACGAGAAATATGGCGGAAATCAGAAAGTCTACAAAGCTCGTGATAACGCTACTCGCTGTTATTACGAGCCTCGGGAAGTAAACCTTCGAAATCAGGTTCGAATTCGAGACAAGACTGTTCCCACTTTCTGACATTGCCCCGGAAAAGAACTGCCAGGGTAGCATGCCACAAAGAACAAGAAGCGGATATGGCATTCCACCGGAAGGCATCTTGCCCAGCTTGCCGAAGACTACTGTCAGAACAAGCATTGTCAACATCGGCCTGATGAGCGACCAACCTACCCCAACGAACGTCTGCTTGTAGCGAACAAGCAAGTCACGCCACGCGAGGAAATAGAACAATTCGCGGTAACGCCATAAATCTCGCCAGTACTCGCGTTCGGTGCGCCCAGCCTCGATTACCAATTCAGTCATGCGATGTGCACCTTTACGGGATCACGCTCAACGGACCTGTGCCTTCTCAACGGGTGAATCCAACTCGTCATCTGCACAATCACCGCCGCCACGAGGGCCGTCCCCAAACTTCTGGCGTGATCCGCGGAATGATGTCTCGAAAACGCTCGATGCGATTGAGCGTCGGTTAAGGTACTGGACCAATCGAAACAGAATTGTGCGATCGGGATATGGGTTTAAGAGTTCGCGGATCAATTCCGGTTCGTTATGCGGAACATCGTGAAAGTAACTCGACTCGATCTCGTACTCATGTTGCGGCTGTGGATGGTAAGCGATCAGTTCTTTCTCAGTCGCGGATGGGTGCTCTGGCACTGGTTTGCCCGAAAGCTGGGCCCACATTGCTCCTACCAAGTCGCGCCCCTTCCCGAGTCGGAGGTAACAGGGTGGGGTAAGTCGAGGATTCATTTCAATCAAGTGAGCTGCGTGACTTCTTTGCTCGATCATGAAGTCAAGACCAAAGAACCCCGACAACTCCAGCCGAGCGGCTAATTTCTCGGCTGCCAGTTTCATTTGCGGATTCTCAACAACGCGAACAATGTTCGCTGGACCAGTCGATCCTTCGGAACTAACCACTTCTACGGCAATGATAGCCAAGACTCGTCCCCGATCGGCAAAGACAGTGCAGTTTGCGGGCCGTCCATGGATATAGGATTGAACAACCAGTGGATGTTCAATTCCTTTCCACCACGTTCGAAACAAAAATGAATCTCTGTTGACAGCCATGCGCTTCAGTGCGCGAGCAAACCGAGGAATCTGCGTTAGCTCTCTCCACGATGAATCAATCTTGTCAGCTGATTCAACGACTCTTACTCCGACACCGCCCCAGGTGCCATCAGCTTTGACCACCCACGGCAATGTTTCTTGTTTACTCCAGTCCTCCAATTCCTCCCGGGAAGAGACCTGCACCGTATCAGGCACTAAAATTCCTAACTCACGAGCTATCGTCAGAAGGTTGTAGCGCGAAGAAACAACGTTATAACTCGAAGGCGCGCCCAATGAGCGCTCAATCAGCTCAACCGCCTTGCTCCCTGCACTTCCTTGGGTTTTGCTTCGTGCGTAGAGTTCGTGAAGATGCCCTACGCTGCGATCACAAGCCGGCACAACTATGTCGGGATTGACCGCCTTGATGGCGGCTTCCAATGAATCAAGAGGTCGGAATGCGCTGTAGCGAAAGGTCCGTTGCACTGCGCGCGTGCTCATCAACGCATGATTCGGGGCGGGGCATATTGCCGTCACCTCACACCCACACTCCGCAAGCGCAACCGCTAGGCGAGCCGGCAATGCCCAGCGATTCGTATCGGTCAGCAGAACCTTGGGTGACGCAGGCCCGTGATCAGTTGACCTTTGCTCGTTCATTTGCGTATGAGATTTCAATCTTAAACCCGATTCAGCCCCTGGTTGAAAGATATCGAAGGTATGGGAGAGAAAGTACCCCTCTCAGACATCATGCTATTGGCTCCGCCCTTTCGGGATTGACAGAAGAACTCGATGTAGCGACGTTATGGACCTTCGATCTGTATTGTGTTCGCACTAAATGTCTAGACAGTCGCGGCGCAGTAAATTCGGCTCCATACGCAAAGCGCAGCATTGGACCGAAAGTATTGGCGGCAGTTACACCCACAAAATAGAGGCCTTTCACTGTTGACTCAAAGTTTGAAGACAGTGCGGGCGTCTTTCCCGTACATGCAATCTCTGAAACCATGCTTGGAGCCAAAAAATTGATCCGCCGCAAGGAAGGATCGAACCCTGTGGCCGCTATCACATGGTCAGCTTCTAGATTCTTCTTCAAACCTGAGCTATCAATTAGTCCGAGGCTCACGCGGCCATCTTTCAAAGTCGCCGTCTCAATTGATACTCCCAGATTGAATCCAACTTTACCCTCCACTCGGTCTCTGATAAACCAGCAGCCAACGGGTCCAAGAAGACGGCGCACCTTTTCAAGCCGGAACTTTTCTGGCATGAGCCGAAAGACGAGCGGAAAGCGCGCGCACAGCCAGAGCTTCCACCCAATGCCAATCCCTGTGATGGGATTGCGGACTTTCTCAAGCAACGACACTTTCTTCGTGTCGAGGGGGTCGTGATAACGGATCTTTGGGATTCGAGCGACTACTTGAACGGACGCCCCGCGCTCATGGAGTAAAGCCGCAAGATCTAGTGCCGAGGAGCCTGCTCCAACTATGGCGACCTCCCTGCCGCTGAAGTTGTCTAATCCGCTGTGTTCTGAGCTATGCGACACAGACTCTTTAGGAAACCCAGTCAACTCCCGCGGGAGATTCGGGAAGTATGTCTGACCGACCGCAACCACGACTCTCCGCGCTAGTAACGTCTCGCCATTTTGAAGCGTGATCTTAAACGCTGCCTGCGCCCGTTCGAGCCGGACCACCATTTCGTCTTCAAGTTCTGGAACAAACCTCTTCTGGAACTCGATACCATAGGATGCAAAGACCTCCAGAGGCACCGGACTGCCCATATCCGCGTACTCCAGTCCACGCTCTTTGCAGAATGCGCCAAGTGTGAACCTTCCGCTCGGTTCGGACAATGAAGACGCAAACCCCTCCGACTTCAAATGCATTCCTTCCGGCATGTGGTCCCGCCAGAAACCCATTGGCTTTCCGAAGATTCGGAAATCCACGCCTGCTGCCTTGAGATGAGCGGCGACCGAAAGACCGTACGGTCCCGCCCCTACGATAGCTACATCGCAGTTACCCATTCTCGTCTCCCTTAGCTCCGATCTATCATTTTTCATAACGCCTTTACTCTCCTAGGACAGGCTATTTGAATCGACAACCAGACCGTTCCCACGCATTCGCTTCTCAAATACGCGTTCGTAAGCTGCAAGTAGCTGCCCAACCGAATACTCCCATGCAAGATGTTTTTCCGCTCTCTTGCGACCGAACTCGCCCATTCTCGTGCGCGCTTGGGGGTTATCAAGCAACCAAAGAACCTTCTGAGCGAAGTCCCTCACCTGATCGTGATTATCGCTATACAGCGATGCTTCACCCGCAGTGAAACGGCCTTCCCGAAGATCGAACTGAACAATTGGCTTCCCCAGAGCCATATATTCGGCGATCTTGATCATCGTGGAGATGTCGTTCATCTCGCATGGCTTGTCGGGGTTGACGCACACATCAGAGGTCGAGAGCACTTCCAGCAGTTCCTTGTCCGGAACACGGCCTGTGAAATTCACAGAGCCCTCGAGGCCCTTTTCCGTCACCATCTCCCTTAACCTGGACAAACCTGGCCCACCTCCAACACAGGTGAAGTGGACATCAAGCCGGCCTAATTCCTTGACCCTTACTGCTACGTCAAGCAGGATGTCCAAGCCTTCCTGGACACTCATGGTCCCGACATAACCAATTAAGTAACTCTTACCGTACTTGAGTTCCGGCTTCGCAGGTACGAGCTTGAATTTGGACAGATCCGGACCGTTCCGTACGACGAATACATCTCGAGGATCAATTTGTCCCCGGCAAACGGCTAGGTCCTTATAACTCTCATTGGTGGCTATCACGACGTCGCTAAATCGGTAAGTCAGCTTTTCAAGCCACACTTGTGTCTTATAAAAGAAGTCTTTCCTCTCATATTTTGCAAAATAGAGCTCGGGGTTTGCATCGTGATGATCAAAAATGTATTTGACTCCGAAGACTTTGAACGGCAGTGCAACTAGAAATATGTCGTCCGGAGGATTACATCCCTGTATCACCTGAAATCCACGCACAAAGAAAATCCACCATGCATACAGGTTTTGCCAAAACAGAGCACACGAATATTCCAGAAGATATCCCAACGCCGTGTTTCCTTCCATGGGCATCGGGTGCCTGTAGATGTGGACTCCATCCAAAAACTCATGATTTCGTTTACTGTCCTTGCCGCGAGGAGAAAGGACAGTTACTTCATAGCCAGCCTCCTTTAGCGCACAGGCCTCTTTCCATACGCGCGGGTCAAAAGGGACGGGAAGATTTTCAACAATAATTAGAACCTTTCGTTTCACTTGAGTCCTCGTTAAAACGACTTGTAGAGTCCAGCGAGTGCGCACAACATTGTGGCCTGTCCCCAATGCAAAGTTGGAGTCTTGTTTATCAGCCTCGACGAATAGCGTCTGTAATAGAAATATCCACTTGAGTCTTGCATATGATCAAGAGTCCACTCTGCAACCTTCAAGGCAAGTGTTAGCGCTTCAGAGTCGTAAGACTGGAAAAACACAAGGGTGTCAATCGCCTGAGAACTACATTGAATGTCGATTGGGAGGGTCTTGTGATCGTAATAGCGCGGCGTCCCATCGGACAGAAAGAACGTCTTCTTCCAGTATTCGTAACCCTTCATCATGTTCGGTACGAAACGTTCGTCGCCGCTACTTTGAGTGTAGTGCTTAAAGCAGTCCAGAACATAGGCAGTGTGGAAGTTGTCAACCCAGTGCAGGTTTTCCTTTTCGCCGTAATACCAAGAGCCATTTGACCGTTGATGTTGAGCTGTATACCGTATCGATTTCTCAGCTAGCTCACGATAACTGTCTTTAAGAGTTATCTGATATGTCCGCGCAAGCAGACTTGCTGCTAGTGTGTTTGCGTTGTGGACCTGGCTATTCTGTCCGGGAACATAGCTGATACACACTCCTTCACCGTCTGGAAACACATCGAGATCTTTAAGGATGTGCTCACATGCACCTACGGCAATTCCGAGGTATTGGTCATTTTTGAAATGCTCATAGGCATCGACGAATGCATGTCCAATCAAAGACGTCCACACGACCGTAGGTGTGCCCTTGGGTAAATAAAAAGTCCGTGACTGATAATCGAAATGATTACCCCAGGACACACCGTGGTAGCCAGTTGTTTGATGCTTAATTAGCCAGTCCAGCACTTTCTTCGCTCTGTCGGCCCAGATCTCTTCTCCTGTCTCTTTATGAAGGCGCATAAATCCGCGCGCCAGAAAGCCCATGCCTTTGCTCGAATGCTCCATGGAAATCCCCAGCAGTGGCCGGAGATTTAAAGGAAACCGCCTCACTCCTTGCTGAAGAACTGTCCTCAAAAGGCCATTCTCAAAAGTCATTCGGCGCAGGTACTTAGCATTCAAACCGTCAAAAGTGTCGTAGCCACGGTAGTCGTTCTTCTCCAGCCACTGAGTAAGCCTGTCAATAGCTGAATGGATCTTCGCCCTTGAGACGTCATTCCCTCGTCCGGAAATGTCAGGCTCACCAACAGATGCCGTCGTACTTGCCATTCTCGCTCCTCCCTTCCATAATCCGCACGAAGTCCACAACACGCTGGCCTTCGCGCATTTGACTTGGGACAAGTCTGAATTCCGGGTCGCTGTTTCCGATTACTATAGTCTGTGCATGATCCAGGACGGCGTCGGCATTCGCAACCATCAGCTTCGATATGTGAGGAATGTGATTCAGAATGAAGTCCTTATTCGCGCCAACTAGACTCGCAATATTTACGTTCCTGTCGTAGATGCGCAGATCGTAGCCTTTGCCGAGGAGGCGCTCGATCACTTCAATCACAGGGCTTTCACGAAGGTCGTCAGTACCCGCTTTGAAGCTGAACCCCAATACGCCGACCTTAGTGTTCCCTTTCTCCGTGATCATTTGCACGCCTCGCGCGATTTGCAATTCGTTGCTGGGCAAGATTGCGGAAAGAATCGGCAATTGTAAGTCATGGATTTTTGCCTGATAAGACAATGCTCGCAAGTCTTTCGGCAAGCATGAACCTCCAAATGCGAAGCCAGGCATCAAGTACGCCGACGAGATGTTCAGCTTTCTGTCCTGACAGAAAATCTTCATCACCGAATGAGCGTCAATTCCAAGCGACTTGCACAGGTTTCCGATTTCATTCGCGAATCCAATCTTCAATGCGTGCCAACTGTTGTCTACGTACTTGATCATCTCGGCCGTTTCCAGGTCGGTCCTGATCAACGGTGCGTCTATTTTGGAGTAAAGGCCCACAAGCAAATTCCCGCTAGCTTCATCCAACTCGCCGATGACCGTCTTCGGGGGAGAGCGGAAATCCTTTACCGCCGAGCCCTCCCGTAAAAACTCGGGATTACTGCAGACACCGAAATCTATTCCGGCCTTCTTTCCCGAGAATTCCTCGAGTGTCGGAATTACGATGTTGTGCATTGTGCCCGGCAAAATCGTGCTCCGAATGACTACGGTATGCCGTGCAACCTTGTGCTTGAGAGCATCTCCAATCTGCTCACAGATACGTCGGATGTACTTAAGATCCAGATTTCCGTTTGGTTGACTGGGCGTTCCTACACAAACGAACGACAACTCCGTCTCTTGAATGGCCTGAATGGCGTCGTGGGTCGCGCGAAGCCGACCGGCGCTCGAGGCTGCCTGGATAATCTCATCGATTTCAACTTCAACAATGGGCGAATGACCACTGCTGATCAGGTCGACTTTGGCCCCGACAGGATCGACGCCGATGACTTCGTGTCCCTCACTTGCCAGGCACCCCGCCGAAACCGTGCCAACATACCCTAAACCAAAGATGCTTATCTTCAAGCTATTGTCGCTCCTGATTCTCTAACCTTTTTGAGTTCTAGCTGCGTTCTAAACGTGAACAGTTCGCATCATTGGAAAGCAGCCTTGCTGAATGGGACGGAATCAACGTACGCGTACCGATTCTTCAGTTTGGAAATGGTCTCTCAAAAGTGCGTAAGAAATGTAGAGAGCAGTCGACTCCGATCGGTACGCGTCCCTCAGAGAGTTCGAGACTCTTTGACAGCAAAGGACCGCAGGTCACTTCGCATGGAATCGCTTCCGGCAGGCGGTTGAGACAAAAACATCTGGGTTCCCTTTTCAAGCCTGAACAGAAACAAATCAAGTTTGCCTGCCAGTCGCCATCTGAATCGTCTCGCAATTTGCTGAAGTGGCTTCGTAACCACCCATCCAAAAGATCTCGCAATCCAAGAGTATTTCCACGATAGTTTTGGAACTCCAAGCGGCTCCCCCAACTCGGCGGCAAGTCGGTCAGCCTGCTGAACTATATGAGATCTTTCCGGATAAAAATAGATCAAGTTATCCCTCATATACTGAAGGCAGGCGGCTCGCGTCACCTTATCGTCGCGTAGTGAACGAAGGTACTTGATGTGCAGCTGCATTGACAGCCAGTGTGCTTCAATCTTTTCAGGGAACCGTCCGATATAGCTAAGTCCGTCGAAACGAAATGCACGATAGTAGACGTTCGCTTCCGAAACAAATCGCACTTCATCGCTTGCTAGCAGGACGCGGCAAAAATATTCGCCATCATCGTCGCCCAAGAGGCGGATATCCCAAGGTCCAGCTGCCTCCGTGAGTTCGCGGCTCACAAGCCAGGCGCCCGTCTGCATAAAGATATTCTTGGCCATCTTGCGCAGTAGCCACTCTTCTGGCGATAGATCACACCACAGTTCAGTCGTGATGAAGTGCGCTCGATGCGGGCGGTACATGAAGTATCCCCAGGATGAGGATATGAGGGTACGCTTGCTCAACCCACTTAGTACCAGGTCCATCTGTCTGGAGATTTTGTCAGGCGCCAACAGATCGTCTGCATCCAGCCACTGAATGTAATCGCCTTGGCAGATCGAATAGGCCTTATTCCTCGCAGCAGAAGCCCCCTGGTTCTTCTGAGAAAACACTCTCACACCGTACGGTTCGAACTGACGCGCGATTTCAAGGGTATTGTCCTTTGAGCCGTCGTCCACGACAATGATTTCAACTCGTGGCCACGTCTGCCTAAGCGCCGATCGAAGAGTGTCTCCAATCCATTCCTGGGCATTGTAGGCCGGAATCAGAATTGAAACCAGGGGTAGGTCTTCGACCCTAACAGCCGTCTTCTCTGACGCGCCGAAGGCACTAAGTTCATCTACGCCAAGTGCAATCTGACTCTCTCGTACTTTCCCCGATCGAGCCATTTCGCTGAGTAACCCAATGAAGTTACTGATCGGGTGGAAACCGCCATGCAGAATTGCGACTGAACAAAGATAGAGGAAGCCAACTAATCCGCCCCCGACTGCAACGCGAGAAAGCGCACCTTCGACACCCGGCTGATGACCTAAAAAATGAAGTTCTTTCATCACAAGCAGACCCATCGAAACGGCGAAGATGGATGCGGCGACATATCTCCAGATTGCTGAGAGTACCGAAGAAATACTGAGAGAGATCGGCCTCCCGGCGTACCAAAGCGCAGGAATTGTCAGAGCCCAGAACGATACGCTCCACGCAGTGGCAATTCCCACCGGTCCCCAGCGTAAGGCGAGGATGAAGAGCAGACACGTTACAAGGAACTCGAGTATTCCCCACCGGAACCACCTATCCGGTCGGCCAATAGAAAGGTGTATCCAACCGTGGGTACTGTAGACAATCATGATTCCGATGCCCGGCCCGAAGAATGTGAATATCTGGCCGGCAGGGCCCCATTTCGGGCCCAATAAAATCAGAATCAAGTCCTTTCCAATCACCGTGAGACCCGCGCCGAGCCCCATCCCGGTAAACGCCATGATTGCCAATGCATCGAGAAGATAACGGCGATAAAGTGCAGGGTCCCTGTTGACTCTGCTCAGAGCAGCAACAACGACGATGGCAATCGAAGATACAAGTTGGTTTGCGGAGAGCGCGAACAGATCATAAGCTTTCTTGTAAAAACCTAGCGATTGAGCGTCAAAGCGCCACCCAATCAGGAGATTATCGGTATTGCGCGATAGGTAATTGACGCCGAAATTTCCGTACGTGTGCAGTGCGAACCGCAGCATTGATCCTGTGCCAGAAACGCGTCTCGGCAAGCCCGGCTTCCATTGACACATCAACCAGGCTCCGATTCCGACCGCGACAGGCTGCACAACCGCTCCAACAACAAGGGCCCAATAGCCCCATCCCATCCAACCAAGCAAGATCATCAAAAACACTGAAATCAGACGAGCGCAGATCTCATTGACTGACACCCACGAGAAAAGCATCGCGCGCTTGAGCAGCGCCAGATGCACTGTTGAAATGCTCGTGGCGAATATCGTCAGCGAAATACCAATCGCGACCTGCCGCACCGGCGGAGCGTGGTATAGGCGCGCAAGCAAGGCACCGGAAGCGGCAAATCCTGCTGTGAGCAGAATACCGAAGGCAATGTTTATCCAAAATAGGGTGCTTGCCAAGCCGCGGCTGACATCTTCGCGTTGGACGATCGCTTCAGTGAAGCCATTAAATCCGAAGTTGACCAACAGCAGACTGAAGGTCGTCACCATCGCAACTAATCCAAAGTCTGCGGGAGTCAAAAGCCTCGCCAGAATAATCGTGGCACTGACCTGAATCGCGAGGGTCAGACCTCCGGCAGCCAGAGTCGCCCCGGCGCCAAAGACCGTAAGCCGGCGCAGTGATCCGTCGCCGATCGGCGATGGATCCACAAAGCTACCGTCTGTTGCAAAAGGCTTCAATCCGACTCCTTCTTCCTATGAAAATAAATTGAAGATCAGCGAACCACAGATTTCTACTTAACAGCTGGGAAAGAATGTTCGATAAACAGGAAGAATTTCTTCACAAGTATTTCGTCATCAGAACTGCCGGAAATCGAGTTACCAATAATGTCCCGTCCCTGCCAGGTCTTCTGAAGTATGCCAAATGCACATGGTAGCGCTAGAGGCTGATCATCGATCGATCTGGTCGGGCCTCGCGTGCAGCGACTCTATTCAAACATTCAAGTGCAAAGTACGCGCCGAGCAAGATCAGCAAAGGTGTGATCGCGTGAAAAAACCGCGGCTGGCTCGTCGTGACGTAGTAGACGATCGGATAAATTGCCAGACAGCCGGCATAGTTGTGCGCCGAGGGATTGGCGCTGGAATACAATCTCCACAGGCCAAGAAAGCCTAACGCAGACAACAACGAGGTCGCGCCAATAACGGGAAGAACGTTCGAAAATCCGGAGATTGGCCTGACCCAGGCACCTGTCCAATAGTTCACCATCCTGTTCATGATGGAGAAGGCAAATCTACCTGGATGGGAATTCACAAACTGCGCATTAGACTCCCGGTCTTCCTCCATAAATCGTTGCTCCCCGACTTCACTCCAGTGCTGGTTCAGAGCTGGTGTATTCGATGGGTGCAGGCTTTCCATCTTTTGACCATAAGAGAGTTCGTTGTTTCCAATCCGAAATTCAAGTGGAAAATTGGATCGTAGCATCACCTTTCCGAAGACAACGTAATTTCGGACTAACCAGGGTGACACCACTGCCAGACATGTCAATGCGCCAACGAAAGTGGGAATCAGGGCACGGCTTCGATTTCTCCAAAGTGCAGAGAGTCCGATCGGAACAATAAGCACAACGAGAGATGTATTGACGAGCGCCGCGATACCCAAAAGTGCGCCTGTTTTCGACCACCTTTTTGAAGAAACCGAGTTGCCGGTCTCGAGCATGTACCAGAACAATGCCGTGGCTAGAATCGCCGTAAGCGAAGTCTCCCACACCTTTGTCACAGTGAAGAAAATATTGAGCGGAAACACGGACCACACAAGTGCCGCCAGCCTTCCAACACTTTCTCCCATCGTGTCGCGACCGCACAGGTAGAGAAAGACGCAAGTCAAACTCGAGAAAATACTCTGAAGAATTCTAACCGCAATAGCGGATTCCACGGAATATATGCCGAATACTTTGAAAATGCCGGACAGCAATAGCGGATATACAGGTCCAACAATTGCGGTCGGACCTGTGGGCGACGGGAGTGGTGAGGCGAAGCCTCGACCTTCTGCGATCGAAGATGCCACTCGACCCATCTCCCAGCCGAACCCAAAGTGATTGGTATCATCCTCGACGACATGATATGTACCCGCCGCGAACAAGACGCACAACCGGAGACAAAATGCGAATAGAGAAACAACCAGGAGAAAGCGCTTTGGTGTTTGAACCGTCTTCCACACGGACATGTAGTAACCTTCGTAATGGATGAAAACCGCAGCTTAGGACGAGACGGATAACAATTGGTCGGTTGAGCGAACACAAGCCAATCGCCGTCATATTTATTAGGGTTTCAAGTGAAGGACTCTAGCATTTCAAGCCACTTAGGGCGGTTCTTGATCGCGTCGCCCCCTAGGCGGTAGACTCTAAATATTGCATCTCTTTCAGCCTTGGTCGTGATGATTGCACAAAAGTAACCATGGAGAGTGACCCGCGTCACCGCTGGTAATAACCCATTGGTAGAATCTTTGTGCATAGGCCGGCATTTTGCCGGTTTGTTGTTCATCCTCGCCCAACCCGGAACTAGATAGGCCACGTCTAGTTGCCGCAGATTTAGGAGGAAAGATTTGCTTCGAATTCGTACTATTTCGCTCTCTCTTTTGTGCATCATGCTGTGCCTCGCTGGCATCGCTCGAGGCCAACAGTGGTCTGGTGTGCTTAGCACGTCTCGCGCAACAGACTGGTCGCAGGCAGGAATTCCAGGAGGAATTCCATCAGGCTCCTGGACCCAATGCGGCCCAACAATCGCGCCTTATGGATCAAGCGGTGCTTATGCCTCGCCTAGCACCATTGTGAATGCCATTAACCACACCGGCGCCGGATATACAACTTGCGGTTCAAATACGTATGTGCTCCTGGGTGCCGGCGATTTCTACCTCAGTTCCGGAATCCGTAATGTGGGTGTTAATAACACCGAATTGCGTGGATCAGGGCCGACCCAGACACGCTTGCATTTCAGCAACGGTGCCACTTGCCAGGGTGGAAACGGATCATGCTTGATTGGCTTTGAAAGCTCCGATAATACCTACCCTGCGGGAGTTTCAAGTGCTTACAACTGGACCGCTGGGTATTCGAAAGGATCGACCACCATCACCTTGTCGAGCGGCGCCAATATCACTGCTAATCGCACGGTACTGGTTCTTGACCAATGTGACACCGGTTATTCAGGATCTTCTTGCGCGGGAAGCGCTGTCGACAATAAGAGCTATTTCAACTGCGAGGATGCCTACAGTACCTCGAATTTGACTGGATGCTCATTTAACTCTAGCAATGGCAGAGCGGCACGCCCTCATCGATTCCAAACCGAAATGGTCGAAGTTACAGCCTGCTCTCCTTCCTGCGGAAACTCGGGCACAACGACGGTGACCATCACACCGGCACTTCAGCACCCCAACTGGGCATCTGGACAAACGCCGCAAGCTTACCTGATCCAACCCTCAAGATATGTGGGCATCACAAATCTTTTTATCGACGGCCACGCAACAACGGCGTCAAATGCAACTGCTGGGCCCTCCTTCTATAACACTGCCTATTACTGGTTAAAGAATGTCGTCGTAAATGAGATGGGCAGTATCGGCGTCTATACTCTTCAAACCATTCACGGCAACATCGAGAGCAACTACTTGTATGGGATCGGCAAGAACGATTCCAGCGCCGATCCAAGCGGAATCAACTACACCGGCTCCAACAATCTGTACGTCAACAACATCTTCCAGAATTCCAAAATCGGACCGCTGGGCAATGGGCCAAACAATGGCAACGTAATCGCCTATAACTATGTGGTGAACGCTTGGACAGGCGATGGATTCCTGTTCGGTTCCCTTTGGGACGGCCATTCAAACGGGGCCGACTATAACCTCTTTGAGGGCAACGTTCTCAGTCAGGCATTGCAGGATCAAACTCACGGTACCCATCTGATGGAAACCTGGTACCGTAACTTCTTTACCGGTTGGGAATCTTGCGCCAATGGGCAGTGCGGTTCCGATACTTTCAAGAGCAGTGATGTGGTCGCTTTCGAGGCCCTGTCCTACAACCGGTATAACAACCTCGTCGCGAATGTGCTTGGTACTCCCGGCGTCACCACTGTGGGATACCAGGCAAGTCAATCGATGTACACCACGTACAGCGGGACGGGCAAAGGGCACGCCTACAACATTGGTTCAGGCAACTCGAATGGACCGCCAAGTGTCCAGGGAGGCCCTATTCCCCTGGATCCGGTGGTCGGCACTACGATGCTGCGGTGGGGAAACTGGGATGCCTTCAACGGCACTACGCGTTGGAACACGTCAGAAGTTCCCAGCGGAATTGCTGTATACCCAAACTCCGTACCCACTTCGTGCACAAGCGGCGGATCATGCCCGCCTTCTTTCTACCTCTCGTCTCGTCCGTCCTGGTGGTCCAGTTCGATCCCGTTTCCCGCGATCGGACCAGACGTGAGCAACGGCAATGTTGGTCAATGCACCGGCACCTTGAATACGCCCGGCCAATTTGCGGGAGTGGCAGCAACCAGCAGCGGTCAATGCAGGGGCACATCTTTGGCATCTGCCTGGGGCGGACATATCAATGCAATTCCAGCGATGGCTTGTTTTCTTAACGTGATGGGCGGTGCTCCAGACGGAACTGGTAGCATTCTCAGTTTTGATGGCAGTAAATGCTACGCAGATTCATCTGGCACGGGCACGCAGGCACCACC
>Ga0207683_10000912_pt1 | contig 27178 bp, 19 predicted proteins | sample KBSM73metaG_FD_184333 | JGI IMG/M metagenome (GOLD analysis project Ga0207683, IMG submission 184333) | Miscanthus rhizosphere microbial communities from Kellogg Biological Station, Michigan, USA - KBS M7-3 metaG (SPAdes) (version 2) | ecosystem: Host-associated > Plants > Roots > Rhizosphere >... | reverse complement strand
AATGCCGCCCGCCATCACGCGCTGGGCAGAACCGGGCTGCCAGCCCAGCGCGCGATCCAGCCGCGCCAATGTGCGCTCGGCGAGTTCGCGGTCCTCGCGGTGGGCCTTACGCAGCGTCGAGGGCGAGGGTCCGCCGGCGGCGGCCAGGGTGTTGCGAGTCCACTGCAGTTGCACCAGGCGGTGCTGGATGAAAAACAGCAGGCGCGCCATTCCGGCCTCCGGTATTGCTCTCATAGCCCGAACCGTAGCAACGGGTGAAGTTATTTCGCTATGGCCGTCGAAAATCGGTATGTACGCAACCTAGCCTCATGGGTAAGGAGGAGCTGAGGAGAACCGATGAGACTGATTTTGGCGGCCATCACCGCCGCAGCGTTGTTCTGGCTGGCGGTGATGGTGACGATCGCGCGGATCGTCCTCGACAATATCGTTGCTGTGAGCCTGGGCGTCGTGGTAGTGGCCGCGGTGCTGATCGCATCGGCGCTGCAACGCCGCGCGCGATCGCGGGCGCACCGCAGCTGGCCCGCGCCGGTCACCGACCGCCCCGCGGCGGTCGTGCCTGCGCGCGGGCCCCACCCGCCGGTGAGGTCGCGATGAGCGCCCGCGACGCCTCGGCATCCGCGCCGCCGAGCTGGGTGGCCACCCGACAGTGGCTCGATGACCTCGACCAGGACGCCCCAGCGCATTCCCGCGGCGACGACGGTTGGCCCGCCGAGCCCGACGACGACGGCGAACCGACCGATCTCGATGTCGTCGACGCCGACGACGACGCCACACCCGTCGCCGAGTTCGACGATGCCGACGAACAGCCCACCGTCCCGCTCGGGGATGCGTGCGAGCAGGCCACCGTCAGGCTCGACAACGCGTTCGGGCGCGACTACACCCCCGTCGACCCCGGCAGCGACGACGCCCACCGCGACCCGGACCCCCAGCCCTATTTCGACGACACCGACGACGCCGACCTCTACGACACCGAACCCACCGACCTCGATGTCATGGCGCCCGATGTCCTTGACGCACACCACAACCCAGCCGACAGCGCGCCACCCGCCGACGAACCCGCCGATCCGCCACGATTCAACAAGGCCGTCGCCGTTGGGTTCATCGCCGCCACCGTGGTAGCGACCATCGGCGTCACCGCCACCCTGCTGGCCATGCGCAGCGGCCCCCAACCCGAGCCCGAACAGGCCGGCCCCACAACCCAAATCAGCGTCGCAGCCGCCCCGGCACCGCCGCCGCCCACCGACGCCGGCGCCGACACCCCGATCCCCTACACCGCCTCAGCCCCAGGCTGCCCGCCCGGATCCAGTGCCGCCCAGGCAGTGGCCGGCACCGACCCCACCCAAGCCTGGGTATGCGTGCGCAACGGCGCTGACGGCCAAGTCCTGCAGATCGACCTGGGGCGGCCCATGGTCGTCACCGCCATCTCCCTCACCCCCGGTTGGGTCGGCGCCGACACCACCGGCGCCGACCAATGGCTGCAACACCGCGTGCTCACCCGCGTGCAGTGGAACCTGTTCAACGGCAACGAAACCACCCCCACCGTCGTCTCGCAGAAAACGGGCAACGTGCGCGGCGAAGCCCCCCAACCCATGCCCAACGGCGGGGTGCTGGCCTCCCGCATCACCATGATCGTGCAGGAAACCTCGCGCGCACCCGCCGACACCGCACCGACCACCGCCGCACCGGGCGAGGGCGGCGGCGGGCTGCTCGACGACGTTCTCGGCGCGCCGCTGGGGCCGCCCCCCACCACCGACCCCGGCCCGGCGCCGCCGCCCGACCTGCCCGGCGAGCAGCCCGCCGACCCGGCCGACAACACCTTCGCCGTGTCCTCGATCAAAATCCTCGGCCACCCACCGCGCTAGGAATCCCCCGTCATGCCCATCACCAACACCTGGCAACGCCGGCTCACCGGCACCCACAGCTGGCTGCTCCGTGCCGGGCTGATCGTGGGGCTCACCTCATGCAGCATCGTGGCGATCGCCACCATCTGGGGCTGGATCTTCAACCAGCCCATCGACGTCTCCGGGCCCGCCCGCACCGCCGTCAACCGCACCGCCCTGGTCGGGTCCTACGCCCAAGACTGCGTCACCCGCTGGTTGACCGCCACCCAATCCCAGGCCCAGACCCTGCGCGACTGCTGGTCACTGCGCGACCCGATGCGGTTGCCGACCACCCCGGCTACCGTCATCAGCTCGCCCGCCGTGGCTGCGGTCACCCTGGTCAGCGACACCGGCACCACCCAGCAGTGGAGCGTGGTCATCTCGGTATCCGAACGCCCCTACCAGAGCGCCGCCCCGCACACCACCTTCTACCGGCTGCCCGTGCTGTACAGCAGCTACGGCGTGCGCGCCACCGCGCTGCCGGCCCGCATCACCGGCCCCGGACCCGGCGCTGACACGCCCCTGGGTTACCCAAACGCCCTGGCCGCCAACAGCACCGCCTTCAGCGCCGTGGCGGGATTCATCACCAGCTACCTGACGCCCGCCGGCGGCCTGGAGCGCTACGTCACCACCGACTCCAAGCTGCTGCCCGCCGCCGAATACCGCTCCACACAGGTCACCAAACTGCTCGCCAGCGCGACCGTACCCGACCAGGGCGTGCCCGCCGAACGCACCACCCTGCGCGTGCTGGCCACCGTCAACGCGATCACCAGCCAATTCGCCCCCCGCCAAGAGGACTACCCCCTCACGCTCAAGGTCGTCAGCGGCCGCTGGACCGTCGCGGCGCTCGATTACGCGCCGCTGCTGGCCCCCGACGCCGAACTGACCCCCGTCATCCCCACCCCCGCCGCCGCCAACGGATCTCCCCGATGAACCAACATCCTTATGCCGCAACCACGTACGCCCAGACCCTCACCGACGTCTTGAAAGCCCTCAACGACCCTTTGATGACGCTGCAGCCCGATGTGATCGCCGCGGCGATTGCCGCCCTGACCATCTACGCGCTCGCCGAGCTGGGCTGCCCGCACGCCGACACCACCATCGACACTGCCGGCCGGCAGCTGCGATCCGACATCGACTTGTGGATCGGCGCCGTACTTGCCGTGAGCCTCGTTCAGCGGCGCGCGCCATCTACTGACCGCCAGCCTCGATAGCGAGGCCTGCGCTGGCCTCATCAGCGGCAGCCAGCATCACTAGCAGCTCATCACCGATTCGAAAGGAATGGAATCACAATGGAACTCACCACCCCCACCGCCACCCTCAACGCGGCGACCGCCGAGCCCGCCGTCACAGTGTTGGCCGCCACCGATCTGCTTTCCGGTGGGCGGTCCCTCTACACGATCCTTGTGTACCTGCTGGTGCTGCTGATCCTGGCCGGTGGTGGCACACGTGCGGCGATCTCGTTTTTCGGCGGCCGAATCGGATCGACCATCGCCTGGGCGATGGTCTCGGTGATCGTCGCCGTCGTGGTCGGGGCCGGCTACCCCATCTACGTGTCGACCAAGCGCACCGTGGACCAAACCGGCCTGACCACCGGCCAATTCGGCCAATAGCACACCGCCCAGCGAGAAAGGCCCGACCCGCGCCATGACCGAGTCCGCGCAGGTGTTCAAAGGTGTGCACGACACCCCCAACTACACCGACATCTTCTTCGACAAGCCGATGCGGCTGTGGGTCGCCGTCCCGCTGGGCCTGGGCATCACGGCAACCGTCGTGTCCACGGTGCTGCTGCTGGACTCCGGTTACGTGCGAACCGTTGTGGTCTGCGGAGTGCTCATCACCGCCCTCACAGCCGGCATCGGCGCCATCATCCCGCACGGGCGGCCCTCGCTGCAGTTCCGGGCCCGCAGCCTGCGGCATGTCCTTCGGCCCCGCGCCCGCTCCAGCGCCGACACCGCCACGCTCGCCCCGCCGCGCGAGGTCATCGGCAACCTCTCCTTCACCGACCACGGCGTCTACGCCCACTTTCTGCTCTCCGGGCTGCGCTACTACCTGCAACCCACCAAGAAGCGCATCGGGGTGGCCGAACGCCACATCACCCTGTCCCGCGAACTGCCGTCCGGCACCTGGATTTACGGGCTGTCAGTACCTCAAGACCAGCGTCAACTGCTGCGCGCGATGCTGCACGGGCACCGCGACAAATACGACTGGGTCACGGCCTGCCAGAACATGCGAGCCACCCTGGCCGAGGCACACCCGCGCACCCGAGTCTTCTGGCTGACCATCCCCGTCGACGCCGGCCGCGCCGGACACAGCCCGGTCGGCCAGCTCACCAAGGTCGGCGACTGGATCGCCGGCCGCGACAAAGACTCGCAGGCCTCCCTGCAGGCCTACCACCGGCTGGCCCACGACGTCATCACCGCCCTCCCCGAGGAATTCGCCCCGATCCCGGTCACCGCCGAAATGGTCGACTGGTTCTGGCGGCACAACGCCTTTCGTGGGGTGTTCACCAACCCGCTGCCCCGCCGCCGCGCACCCGGCCACCTGTCCGGCAGCCAACTGCCCATCGCCGAGTTCGACGAAGGCGACCAGGCGCACCGCCCGGCGAGGTCCTGGTGGCTGCGCTGCATCCCGTCGTTCCAAAAGGTGCTGCGGGTCTCCAACCCCGATGACCTGTATCCCGACAGCTACCAGGCCATCGTGCCCGTGGTCGACATGCCCCGCCAAGGCATCCAGTTTCCCGGCTCCGAAGTGTTGGCCGCCCTCGACGACCTCGACACCGGCGCCACTTTCGACTTCGCCATCCCCCTAGTGATGCGCAGCCGCGAGGTGGAGGCGGTGCGCAACGACCGCGCCAAAGAGAACATCAACGAGCAGTTCGAGATGCGTCGCGACGCCCGCGACGGTGACGCCGAGCTACGCAGAACCGGCCGCCAGCTCGCCGAGTACCAACGGCTGCTCTCCACCAACACCGACGAACGCCCCCTGGAGACAGGGTTTGTCATCGCCATCGGGGCCGGCGACGAACGCACCCTCGACTACAGCATCAAACGGCTACGCGAAGAGCTCAGCGGCTCAGGCCAAGTCGTGGTGCGCTACTACCGCGGCGCCCAACAGCGCCTCTGGGCGGCGTTCAACCCCGGTGTGGCCCACCACAAAACCGGTGTCGAGGAGTTCGTTTATCCCACCACCACCGGAAAATGGTCGCGGTTCGTGCCGATCACGTCCTCACAGGTCGGCAACAGCACCGGAGTTCTGCTGGGCTTCAACCAAAGCAACGCCCTCAACAGCGCCGTCCTCGTCGATCTACCCGGCACCGCCCGCCGCAACCACAACCCCTGCCTGGTCTGCGGCGGCGCCCCCGGTTACGGCAAGTCCTACGCCGCCAAACGCCTCGTGCGCGCCGAAATCCAGCGCGGAGCACAAACATTCATCGTCGACCCCGACATCGCAGAATGGGCAGACGCGCTGGCCGACATTCCCGACACAGCCATCATCGACATGGGCGGCGACGAGTTCGGCTGCTGCCCGCTGCGCATCTTCCCCGAGAAAGTGGCCGGCGGATACTGGCTGGACTACATGGTGCCCATGATGGGCCTGGACTCACGCAGCACCGCCGTACAACGCTTGCGCCCCCTGCTCACCGCGTCGGCACGGCGCCGAATCGGCATCACCAGCACCGCAGCGCTAACGAACTACATCGCCAGCATCCAGGCCCCGCTCACCGGCGCCGACATCCGACCCGACCACCTCGCCCAACTGGCCGCCGACCTCCAACCCGCGCTGATCGCGCTGCAATCATGGGCCACCTACGACTTCACCCAAGCCATCTTCGACGACACCCTGCCCGTCCCCGACCTCAACGCCCTCGACGTCACCATTTGGCTCACCAGCAGCCTGGACCTGCCCGACGCCGAGGAGATGAGCACCCCGCACCTCTACCAAGCGCTCTCCGACCGCAAGAAAGCCTCCGTCGCCATCTACGGCATGCTCGTACGCCTAGCCCGAATCACCTTCTTCGCCAACAAATACCGTTTCGGCCTGATCGTGCTCGAGGAAGCCGGCGGGCTGCTCAACTCGCGCGCAGGAGCCTCCGACGCGCACCTGATCAGCCGTCGCGCCCGCAAGCACTACACCGGGCTGGTGATCATCACCCAAGACCCCGTCGCCGACCTGAAACTGATGGGCGACAAGTTCATCACCCAGCAGCTGATCATGCCCTTCGAATCCGACGAGCTCGCCCGAGAAGTCGCGCGCCGCGCCGGAATCCGCGTCGAGGACTACGACGACATCGAGGAGTACTTCCTTGCCGAGCCCTCACCGGAGCACATGCGCGACCCCACCGCGTTCGACGACGATGTCACCGCCGCCCTAACCGGCGCGCCCGATCGCGGCGATCGCGAAGGCTACGGCTTCTTCGTCGACGAGTTCCGCCGCCCCGCCCCGATCAGGGTGGCCGCCGAACCCGACCCCGTTCTGCACGCCGCCTACGACACCACCCCCGGACGGGCCGCGGCATGAGCACTCCCACCACCCGCGGTGCCCCGATGGCCGAATGGATCGGCTACCGGCTGGCCATCCACCCGCGCCTGCGCCGGGTCCTCACGTTCTGGCTGACCACCCACGTGCTCGCGGTGTGGGCGGTGGCCGCCGCGCCGCCGGCGTTCGCCTCCACCATGGCCGCAGCGCTGAACTGGACCGGAATCACCGACAGCTACGGCGTGCCGGTCGGGTCCTACTACCTGTCGGTGGTCTCCACCCGCGAAGCCATCACCGAAGCGGGTCCCGACATCAGCCTCAACCCCACCTCGTGGTTCCGCTGGGCCAGCAACGCGCTCACCGAAGCATTGACCCACGACAGCATCGCCACCGCGCTGCAGGCCCAAGCCTCGGTGTACATCGTGATGATCACCCTGGCGTTGTGGCTGCTGCGCTTCGCGATGTCCTCGACGTGGCTGTACTGGCTGGCCACCTGGTTTAGGCCGCTGTTCGAGGCGCTGCGCAACCTGCTCGTCGAACTGTACGTGTTTCCCATCTGCCTGGCCCTAGGTCTCGGCGTGGGCGCCTACCACCTCATCGTGCACGGCCGCCGCGGCAGCGGCTGGGGAATCATGTTGAGCACCTTCATGATCGGCATCATCGGCATCATCGGCATCATCTTGACCAAAGACCCGCTCACCGAGCTCTACAGCGACAACGGCCTGCTCAACCAAGGCCGCAACCTCGGCTTCACCGTTGCCCAGGCCGCGATGAACAACGGCGCGATCGCACCGGGCGGCATCCAGGGCCAACTCAGCCACCTCATCGCCGGCATCGCCGATGCCACAATCCGAATGCCGCTGCAGCTGTGGAACTTCGGCACCCCGGTCGACGGCATCGGCAGCTGCGGCAGCGCATACTCCCAAGCCCTGCTCACCGGTCAACCCGCCGCGCCCGCCCACGCCATGGCCGCCGCCTCAGACGGCGGATGCGGTGCCCCCCAAGCGCTTTCCTTCGCCCAGCACCTCGACGGCAGCAACGTCGGCATCGGGTTCTTGTTCTGGGCGCTCGGCGCGTGCTTGACCATCTTCATCTGCTACGTCACCTACAGCTACATCATGGTGTGCGGGGCCGCGTTCCTCAACGCCATCATGGCCCTGTTCGCCGCCGGCCCCGCCATGATCAAAGGCCGCCCCCGCCGCCGCGCCGGCCGGCGGCTACGCGAGTTCTTCAAACACGCCTTCCTGGTCTTCGTCTACGTCGTCTACATCTCATTCGCCGCCGTGATCCTGCTCAAGATGGCCGCACCCGGTGGATACGGCGCCCAGGTCCACATGACCCACCCGGTAGCCCTGCTCGTGCTCATCGCGTTGATGTCGGTCGTCGCGACCGGCCTGTTCTGGTGGCTCAAAAAGGAGCTCGGCGACCACACCCGCCAGGACCTCACCCACGCCGTGACCAGCCTCGTTCATCACGTCCGAACCGGATACGACCGCAGCCAACGCGGCGTTGACCACGGCCGCGATCTCTACCAACGTGGCCGAGGGCGATTCAGCCGCGACGACGACCAGGACGGCGAGAACTCCGAGGGCGAATCACTCACCGGACAGCCGGTTTCCGGTCGCCCCAGCGGCGCGCGTCCCGGCGGCCGCAAAGGCACACACCCGGCCCAGCCCGGACCGACGTCCTCTACGCCCCAACCGGGCCGGCCAGGCGCCGCAGCCGGCCCCGCCAGCGGCCGCGCCGCCGCCGGAGCAGCCGGTGGGGAGGCCGCAGGAGCCGGCACCGCGGCCACCGCCGCCGAAGCCGGCGCGGCGGTCGTGGCCCCCGAAGTCGTCGCCGGCGTCGCCGTCGCCAGCGAAGTCAAACGCCGAACCGGCCACCACCGACCAAACCAGCACCACAACGGCCAACACCCGCCACAGGGTCAAGCGGCCCGCAGCCGCGGCCGCACCGCGCCGGATCCGGCTCAGGCGCCCGCCCAGGGCCGCGCCACCAACACATCGCGCAACCGCCCGGCCCGCCCACAGCCCGACTATCGTCACGCCGAACCCAACGGCCCGTTCGACCAGCCCTACGGAGGCCCGTTCGATCCCGACGGTCCTTTCGACCCGCCGCCGGCCCGTGGCCGCCGTCTCTGACCGTGGCGGCCAGGTGGCAGGCGGCCACCCGACAGGGGCCGCGACCTGGCCGCCGGTGGGCGGCACAGCCGAACCGACAATCTCATTGCCCGACATTGCGATTCGCGCGGTCGACGCCAAGCCCTGGCCCGCTCTACCGGGCCAGGGCGCTCAGCGCTCCCCCTCAGCCGGGGTGGGCGGCCCCGCCGGGGCACTTGCTGCGGCGGCTTCTTCGGCGCGGCTGCGTTCGGCGTCGGCGATGGCCATCGCCAGGCCTTCGGCGAAGTCCTCCCGGGTCAGCTGGCGTAGCGCCATTAGCAGCCGCTCATCGGAAGGATCGAGGCGATCCGATGCGAGCAGGTCGTCCAGTTCGGGCGTGTCGATGCGCTCGTTGCGGTGGTCACGGGCTTTTTCCACCACGTTGCGGACGAACCCGCCATTACCGAGCCAGTCGACACCGCGGATGACGTCTCCCGCAGGTGTCACCGACCGCTCGTTGTAGTAGCGGGTGAACACCGGCAGCAGCACCTCCTCACTAGCAGGGTCGACGATGTCCTCATCACGCGCTGCTATCACCCCCGTCAGCTGCCACAGCTCATCAGGGGTGTAGGAGTCGAACACGATGGTTGTCGAAAACCGCCGGCGCAGACCCTGATTCGCGTCGAGCATGCGTTCCATGGCTTTTGGGTACCCTGCGCCGAACACCACCAGGTCGTCGCGGCTGTCCTCCAGATACGGCAGCAGCGTCTCGATCACCGCCGTCCCGTACGGGTCGCCGTGCGAATAGCCTTGGTCGTAGAGGTTGTGCATCTCGTCGAGAAACACCGCACCACCCAGTGCCCGGTCCAGCAGCTCGCGGGTCGTGTTCTCGGTTTCGCCCAGGTGCCTACCGACCAGCTTTGACTTCTTGGTCTCCACCACCGACGGGCGGCGCAGCACACCCAGCCCGCACAGCTGCTTGGTCAGCGCCCGCGCGACGGTGGTTTTCCCCGAACCGGGCGGCCCCACCAGCAGGGTGTGACGCGAGGTCACCGACACCGGCAGGCCCATCTTTTTCCGCGCCTGGTTCACCTTGGTCGTCGAACGGATCAGGGCCACCTGGCGTTTAGCCGCCGTCATGCCCAGCATCGCGTCGAGTTCGGCTTCGCCCTCGGCCAGATAGCGGGCCGCTTCGTCGGCATGCTTGGCCGCTTCGGCTTCCTTGGCCGAGGGGGCACTGTCGGGATCCCACGGGTCGGTGCGGGCCTCGATGGCCTCCGGAGTGGTCAACACCAGCATCCGTGTCCGATCATCGAGGGCCTGGCGCGCCGGGCTGAACTTGGCGTCGCGTGAATACACCCGCCGCAGCAGCTGCATCGCGTCGTCTTCCTTGTTCAGATGCCGCAGGCACATCGCCTGCGTATACAGGGCGATGGTGGCCGCCTGCGGGCACAAGTCACCGTCGATGGCCAGCTGGGCGCGGCGAAACGCATCCTCGAACACACCCAGCGACGCCAGCGCGGTCGTGGCCATCGCCGCGGCCGCCGCCCCGTACACCGGTTTGCGCCACCGCTTTTCGGCCGGAAAGTCAGCCAACACGTCGGGCCAGCGTTGCGCCCGGAAGTGCACCAGCCCGTGGGCGTAGGCGTACAGGTCCGCGTCGAAGGGATCGGTGCTGTGGATCTGGTCGAGCAGCACGTCGGCGTCGCGGTAGCGGCCATCGCGGGCCAGCGCCACCGCGTAGGCCGCCCCCAGCGAGGCCTCCGAGGTGATCTCCAGCCGGGCGAACATGCCGTCGTAGACCAGCGGGGTGAACTGCCCAGGCAGCACGCTGAGCCGGCGGGTCTCCCACCCCATCGATTCGCGGCACTGCCACGCCCCGGCCAGTACAGCCACCGAATCGTCGCCGGCGATGATGCGGGCCAGCCACGCATCACACATCGACGGATCAGCCTCGGTGGCCTGCCGGAACATTCTGTCGGCCACTTCCTGGTTGTGGCTGGGCATCAGCCCGTTGACACTGACCCCCGAGGCCAGCAGACCGCGGGTGAACGCGGTCCGCGCGGTCTCGGTCGCCGAAGCGTCCACGCTGCTCATTTCACACCCTTTCTCGGCGTGCCCGCCGGGCAGCCGGTTCCCCGGATCGCTTCTGTGCGGCTAGGCAGCTGGTCGGCGCGGCCGCCACTTGATCAGGTTGCGCTCCGCCTCGACGTTGATGTTCATGCGGGACTGGAAATCCGCGGTGCGAATCACCGCGGTGCGCGCCGAGTCCTGCTCGAAGTGCACGTCGGCGACGCTGGCCGTGCCCGCCGCCACCGTGCGCATCGTGATGGCCGCGTTCGACACCGCCGGAGCGGTGGCATGGTCATAGACGGCCATGATGCCGCGCCCGTCATCAGGCAACTGCTCGGGAATCCCGCTGACCACCCGCAGGCCAGGCGCATTCGCTTCGCGCCAATACTGCGGGCGCGCGCTGACCACCAGGACGTGGTAACCGACGGCGGCGCTGCGCATGGCTTGCTGCACCACCAGCGCGACCTCACCGGCCACGGTCACCGTCGAGCGGGCCCCTGGCGCGGCGGCGGCCAGGTCGACCAGCAGCGGGTGGCCCTTGAGCGTGGTTCCCACGATGATCCCCGACGCCCCGATCGGCGCCTTCATCTCCTCACCGGCCCCCAACGGCCGGTGCGGGGCTGCGATCGCGGCAGTACGGGCGTCAGCAAGTCCGGCGCGCACACCCAGGTCGTGGCGGCCCGACAGCGGATTCAAACCGGTCAGCGGTGGCTGCTTTTGCGGTCCCGCCGTGGCGTAGCGCACCAGCAGCCCCACCGTCACGCCCCCATTGGGTGCGGGCCGAAGCTGCAGCGCGCAGGCCGTGTAATCGGTGTCGGGTGCCCACACCCGCTCCAGCGTGGCGGTACTGATATCGCGCGGTGACACCCAGTACGTTGACAGCCATCCGTTGGCCTGGCGCACACCGCCCCAGCGTGGTTGCCCGGCGTCTGGGCCCAGCCCGGCGGTCAGGATCGCGTCGATGTCGACCAGCTCTGCCGAATCGACCACGCGGGCAGGAAGGTGGCGCGCGGTCAGCTCCGCGGCCAGCCGCTGCGCGCACGCGTCCAGCGTCGCGGCCAACGAATCGCGGCACACCACCGCGGACACGTTGTCCAGGCGGTTCATCCGCAGCACGCACACCGTGCGCCGCCGCCCGACCGCGCCGTGATCGCCGACATGCCCGGAATAGGTTTGCGCATAGTGGTGATGGGTTTTCGGTGCCCGCCGACGGCCCACCGACAAGATGTCGATGCCGGCCAGCCGCACGTCGAACTGGCGCAGCGCATCGGCGACCACCGCCACCGGCAGACTCGCCGCCGAGTGCACGCGATGATTATCGAGCACCGACGGCGTGTGCGAGGGGCCGTCAACCGCCACGACCGCGACCAGTTCGTCGCCGGCGGCCCGGATCGCGGCCTGATCGTCGGTCCAGCGCAGCCGGTGATCGGCAGCCGGGGGCACCGCCCGCAGATCCGGTGCGGCCCGGCCCGGCCGGTGCCGGGCAGCCCAGCGGCCCAGCAGTGTGGCCAGCGGGGCGCGCCGCCAGGTCACCAGGATCACGACCACCAGCAGCGTCGCGGCCGCGGCGAAAACCGAGACCACCCACTGCCCGTGCAGGAACGTGCCCGCCCACAGCACAGCCACCGCGGCGACAAACGCGAGGATCACCCGCGCCTCGCGCAGCGCCAGGCCCACAGGAAACATCGGTTTCATTGCTGGCTCCTCGATCGCGCCATGGCCGCCAACCCGACCACCAACCCCGAGAGCAGGGCCACCGCACCCACCCCACCCAGGGCCACCCACACCGGGGTCATATCGCGGCCGGCCGGGGGCGGCGGCAGCACCAGCGGGGTGGAAAGCCGCGGCGGCGCGACGGCCTCACCGGGCGGCACATCGTAGGTCAGCGCCGCCACCGGGTCGACGATGCCGTGCCCGATCTGGTTGTCCGCCCCGCGCGCCGGTGGGTGGGCGGTGCGGATCAGCCGGTTGATGACCTGATGCGAGGTCAGGTCGGGGTATTTCGCGCGCACCAAGGCGGCGACCCCGGACACGATGGCCGCCGAGAACGACGTGCCCTCCGGGCGCACCATCGCGTTGTCCGGGCCCTCGGAGGCGTTGATCAGCCCGTCGTCGCGCGGCGAGAGGCTGACCACATCGGTGCCCGGCGCGGCGATCGACACCCACGGCCCGGCCACACTCATATTGCTCAACGGTGCGCCGGTGGAGTCCACCGCGCCCACGGTGAGCACATAATCGGAGAACCACGCCGGTGTCACCACCGTGGAGACGCCGGCCCAGTCGCGAGAGTCGTTGGGCGTCAACGGGTTATAGATCGGGTTCTGTTTGCAATCGGTGTTGGCGGTGTTGCCGGCCGCCGCGACGATCACCGCATCTTTCTCCACGGCGGCGTAGTAGATCGCCGCGCCGAGCTCGCGCTGATCAACGATGTTCAGCGCGCTCATGCACGACACCTGCGAAATGTTGATCACCGTGGCGCCCATGTTGGCCGCGTGCACGATCCCGCGCGCCATCGAGGAGATGTCGCCGGCCTTGCGCCGCAGCGTCGGATCCTGCTCACCGAAGGCGTCCTTGGGGCTAAACGCCTTCGAGGACTGCCGAATGGAGATCAGCGTGACATCGGGTGCCACCCCGGAGAACCCGTCGGCGGGCGGAATGTCTCCCGCCGGCGGCGCCGGTGGTGGCGCGTCGACGGTGTCCCCGGGAGGGGCCAGCTTCACCTCGGTGCTGACCAGCCGCACCGCCGGCCCGTCTGCATCGCCGTGGTAGGCGGCCGGAGCCGGCGCGGGCGGCGGCGGTGGCGGCGGAGCGGGCACGGGGACCTGCTGGATGATCGTCGTCGGCGCCGGCGGTGGCGGCGGCGGAGGCGGCGCTTCGGTGGTCGGCACCGTATCGGGGCGGCGCGTTTCGCGCGGCGGCGGCAGCGGTGTCTTACCGTCGGCCGGCTCGGCGGCGATCAGGCTCGCCACCCACGTCCCGTGGGCATCACAGTCCGACAGGCCGTCACCGCCATCGACCACGAAATCCCCGCCGCCGATCAGGTTGGGCAGCCGCGGATGCGGACTCACACCGGTGTCGATGACCGCCACCGACACCCCGGCGCCGCGGCCGAACTGCCACGCCTCGGGCAGGTTGAGCATGTCCATGTACTTGGGCTGCACCCGATAGTCGGTGTCGGGCATGGTGGCCACCCGCGTGCAGTAGGCGCCTTGACGCATCTCCTCCGGCGGGGTGGGCGGCCCGTCCGGGGGCACCGCGCCCGGGTCGATACTCGGGGGCTCGATCGCGGCCGCCGTCGGTGTGCCGCACAGCGCCGACAGGCTCACCAGCGCGCACACCGCCCCGACCGATGCGCCGGCGCGCAGCGCGCACGCTGTGGTTGTGGTCATCATCGGTACCTGATCGCGGCGAACACGTCCATCAGCCAGAACGCCAGCGGCCAGATCGCCAGCAGCAGCGCGTATTCGAACCATTCGACGATCTGCTTGACCACCGGGGTGTAGAAGTTCTTGGGCACCACCGTCGCCGCGATCAGCCCGCCAGCCGGTAGCGCCACGATGATCGCGCACGTGATGAGCATGACCGGTGCGGTCCACAGCTCCAGCGCGTAGCGCGCCGAGGTCGCGGCCACGATCGCCACCCCGGCCACCGTCAAGATGGTGGTCTGCCAGCGATCGGTGTAGGAGCGTGCATGCAGCACCAGCCATCCCGCGCACACCCCGGCGATGATCAGCGGCAACCACCGCTGATCGGTGTGCGGGTCGGACACGCCCACCGCGGCGATCGCCACCAGGGTCCCCAGGCCCGCCAACAGGCCCGTCTCATAACTGTGCACGCGGTCGGTGGCCACCACCACGTCGCGCACCGACTCCGGCCCGTCGAGCTCGGGGTCGCTGCCGCTAGCCACCACCACCGTGCTGGGCAAGTCCGGGCGGGTCTCCCAGACCCACTTGCCGGTCGGCGAGGGGAACACCGGAAGCCGGATCCGCGCGGCTCGGCGGGCCAGGTTGGGCGACCACTTGATCAGCACCGTGGCCGCCAGCAGCACGATGCACAGCAGCACCGGTGCGGAGGTGATCCACAGCGCCCGCGCCAGCCCGGCGCCCAGGCCGGCAGCGGCCAACACGATCGCGGCGGTGCACCAGCCGATATGGCGGCCGGTGAACCGGATGATCAGCGCGCCGGCCCCCAGCACCATGGCCGCAGCGAAGGCCGCGTGCGGGGCGCCCAGCGGTCCGGGCACCGCCAGCGCCGCGGTCACCGCCGCCGCCGCGGCTCCCAGCAGCCCCAGCGCATCGGCCAACAACAGCTCCGCGGCCAACTCGTCGGCCTCGTCTTGATCGGGCTGGCCTTCGCCCGCGGCCGCGCGCCGGTGACGCGCCGAGCGGATGCCGATCACGGCGGCCGCGATCAGCAGCATCAGCGTGAGCCCGGCCGCGGCGGCCGCGGCCAGCCAGTCGGGGTGGCCGAACCGCCAGCGCGCCAGCACCGCCAGCACCATCACGACGGCCACCGCCAACATGGCCGTGCCCACCCGCGCGCCGAACGCCGGCTTCATGTCCTTCCAGTGCTTGCGCAGCTCGGCGGCGACCGCGCTGGTCACCGCCTCGATGACGGGTTTGCGGGCCTCGGTGTCGTCGACGAACCGCAGCCACAGCTGGGCGCCGTCGATGATGCCCTGATCGGTCAGTGACCGGTTGGTGCGCAGCGGGGTGCCGTCCACCCAGCACAGCGCCCACCGGCCGCGCACCGGCGCGCTGGCCTTCTTGCTCAGGTCCCTGCTGCCGGTCGCCGCCAGCCGGGGCTGCCCGATCTCACCCAGCCGAGCGTTGGCCAAGTCCACGATCGCCTGCGTCTGCATGGCCACCGGGGCCAACGCGTCCACGCCGATGCCGAGATGGACGCCGGCCACCATCAATCCGATGCGTACCCGCCGGGACTGCCGCGACGGTTCGGGCGGGGCGGCCGTCTCGGATCGCTGCGCAACCGAGGTCATCGCGCGCCCGCCCGCGCGGTCGCAAACCCCTGCGCCAGCCAGGCGGCGATCTCCATATAGGCCAGCTGGGTGCGCCGCCGCAGCGCGCCGAAGTCCAGCTCGGCCCCATCGCGCAGATGCCGGTCGAACGGGATCGTGGTGACCGCCCCGACCCGTGGTTTGAGCCGTTCGTGCACCTTGGTCACGAACGCCTTGTTGTAGCAGCGGTTGACGTCGTTGAGCACCAGAATCGAGCGGTCCAGCAGGTCCTGCATGTTGCGCACGGCCAGCCACTGCAGCGTCTTCTCGGCGGCCTCGGCGCCGTCGTAGTTCATCGTGCCCAAGATCACCAGCGCGTCGACCGAACCGAACACCCCCTTCATCACCCGGTGTTCGATGTGGTTGCCGCAGTCGATCAGGCTGAGCTGATAAAAGCGCTGCACGCTGCCCAGGGTGTCGGTGAACAGCTGATCCGACAGGGCCAGCGGATTGGCCACGTTCTGGTTGCCGGCCAGCACTTCCAGGCCTGGCTTGTTCTTACCGGTGTAGCTGCGCGCCCTCGGGTAGGTCTGGACCTGCTCATCGGCCATGTACTCGCGGATCGAGGCGGTGGCCGACGGGTCGATGACGCGCCCCAGGCTGCCGTAGGTGGGGTTGGCGTCCAGCGCCAGCACCGGCTCGGTGCGATAGGTCGCATACACCGTGCCGACCCCGGCGGTGGTGCGGGTCTTGCCGACACCACCCTTGATCGACACGAACGCGATCGAATAATTGCCCGGGATGTTGGAGCCGATCAGGGCGATCCGATCGCGCAGCGTGCGCTCAGCCGGGCCCGCCCCCAGGTTGATCAGATGTCCCGTGCCAACGTAGACCGCCTTGCGCCACCCCATCTCGGGCGGCAGGGTGCGCGACTTGGTCAGTTCGTCGGGACGGAAATGCGCGGGCGGCGCCGCGTTCGGGTTCCACCCCGCGCCGCTGGGCGGGGAGGCCTCCGCGGGCCGCCACGCCGGCCCGCCATGCCCGGCGGGTGGCTCGGCGGCCACGCGCGGCTGCGGCCCGATCGAGGCTCCCGACGGAGCTACGGGCCCACCCGGCCGACCCGCGGCCGGAACACCGTTGGGATGCCCGCCCTGATAGCCGCCGGGCAGGCGCGGTGAGGGCGGCGGGATGCGCGGCTCGCCGTAGCCCGGCCCGGGCGGGGCCGCCTGCTCGGCCTCGGGCCCGACGTCCCTCCGGCGCGCCGTGCCGCGCTCAGTGGGCCGTGTTTCCAGGATGGGTGGCTCCGGTGCTGAGCGTGCAGCCCGTGCCGCCTGTTCCACCGGGGTGGTGCGCTCCGGATCGGGTGCTGCTTTGCATCCCCCACCCAGGTGGCTGTGCGCGCCGCTCCCCTCGGGAGCCGCCGGCTCACCAGCCACGTACTGTCCCTGCCGGCTTGTGCGCTCGGTCTCGCTGGGCGCGGCGTTCCCGCCCCACTCGGTGCCCGCACGCTCGCCCGGATCCGGCGGAGCCTGCGGCGCTGGGCCGCCCTCGGGCGCCGGACCGCTCGGTGCCGGCCCGCTACGCATCGGTGCGACCGCATCGGGCGGCCCCACCGCCGTGCGCTCCTCGCGCTCGGCACCCTCGATGTGCGCGCCAGCCTGCCCGACCGACGGCGACTCACCGATCGAGGGCGCCTCGCCGACGTCGGGTTCGCCGACCGGCTCACCCTGCCCTTGTCCCGCTTCCCGCTCGGCCCCCTGCTGGGGCAGATAGCGGGTCATAAAGTCCGGATCCATGGAAAAAACCCCTACGTTATTCGTCTTGGAAAACCCCTTGTGCACCCCATTTTAGGGCCAGCATTTCCGGTTAACTACGGCCAAAAAAGACTTACCGAGAAAACCATTATTCTCACCACTCACATGCGTTGATGAGTGTCCCAATTGGCCACATCAACGCTGGCCAACATCGATCGCACCCCCTGCTCCACCTGCGCGGTGGTGGCAGGGGCGATCGTCATCCAGTCCTGCCCCGACCCGCGTACTGCGGCCATCCGGTACAGCACCACCCGCCCGGCCTCGGTGTCGCGCACATCAAGAACCGTCTGGCCGGGGCGAACCTCCCCGTCGAGGTAACCGCGCCCGTACATCACCGCTTCGGCCACCGGGTGGTCGATCACCTCGGCCAGCTCGGCCAGCGCCGCCCCACTGACCCCCAGCGCCCGCAGCGACACATCGCGGCCCACCGCATCGGCGGGCGTGGCGGCCCGTTCGGCGGCGACGGCCATCAGTTCTTCGACAGCGACGTTGAGCGCCGGTATACGCGACGGCGTGGCCGGATGCACCATATCGAGCTGGCCTGCCACCACCGCCGCCAGCCACTCGATACCCCCGGCGGCCACGTCGTCGATCGTGACGTCCTCGCCGGCGCGCGCCGCCGACACCCAGCGACCGTCGCGGCGCGCCAACACAATTCGCAGCTGATCGTCGGGTATGGCGCGCCAGGTCGCCGGATCGTCCAGGCTCATCTGCGCGGCGGCAAGCGGCCCGCCCCGCGAAATGAGCACTGCCACCTCAACATCGGGGGCGGCCAACACCTGCAGGCGCGAGGCGAACTGCTCCAGCACCCGACCCGCGTCATCGACCAGGCCCCCCTCACGCAGCAACTCAATCCCGGGATGATCGACTTGCCACTCATCGCTGCGCGCCGCACCGTAGGGGCGCAACCGCAATTCCGGAGCCAGCTGCGGGATTCCGAGCAGCGCTTGCAGCAGCCACAGCCCCTCGAGGTTCACCGTGACGTCGGGTGTCACCTCGGTTGGTTCAGCCCACATGATGTGATTCTCCTTACGTCCGGATACGACCAGCGGCGACGCCCTGTCCGACAGGGTGCCGCCGCATAGCCTTTCGGGCTGACGAGCTCTCCCGAACTAGACCGACCATCCGCCCTGGATGCTCTGGTCGAGCGACTGCATGTTCGAGCCGACGGTCTGGACCTTGCCGCCATGCTCATCGAGCGTCATGAAGATCGTCTGGAAGTTGCGGTTCAGTTCGGTGACGAACTGCTGGAAGGCGGTGCTGCCGGCGCCGCCCCAGAAGTCGGCCGCGGCGTTCACATCGGCCATGATCGCGTGGTATTCGGCCTCCAGCGATGCAGCCTGACCCTTCAGCGTCGCGCCGTGGCTGTGAACATCGTCAAAGTGGTAATTCAGAGCGCCTGGTCCAGGCATCGGTGTGTCTCCTTGTCTTCCAACGTGTTACGGGGTGGACTAGCTGGACAGAGTTGCGGTGGCGTTGTGCTCGCCCTCGTCGTACTGGTCCGCCGAGCGGCCCAGGTTGTCGCTGGTGAACTGCATCATGTCGCGAATGTTGTTGAACGCCTTCTGCATATCTGCGACGCTGGTCAGCGATGCACCCTCGGCGGCGCCATACCAGCCGGCCCCGGAAATGTTCTGGCTGGAGGCGTACGCCTTGGCCGACTCGGCCTCAATCGTGTCGGCGTGGACGGCGAATCGACGTTGGAAATCGCGCATCAGGCCCGAATCCGTCATCAAATTTGGCACGGTGATTCTCCTTTTAAATTGGTCCCAAATACAGTTTGCTGCCCTACATTGCAGTCTACTGACCGCCGGACCTACTGCAACGGTCATCGAGTTATTGCCAAAAAGGAATCGTCCCCCCTTCGTGGGCCGGCGCCCACGTCGCGGTCATCGCGGTCTCGGTAGCACTCGAACCGGCGTTCCATACCGCGGTTCCCCACCGCCGCCATCGGAATCACGCGGCGCCATCGCCGCAACCGGGGCACCACCCATGCCGGCGCCACCCGCGCTCACCGGCGCGGCCTGGGCGCTGGCGCCACCGGTCACCGACAGCGGCGCCGCCGGCGCCGCGCCGCCCGACGAACTGGCCGCCCAGGTGGCCGGCACCGACAAGCCGCCGAGCCGCCCCGCACCGCCCAGGCCCGCCGAGATACCACCGCCGGCACCGCCCAGACCGCCCATCCCCGCACCCAGCGCGGGCCCGCCGGCGGCCGCGGCCGCCGGTGCCGCCGCGCCGAGTCCGCTGGTCAGGCCCGGATTGCCCATCATGCCCAGGAACGGCGACATCAGCCCCGAGAACTGCCCCAGGCTCTGCATCGGCGCCGAAAAGCCGCCCATCGCCGGTTGCGCGAAGCCCTGCAACACGCTGGGGATGGTGCCCATCAGCTGCGGGCCCATCGACAGCATCGTTTGTGCATCCATGCCGCCGGGCAGCTGGGCGGCCTGCGTGCCCGCCGTCGACGCTTTCTCCGCGGCGTTACCGGCTGCCGTGCCACTGGCCTGCGCCAATGAGGCGGCCTGCCCGGCGAAACCGGCCGGATTGGCCGTCGGCGCCGGCGGCATGAACGGCACCAGCGAGCCCGTCACCCCGGCCGCATCGGCGGCATACCCGTACAGCACCGTGGCGTCCTGACCCCACATGCGGTCGTAGTCGGCCTCGGTGGCCGCGATCGCCCCGCTGTTGCAGCCGAAGAAGTTCGTCGCGATCAGGGTGGCCAGACGGACCCGGTTCTCTTCGATCTCCGGCGGCGGCACCACCCCGGCATGGGCCGCCTCAAAGGCCATCGCCGCATTGCCGGCCGCGACCGCCGCCTCCTGGGATTGCGCCGCCACCGCCAGCATCCACGCCACGTACGGCGCGGCGGCCACCGCCATCGTCGTCGACGACGGCCCCAGCCATGACGTGCCCAGCGCTTCGAGTACGGCCTGCATCGCCGCCCCGGCCGATCCCAGCTCCGCCGCTAGCGCCTGCCAGGCCGCCGCCGATTCGATGAGCGCGCCCGAGCCCGGGCCCGCCCAGATGCGTCCCGAGTTGATCTCGGGCGGCAGCCCACCGTAATCGCCACCAAACGCCACCCCAACCATGGGTTACATGGACGCTGCGGCGTTGATCGCTTCCGTGGCGGCATACGACGCCGAGTTGGTGCCCAGCATGGCCACCATCAACTCGTGCCAGGCCGTGGCCACCCCTGCGGCGGCCTGATACACCCCGCTGTGGGTAGCAAACGACGCGGCCAGCAGCGCCGACGTCGGCTCCGGTGCCGGCGGTATCACACCCATCGTCGGGGCCGCTGCGGCGGCATTGCCCGACGCCACCGTGGAGCCGATCACCTGCAGCTCGCTGGCCGCTGCGGTCATTGCTGCCGGATCTGTTGAGACAAACATGCAAACCCTCCCGAATATCCCCCAATCTGGGCTCAGCATAGCGGCGCAACCGCCGCTATGCTGCCCCAAATTCACCCTTTTAAGCGATCTGCTGAAACCCATCCCACCTGCACGTATTTTCCCGCTTCAGCGGTATTCATGAGGAATCCGCGGCCGGTGGGCATATCGTGGCCTTTCCATCTTCCGCGCACAAAACCCTCATCAGGGTCCGAATCCATCACCAGCAGCGGTGTGTTTGCTAGAAGCATCCCCGCTATCACCGGATCGGCACGATGGGCGCCGCTGAAGCCGCCGAAGCCACGGGTGTAGATCACCCGCAGACCCACATCCTCGGCGGACTTGACCGCCTGGGCCAGCGGCCCCAGCGGCGAATCCAGCCCCGTCGGCAACTTCTCCGCGTCGTCGATGATCAAGAAGATTTCCGGGCCTGACCAACTCCGGGTCATGCTGGCCGCGACCGACAGAGCGTCTTCTGTGTCCGGCTGCCGCTCATGCAGCACCGCAGCCAGTTCGGCCGCCAGAGCCTTCACGTTGTCGGCGCGGTAGGCGAACCGCTGCACGTAATCCTCCCCCAGCACCCGCAGAAGTTTGCGGTCCGGGCTGATCAGCCACACCTGCGCCGGTGGGCGCCTATCGGTGGGCGCCCTGGCCGCACGCGAGCCGCCCGGCGCGTAGACCCGGGCGATCTCGGTCATCAACGCCGCCGCCGCTGTGGTGCGCCCGCACCGCGCCATGCCGGTGATCACCAGGAACGGCGAGCTGGCAGCGTCCAGCGTGACCGGATCGGTGAACTCATCGACCCCATACACGATGCCGGACACCCCGCGATCGGCGGCCAGCGCCACAACCTGCGGGAGGTCCACCCGCGCGGGAAGGCGCCGCACCCCAGGAGCCGGCCGGTGGCGTGCCGCCACCCGCGCCACGGCCGCCACCACACTGGCCGAGTCGAACACCGACTCCGCGGTATCGCGCAGCGCCGGGCGCGCCATCAGGGTGTGCAGCCCGACCGGGTCAAAGCCCTCACGGGGATAGTTCTGCTTGACCATGCCGCGGCCCGCCCGCTTGGGCACCTTGGCCAGATCACGCAGCTTCAGCCCGGTGCGGGTGTCGGACTCCGCCGGTAGCCGCAGCTCGATGCGCTGCGGCCACGCATCGCGCACATGCGGATGCAGGTTGGAGTTCTTGCCCACCGAAGCCATCGCGTGGATGCCATAGCTGCGCCCGTCGGTGATCAGCTTATTGATCTGCGCCTGAAGCAGCTCCTTACCGCGCAGCGACGACGTGTCATCAGTCAACGCGGCATAGTTGTCGATCACCAAGAACACATCGCCGTACGGGTCATCAGGCACCGCACCGGGCGCCCCGCCGAATTTGCGGGCCCGGAAGTCCTCCAGCGAGGTCACCCCGCACTCGGCGAAACTGCGCATCCGCTTGCGCAGCAGCTCCATCATCTCCGCGACCGTGCGCCGGATACCGTCCTCATCCAGCGCGTAGGCCACCCCGCCGACATGCGGCAGCCCGGCCACCGTGCCCAGCGCCGCCGAAGACAGCGCCAAGCAGTAGAACTGCACCTGCTCGGGGGTGTGCGTCATCGCCGCCGCGCAGATCAGTGACTGCAGCGCCGTCGTCTTGCCCGAGCCCAGATCGCCGATCACCAGCACATTGGAGCCTTCCCCAGCCGCATCGACCAGCAGCGGCTGCTGATCGTGCTTATACGGGCGGTCGATCAGCCCGATCGGAAACACCAGATTCGCCCCGGCCGCATAGTCGCGATCCCAGGGCCGGCCCAGATACATCTCGACCAGGTCGTCGATGGTGCGCGGCCTGTTCAGCGGTGGGCACCACAGCCGGTAGGGCTCAAAGTCGATCTCACGCAACTGATCCCGAACGACAAGCCCCAGCTTCGGCCTGCGCAGCGCATCGCCTTCACCGTCATCGTCACCGTCGGCCCCGTCGAGCTCCACACCCAAATCCACCGTGCCATCCGGCCTGCCCGCCGGCTCGGACACCGCCGGAAGCGGCGCGTAGGCGGTGGTGAACAGTTGCGGCTCAAGGTAATCGCCGCCCAGCGCCGACACGTCGATCTCGTCATCGGTACCCGCGCCGGACTTGCGGTAATCACGCCACAGCGATTCGCTGCGGAACTTCGTGGTGTCCTTAGCCGACCCCCGGAAAAACCCCAGCCCCACCTCCTTGGGCAGGTTCACCGCCGCGGGAACCCCCGCCGCGGACGCACTGGCCGGGGTGTTGGCGCGCAATACCAGCCGATAGCCCACGTTCTCCAGCAGCTTTTCGGCGCGGGTGTCGATGTCCTGGCTGGCCATCAGCAGATGCACCCAGTAGGAGCGGCCCTGGCGGCAAATCTGGTCGAGCACTTCCTGCGCATCAGACTTGAGCCGGAACAACTCCTTGAACTCGTCGATCTCGACGATCAGCACCGGCAGCGGTTCAAGGAATACGTTGTCACGTGCCTTCTCGGCGCGAATCAGGTTGTACTCCTTGGCATCATCAGCGCCGGCGTCGTTGCAGATCTGTTTGCGCCGGGCGATCTCGCCCCACAGCGCGTCGATGAAGCGATCCATCAGCCCGCCCTGGTCAGATTCCAGGTCGGTGATCACGTTCGCCACATGCGGGCAGCCCTCAAACGGCTTCACACCAGCGCCGCCCTTGCAGTCAGCCAGCACCATCTGCACGTTCTGCGGCGGATGGCCCAGCATCACCGCCAGGTTCACCGTCCGCAGCAACGTCGTCTTACCCGAGCCGGTCGTGCCCGACATCACGCCATGGGGGCCCTCGCCGCCATCGTTCATGTCCTTCATGTCCAGCACCATCAGCTCACCGGTGTCGGCGCGGTTGCCATAGGGAACCCGCAGCCGCTCATCGGAGTTGATGTCGCTGCGCGGCGCCCACAAAGCATCGAAATCAATGTCGGCCGCATCGGTGATCCCGTAATAGGCCATGATGTCACGCGGCCGGCTAAACAGCGCCCCGCCACCATCGTCGGGTTCCTCATAGGCTTGGGCCAGCCGCCAGCGCGTCATCGTCTGCGCGAACCGCTCGGCCTCCACCACCTCGACCTGATCGGCCACCGCGAAAAACTTCAGCCCGTCCTCTTCATAGGCTGCCCACGTCATCGCATCGCGCGGCACCGCATCGATCACGCCATCAGCGCGCACCCGCAGCAGTCGCGCAGCGCCCTGGCACGTCGGCACCCCGCCGCGCAGATCGAAGAACGTCACCCCGTCCACCCCGGTCTGCCCGGCCACCGCATACCAGCCGCCGGTTTCCTCGATATCACTGATGATGACCGTATGCGGAACCGGCGTGATCGGGTCCTTCTTCGCCGCGTGGCGCGGGCTAAATGACTTGCGGCCCTTAATCACCGCCTCAAGATGGGCGTTGGTGAAATCGGCCACCGACCGATACACCATCCGCACCGGCCCATTAGCGTCCTCGGCCCGGTCATCACCCACATGGGGCAGCCACTTCACCCAGTCCCAGGCCGCGGCATCATCGGTGACCACGATCAGCCGCAGATGATCGGGACCATGGGCGAACGCCAACTGGCACACAACCGCACGCATCAGCGCCAATACCCGCGCCCGATCGCCGTTAAGCCGATAGCCCGGCTCCACCAACAGCGAGATCAACGCCGGCGTACCGTAGGCCACGCTCTGGTAGCGCACGAACTCCTGCAGCGCCTTGCCGGTCGCCGGCTCCATCTCGATCGGCGTCGGCATATCCTGCGGCTCAGCGAAATTCACCGCACCCGCCTCGGTCAGCGACGTCATACCCACCCCGACGCGCGCCACCCCGAACCACTCGTCCTTGCCCAGCGGGCTGCGCTCCCACATCCGCGGCCCGCCCAGCGCTGATTCCAGCGACGCGGGCTGCGGGTGATACCAGCGGTAGTTGGCGTCCATCCGGTCAGCGGCGCGGTCCACCTGCTCGCGGTGCTCGTCGAGCACATGCATGTAGCGGGCACGCAGCGAGTCCATCTTGCCCCGCGACATCTGCTGGGTATTGCCGCTTCCGAAGCGCCCGCCGAACAGCATCGCCAACACCCCCACCACCATCAGGATGGGAAAAAACGCATACCCGCCACTGAAGGTGCGTGCACCGCTGGCAAACGACACCCACACCACACCGACGATCAGGCCGATCACACCGATCGCCACGATCACCACCCACACCGGCTTACCTTCTGGCGGTGGCACTTTCAGCGGCGTGGGCAAGGCCACCGGCTCCGGTTTGATCTCCGCCGGCGGCGGCACCGGTGTGCTGCGCGGAAACCCCAACTTGCTCATTTCGGCTGCTCCAATTCGCCAACATTGACATCGACCGGCAGCGCGTCGTGGCGCACCAGGGCGTCGGCCTTCGACAGCGTCGGCCCCGGCGCCAACAGCCGCAGCACCGACCACGGCGCTGGTTTAGGCGGCGTGCTCAACCCCAACGCCCCCAGGGTCTCCTGATTGCGCTCCACACCGAAGCGCACACCGGACTCCGAGACCCGCCACAATGTTTCCTGGGTCGCCGCGGCCGGATCGTTGCCCGTGCTGATCAGATAGTTGGCGTAATCGGGCCCGAAGAACACCCGATCGGCCTGCCAGCCGGACTTGTCGGCCTTGACCATCGGCACCACCTTGCCCGCCTGGTCGGCAGGCACCGGGATGGACGGCCCCGACAGCACCGACGTCGACGCGCGCGGTTCGCCGTCGTTTCTCTGCCACCACCAACATGTCGCCGGATTGGTCTGGGTGTCCACCAGATGCAGCTGCTCATCGGGATAGACCGACACGTCCAAACTGGTCACCGCGGGCATCTCCGCCAGCATCGGGCCCGCCACCACCGGCATCGGCGCACCAGATCCGTTGGCGTTCTGCAGGATCTGGGCCACGATCGGCGAAATCTGCTGCACCCCGTCGAGCAGAACCACCGAATACGTCGGCGCACCGCCGACCTGCGGGGTGGACACCACCGTGCCGACCGGTCCGGGCGCATCGGCGAACCGCGCCGGCTCCCCAGCACGAGCAATCGTGGGCACCGTCAACGCCGCCCCCACCGGAATCGCGTCAAACAGCGCCCGGCTCATCGGCCGCGCCGTGGTGATCGCCTCCCCGGGCACCCCCAGCGCCAACAGCACCGGCCGCTGCGACGGATCCACCCTCGAGCGGCGCCCGTCACGGATCAGCCACACATCATCGCCGTAGCGCAGCAGCACCGCATCGCGCTTATCGAGCATCCGGCGCCGATCCGACAAGTCCGGTTGCCCGTCGATCACCGTGACCGTCACCGGCTCCGGAGCGCCCGCCCCGAACGCCTTGGTCACCGCATCACACACCAGCCACGACGAGCGCAGCGGCGCGGTGGCCGTCAACTCCGACGGGGCACCCGGAATACCGACCATCGCCCCACGCGGACGCGAATCGATCTCACTGCGCCGCACCCGCACCGGATTATCCGCCGTCCCAGCGATCAGCCGCGCCGAGGCCAAATTCAAAGCCGGATACAATGTTTCACCGACCTTCACATACAGCGCCCCAGTGTTTTGGTCGGCCACAATGCGTGATTCGCCGACCGAACCGGCCGGACGGATCACCGACCAAAACAGTGCGCCCAAACAAATCACCGCGGTCAGCGTCACCGACGCCAGCATCGCCATCGACTGGCGCCGCCCCGGCTCGGTCTCCATCCCCACCCGCCGCAGCGTCAACCCCAGCGCCGCCCGGCGGGCGTTGAACTGATGACCGGTGACCTGCACCCGGGTCGCGTGCCCCAGGCCGCGCCCAGACTTCCGCCGTTCGTCGGGCTCGTCGAGGACCGACGAGCCCTGCTGCCGCTGTTCACTCACAGCCGAAACACCTCACCCCCGCGCGGGTAGCCACCGCCCTTGGTGGCCACGTGAATATGGTCCATATGGTTCTGTGTCGGCGACCCGTGGTTGTCCATCATCTGACCGCCATCACCGTCATGGTGGATCGCCTGGCGCCAAATGGCGCGATCGATGCCCAGCGTCGACTTGTTGGCCATCAAAAAGCTCAGGACCTGATCACCAAACGCCTTGCCGCCCGGAGTGTTCCAGCCCGGAACCATGATGTCGAGCGCCAAACCGTGCGGATGCCAATGCAAACTGTCCTGCCGGTATCCGCCGATCTCCTGGATCTGCGGAAAAGCCGCCGACACAGCACGATTCACCAGAATCGTGTACTTCTGCAGCCCCTTCTCCGACGCCTCGCCCGGGGGTAGCGGCCCATGCACACTGTTGACCGTCACCCCGGCCGTGCGGGTGACCGCGCCCGGCATCCCCGACAACCCCGCGATCGCGCTCATCGGGGCGCTGGCCAGCCCGCCCAGGTTGGGCATCCCACCACCAAACCCGCCCGGGGCCGCCGGCGAGCAGTGCCCACCCATCATGGCGCCCATGCCGCTCACAGGTGAGGCCGCGGTGCGGTAGGCGGCGGCGATCTGGCGCCGTCTCGTTGCGAGCAGCCGG